>ENA-OQNM01000563-OQNM01000563.1-human-gut-metagenome-genome-assembly--contig:-NODE-563-length-13403-cov-3.007683_pt1 | contig 13403 bp, 15 predicted proteins | sample MGYA00242632_ERZ504886 | MGnify/ENA primary metagenome ERZ504886 (study PRJEB26092, sample SAMD00036424) | human gut metagenome | host: Homo sapiens | study: EMG produced TPA metagenomics assembly of... | reverse complement strand
TCGGCAGCGGGTTGCTCTGCAGCAGCTTCTGCAGCGGGGGCAGCAGGCTCTTCGGCCTTTGCTTCCGGCTGTGCTGCCGCACGCAGCAGGCTCCTCTGCCACGGGAGCGGCCTTGACAGCCTCCTGCACGGGAGTCGTTTTTCTCAACAACAGGCTCAGCGGGTGCTGCAGCCGGAGCATCCGGCTCCTCCACGCTCACGCACACCTTAGCCGGGGGTGAGCTTCAGTCCCAGAAAACCAGTCTTCTGGGGCATTTCCAGCACTTCGCAGCTGACATTCAGATCATCGGCCTGCACGCCCAGCAGAGCGCAGGCTTTTGCGCGGGCTTCATCGACCGTCTTGCCGGTCGCTTCCTGCTTACGGATCATAACCGTTCATCCTCCTCTTATTCTTTATCCTGCTTGTTCAGCTCACTCAGCGGCACGGTGCGCTCGTCCTTGTAGCGCTCCTCGTCCAGCTGGCGGGCATACTCCAGACGGCGCTTGTTCATCTCGCTGGCAGAAAGGTTCTTTTCCGTGGTCTTGCCGGTCTTGGGATCGGTGACCTTGACGGTAGTGTTCTTCACACCGCGTTTTTCCTGCTTTTTCTTTTCTGCGATCTGCGCTTCGATCTCCTTGCGCATCTTATCGGGGTCGTACACCTTGCGCATGACCTGGGTCTGCACGGTCATCACGATGTTGGAAATGACGTAGTACAGAGAGAATGCCAGAGGATAGGTGAAGCAGAAGAACAGGTACATCAGCGGCATCATATACATGGTCAGCTTCATGCTGCCCTGCATCTGCTGGCCGCTGGCCTTCATGCTGATATGGGTGGACAGGAGCATGGTGATGACCGACAGCAGCGGCAGCACGATGTCCAGAGAAAGGCCCAGCTTGGGGATGCGGGTCAGGTCGATGCCCAGGAAGTTCATGTGCTGGCTGAACTCGGTAATGGTAGCGATCTGCTCGGCGCTGAAGCAGCCCAGCACACCGCCGTTGCCAGCAACCACCTGTGCGATGATGTTGGTATCGCGGGTGATGGCGGTAAAGGCGACGCCGGAGGCGGTCAGGGCCTCACCGGCGGCGGTCAGAGCCGCAGCACTGATGTGGAAGATGCGCTCCAGCGGATTGTACACGACACCGATAACGCCGAACATGACAAGGAAGTTCAGCAGCATGGGCACGCAGCCTGCGGTGGGGTTATAGCCGTAGTTCTGCTGCAGCTTGAGCATTTCTTCCTGCTGCTTTTCGGGCTTGTCCTTTGACTTTGGCTGGATCTCCATCATCATGGGCTGGAAGGCCGACATTTTTAGCCATGCTCTTCTGCTGGCTCAGCTGCAGAGGGATCTTGACGATGTTGATGAGCAGCGTGAAGATGATGATGTCCCAGCCGTAGCTCGGGAGCAGCTTGTAGATCCACTCCATAACATAGCCGAGAGGACCGCTCAGGATGTAAAAGAAGTTCATACCTTTGTCCATTCTGCCCCGTCTGTGGCACGGGACTTGTTATTTTTATCGTAGGACACGCTGCCCACAGTGCACCGCGTCACAAGAAGCATATTTACTTTTCCACCTTTTGCTTGTGCCGTGTGGAAAACAGATTTGCGGGCTGCAGCCGGCGGGCAGGGTTCTGCCAGCGGCCCGGCTCCGGCACCGGGTCAAAGCCCCATTTGCCGAAGGGATTGCACCGGGCGATGCGCCATGCCCCCAGCAGGATGCCCTTTACGCACCCATGGGTCATGATGGCCTGCATGGTGTAGTTGCTGCAGCTGGGGGTGAACCGGCAGCTGCGGCCGATCCATGGGCTGAGGGTATACTGATAGGCCCGGATGGGCAGGCACAGGGCCCTGCGGCAAACTGCCTGCAGACGGTTCATGCCTTTGCCTTCTCGTCTGCTGCCGGTCGTTTTACGGGCCGGAGGCAGGGTGGCAGGCGGCGGTGCGTCCGGCTGCTTTGCCTTGTCCGGCAGGCCGGCCTGGGCAAACAGCTTTGCCACGATGCTGCTGAGCTGCCAGCTCTTGAGCCGCGGGGTCATGCCCCGGGCCACGAATACCAGATCGTAACCGCCGATGTTGTAATCCAAATGCTCGTCGATGGCGGCCTTCATCACACGGCGGGCGCGGTTGCGCTGCACGGCGTGGCCGATCTTCTTGGTGGCGGTCAGGCCCACGCGGGTGCGTTTGCCGCGGGTCTTGAGCACATACAGCACCAGAGCCTGGTTCACATAGGATTTGCCGCGGGCATACACGCGGCCAAATTCGTTGTTGCGGCGGATGGGACGGTAGCGCATTGCTTCGGCGCCTCCTTTCTCTTCTGCCCGGCACCAAGCCGGGTGCACAAAGCAGATTCTTTAGCCAGTATATCAGAATTTTTTCGACTTTAAAAGGCCCCCATGGGCTTTTTGCGAAAAATTTTTCCGGTTTGCCGGAATTTTTCAAATAAAATAAGACCACCGATCCAGAATCAGCGGTCTTTTGTGCGCATATTGGGTTCTGCGCCGGATCTCGTCATAAAACGCGGGATCAGACAGTCAGGCTCTTGCGGCCCTTAGCACGGCGAGCATTGATGACCTTGCGGCCGTTCTTGGTGCTCATGCGGGTCAGAAAGCCATGAACTTCCTTGCGATGACGCTTCTTGGGCTGAAAAGTTCTCTTCATGGTTGTATCCTCCGTAAAAACTCGTCCCCGATGATGGGGTATTTCTGGTCCCAAAATGGGGACAGGCTTGCAATTCAACAGTATATCGCACAGTATGGCGTTCTGTCAAGCATTTTTTTCGCTTTCCTGCAAACTTTTTTGTGAAAAGATTTTCAACTTTTTCACCATTCTGCCGTGGAAAACTCGTCTGCCACAAGATATTGTGGCTTTTGGTCCGCCGCGCCACAACGCGAAAAACCCGACACAGGGCGGTCTTATTTTATGTATATAAAATTACCTTATAGAAATATAGACGCACAGAGATTTTTGTGGTATACTAACCTGGTATCAGCAGCATTGTTGAAAACTTCAATGGAGTGGATGTTTTTATGGATTCTTTCAAGGACGTTTTAGAGGCCGCCCAGGCGTACTGCAAAACGCAGATGGCCGAGCCGACCTATAATCTCTACATCGACGGCCTGGAGCCCATCAGCTTTGAGGACTCCAGCCACATCACCCTGTCGGTGCGCAACGACTTCATCTGCAAGATCGTCACCGACCGCTACCTGGGCCTGCTGAAGGAGGCCTTCAAGACCGTGCTGGGCTTTGACGTGGACATCACGCTGGTGGTGCCCAGCACCCCGCCCCACGAGGTGGTGCTGGCCCAGCAGTACGAGGCGAACCCCGCCTCCCCCCAGGGCAACTACGAGTTCACCTTCGAGAACTTCATCAAAGGCCCATCCAACCAGTTTGCGTTTGCTGCGGCGCAGGCGGTGGCGGCCAACCCTTCCGGCGCTTACAACCCCCTGTTCATCTACGGCGGCTCGGGCCTTGGCAAGACCCATCTGCTGACGGCCATCCAGACCGAGATCAAGCGCACCCACCCCGACTTCGTCATCATGTATGTGACCTGCGAGCAGTTCACCAATGAGCTGATCGCCGCCATCCGCGCCGGCAGCACCGAGGACTTCCGCATGAAGTACCGCGTGGCCGACCTGCTGCTGGTGGACGATATCCAGTTCATCGCCGGCAAGGAGTCCACCCAGGAAGAGTTCTTCCACACTTTCAACTCCCTGCACGACGCCCACAAGCAGATCGTCATTGCTTCCGATCGCCCGGCCAAGGAGATCAAGAGCCTGGAAGAGCGGCTGCGCACCCGCTTCGAGTGGGGCCTGACCGCCGACGTCCAGCCGCCGGATTTCGAGACCCGCGTGGCCATCGTCAAGCGCAAGGCAGAGCTTTTGCACCTGGATCTGCCCGAGGATGTGGCCGAGTTCATCGCCAACCACCTGAAGAACAACATCCGCCAGCTGGAAGGCGCCGTGAAAAAGCTGAACGCCTACTACATGCTGGAGGGCATCCAGCCGGTGATCAGCGTGGCTCAGAACGCCATCAAGGACATCCTCAACGAGACCCAGCCCGTACCGGTGACCATCGAAAAGATCATCGGCGAGGTGTCCCGCACCTTCAACGTCTCCCCTGCCGACATCCGCGGCACCAAGCGGAACGCCAATGTGGCCTCCGCCCGCCGTGTGGCCATCTACATCCTGCGCGAGGTCACCGGCATGAGCATGGAGGAGATCGGCCGGGAGTTCTCCGGCCGCGATCACTCCACCATCGTCTACTCCCTCAAGACCATGGAACGGGACATGAAGAACGACCAGCACCTGCGCGAGACCGTGAGCGACATCATCAAAAACGTCAAGGCCTGAGACAGAGTTTGACGTAAAAGTCATACTCATTTCAGGGTCTCACCCCAAAATATGGGGAAAAACCGGGGCAAAATGGGGAAAACAGACCCATATCTTGTGGTAAAATCGCAAACCTTTCCACACTTTCCACCAAGTTTTCAACATTCAACCCGTTCTTTCCACATCCGCTGTGGAAAGCGAGACTTCTCTTCACGATTCCACAATTCCTCCACAACCCATTCACAATCCGGTGGAAACCAAAACCCCCGCATTCCGACAAGGCTTTTCCGAGTTTTCCACAAGTTCCCCACCCCTACTACGGTTACTACAACAAGTTCAATAAGATAGACCGGTCAGCAGGCAATTCTGAAGAACAGACCTACAATACGGCCGGTGAACAAAAAGGAGCGATTCTGGTTTGAACATTGTATGCGATAAAACCCTTCTCAGTGCAGCGATCGACGGCGTTTCCAAGGCCGTCACCATGCGGTCAGCCATCCCGGTACTGGAAGGCATCCTGCTGAAAGCCGAAGGTTTCCAGCTTACCCTGACCGGCTATGACCTGGAAATGGGCATCGTGACCACCATCGAGGCCAACGTCAAGGAGCCCGGCGAGATCGTGCTGAACGCAAAACTGCTCAGCAGCATGATCAGCCGGATGCCCGCCGGTCAGATCAGCATCCTGTCTGCCGACAACGGCAAGACCACCATCAAGAGCGGCGTGGCGGAATTCGAGATCCAGTCCATGGCCGCCACCGACTTCCCCGACCTGCCCAACACCGGTGCCGAGGAGACCCTGACCATCCCCACCGGCGTGCTCCGGGACATGATCGACCGCACCCTGTACGCCGTGAGTCAGGACGAGAAAAAACCGGCTCACACCGGCGAACTGTTCGAGATCGAACCCGATAAGCTGACCATCGTGGCCCTGGACGGCTACCGTCTGGCCATCGTGGAGCGCCCGGTCACCGCCGTGAAGGACATCCGCATCATCGTGCCCAGCAAGACCATGACCGAAGTGGCCCACCTGCTGCCCAACGACGACGAAGAGCCGGTGCACATCTGTGCCAACCGCCGCTATGTGGTGTTCATGGCCGCTGGTTACACCATCATGAGCCGCCTGATCGAGGGCGAGTTCCTGAACTATCACAACGTGATCCCCGCCGGCAGCCGTACCCGGGTGACCCTTGACACCAAGGAGTTCATCGAGACCATCGAGCGCGCTTCTCTGATTATTACAGAGCGTTTAAAAAATCCCCTCCGCATTACCTTTACCGAGGGGAAAGTCGTGGTGCGCTGCCAGACGAATCTGGGCCGCGTGGTGGATGAATTCAACGCGCAGTGTGAGGGCGACGAGGTGGAGATCGGCTTCAACAACCGCTATCTGCTGGACGCTCTGCGCAACGCCCGCACCGAACAGGTGCGCATGGAGATCAGCGGCCCCCTGAGCCCGGTCAAGGTGCTGCCCGTGGATGGCAGCGATTTCCTGTACCTGGTGCTGCCCGTGCGCTTCAAGAACGACTAAGAAAGGCGATTTTATGCAGAAAATTCTCATTCATACGGAATTTATCAAGCTGGATGCCCTGCTGAAGTACGCAGGCCTGTGCGAGACCGGCGGCGAAGCCAAGGAGCTGGTGCAGGGCGGTGCCGTGAAGGTGAACGGCGAGGTGTGCACCATGCGCGGTAAGAAGTGCCGTGCCGGTGACGTGATCGAGCTGGACGGCCAGTCCGTGGAAGTCGGGCAGGGCCAGTAATGCGGCTGCTTTCACTGGAAGTTACGAATTACCGCAACATTGCGTCGGCCCGGCTGGAACCCGGCCGGGAGCTGACGGTCATCTGCGGCAACAACGGTCAGGGCAAGACCAATCTGCTGGAGGCCATCTGGCTGCTCACCGGCGGCAAGAGCTTCCGGGGCGGCAAGGATGCAGAGCTTGTGCGCCGTGGGGAGACATTCGCGGTGCTGGAAGCCGTGACCCAGCGCACCCGGCAGGAAGATCAGGAGCCGGATGACCCGGCCCGGGTGCGCATCACGGTGGGCACCCCGGACGCACCCCGCCCCGGCCGCTATGCCTCGGTGAACGGGGCTGCCCCCAAGCGGGCGGCCGGTCTGGCCGGCAGCTTTCCCGCTGTGGTGTTCGACCCCGGACACCTGAGCCTGGTCAAGGGCGCACCGGAGGGCCGCCGCCGGTTTCTGGACGCGGCATTGTGCCAGCTGTACCCCGGGTATCTGGCCACTTACCGCCGCTACGTCCGGGTACTGCAGCAGAAAAATGCGCTGCTGCGGCATTCTGCCACCGGGCAGGAGCGCCCTTATGCGGAAAAATGTGCTCTGCTGGAAGTGCTGAATGTGGAGCTGGCCGCGCAGGGCGAGGTCCTGCAGCAGCGGCGGCGGGATTACCTTGCCCTGCTGGGGCCGCTGGCCTGCGCCAACTATCAGGAGCTTTCCCATGGGGCGGAGCGCATGAGCATCCGCTATGCGGCCCAGTTTGCGCCGGGCGGTCTGGCCGATCTGCTGAAGCAGCGCCAGAACGAGGAGCTGCGGGCCGGGCAGAGCCTGTGCGGCGTCCACCGCGAAGATCTGGAACTGCTGCTGGACGATCAGCCTGCCCGTGTGTTTGCCAGCCAGGGACAGCAGCGCAGCGTGGTGCTGAGTTTGAAGATGGCCGAGGCGGCCGCCGCAGCCCGCATCACCGGCGAACACCCCGTGCTGCTGCTGGACGATGTGCTCAGCGAGCTGGACGAGGGCCGCAAGCAGTATCTGCTGACCCGCATGAAGGAAAAGCAGACCTTTGTCACCAGCTGCGATGACACCGCCTTCCTCAAGACGGACGGCGAGGTATACCGCATGAACGGCGGCGTGCTGAGCCGCGCCTGACAGTATGCAGAAATGTTGCAAAAATGGATGCATAAAACCTGCATGAAATACGGAAACATCCAATCGGAACTGCACAGGGAAAATACAGTATGTATATTCATCTCGGACGCGATTATGTGCTGAACGACCGTGACATCATCGGCATCTTCAATCTGGAGACCACCACCATCTCCCCCCGCGGGCGGGAATTTCTGAACTACGCCCAGAAGAACGGGGCCGTGGTGAGCCTTTCGGATGAGCTGCCCCAGAGCTATGTTCTGGCGGACGGCGGCGTGGTGGACACGGTATACCTTTCGGAGCTGTCCAGCGCCGTGCTGCGCCGCCGCGCCGAAAAGATGATCGAGTGAACGCTGTGCAGCCGCCCCTTGCGAGAACCCCGCAGCCTGCAGGCGTGGAAAGTGCCTGCCGCTGCGTTTCCAGAATAGAGAAACAACACGATATCTACACGAAAAACAAAAAGGGAGAAAGGAAATGGCAGAAGAAATCATCACCAGCACCAATGCCGAAACCGCTACCGACCACGAGTATAACGCCAGCGAGATCCAGGTCCTGAAGGGTCTGGAGGCCGTGCGCAAGCGCCCCGGCATGTATATCGGCTCCACCGGCGAGCGGGGCCTGCATCATCTGGTCTACGAGATCGTGGACAACGCCATCGACGAGGCACTGGCCGGTTACTGTGACCACATCGAGGTCAAGATCCTGAAGGACAACATCATCCAGGTCACCGACAACGGCCGCGGCATCCCCGTGGACATCCAGGCCGACACCGGCCTGCCCGCCGTCACCGTCGTCTACACCATCCTGCACGCCGGCGGCAAGTTCGGCGGCGAGAACTCCGGCTACAAAGTGGCCGGCGGCCTGCACGGCGTGGGTGCATCCGTTGTCAATGCCTGCTCCGAGTGGCTCACCGTCAACGTGCGCCGCGACGGCCATGAGTACGAGCAGACCTTCCGCCGCGGCGACCCGGACGGCCCGCTGAAGTGCATCGGATCGGTGGCCGACGGGGTCACCGGCACCCGCGTCACTTTCAAGCCGGACCCGGAGATGTTCCGGGATACCACCGTGTACGACTTCGACACGCTGGAAAAGCGCCTGCGGGAAGAGAGCTTCCTGAACGCCGGTGTCAAGATCACCCTGACCGACGAGCGCGAGCTGTACACCCCCGTGCTGGAAGACGGCAAGGAGGGCGAACCCTGCTACCGCACCGAGGTCATGTGCTACGAGGGCGGCATCAAGAGCTTCGTCACCTATCTGGGCGAGAAGCGCAAGCTGGAAGTGCTGCACCCCAATGTCATCTACCTGAAGGGCCAGACCGACCGCGGTATGGCAGAAATTGCGCTGCAGTATAACTCCAGCTACAACGAGCTGCTGCTGAGCTTTGCCAACAACGTCAACACTCCGGACGGCGGCACCCACGAAGAGGGCTTCAAGTCCAGCCTGACCCGCGTGTTCAACGATTACGGCCGCAGCCACGGCCTGCTGAAGGACAAGGACGAGAACCTGTCCGGTGCCGATGTGCGCGAGGGCCTGATCTGCGTCATCTCGGTCAAGCTGCAGGAGGCCGAATTTGAGGGCCAGACCAAGGCAAAGCTGGGCAACACCGAGATCCGCACCCTCGTGTCCAACATGGTCTATGCAAAGCTGATGGAGTTCTTTGAAGAGAACCCCGGTGTGGCCAAGGCCATTTTTGAAAAGGCCACCCAGGCTGCCCGCGCCCGCGCTGCCGCCAAGAAGGCCCGGGAGCTGGTGCGCCGCAAGAGCGCGCTGGAGACCAGCCGCATGCCCGGCAAGCTGGCCGACTGCCGTGAGAAAGACCCCTCCAAGACTGAAATCTTCATCGTCGAGGGCGATTCTGCAGGCGGTTCCGCCAAGATGGGCCGTGACTCGGCTATTCAGGCCATCCTGCCGCTGTGGGGCAAGATGCTCAACGTGGAAAAGGCCCGCGCCGATAAGATCTACGGCAACGATAAGCTGATGCCCGTGGTGCTGGCCCTGGGCTGCGGCATTGGCGAGGAATTTGACATCTCCAAGCTGCGTTACGACAAGGTGTTCATCATGGCCGATGCCGATGTGGACGGCTCTCACATCTGCACCCTGATGCTGACCTTCTTCTTCCGCTATATGCGTCCGCTCATCGAGCAGGGCCATGTGTATGTGGCCCAGCCGCCCCTGTTCAAGGTGCAGAAGGGCAACACCATCAAGTATGCCTACAACGACGCCGAAATGGCCGTGCTTTCGCAGGAAATGCCGGGTGCCAAGGTGAACCGCTATAAGGGCCTTGGTGAGATGAACCCGGACCAGCTGTGGGAGACCACCATGAACCCGGACAATCGCGTGATCGTGCAGATCACCATCGACGATGCCGAAAAGGCCGACGAAGCCTTTACCATCCTCATGGGCGACCAGGTGGAGCCCCGCCGCCGCTTTATCGAGACCAACGCCCAGTACGCAAAGCTGGACGTGTAATACACGGAGGAACAAATGGAAGAAGATTATGTCATGATTCCGGGCAGCGGAACCAAAAAGATCATCCGCGACGTCAAGAAGGAGATCGAGACCGCGTTCCTGGACTACTCCATGTCGGTCATCGTGTCCCGTGCCCTGCCTGATGTGCGTGACGGCCTGAAGCCCGTTCACCGCCGTATTCTGTATACCATGCATGAGCGCGGCAACGACCCCAGCCATCCCTACCGCAAGTCCGCCGATACCGTCGGTGCCGTGCTGGGTTCCTACCACCCCCATGGTGACGCATCCGTTTACGACGCCATGGTGCGTCTGGCACAGGATTTCTCCCTGCGGTACCCGCTGGTGGATGGTCAGGGTAACTTCGGTTCCGTGGACGGCGACCCCCCGGCTGCCTACCGTTACACCGAGGCCCGCATGAGCCGCATGGCGGTGGAGATGCTGACCGACATCGAGAAGGACACCATTGACTGGGACCCCAACTTCGATGAGACCAAAAAGGAACCCAGCGTGCTGCCCTGCCGCTTCCCCAACCTGCTGGTCAACGGCAGCCAGGGCATCGCGGTCGGCATGGCCACCAACATCCCGCCCCACAACCTGAGTGAGGTCATCGACGGCTGTGTGGCCTATATCGACAACCCTGACATCGACCTGCCCGGCCTGATGGAATACATCAAGGGCCCGGACTTCCCCACCGCCGGCATCATCATGGGCCGCAGCGGCATCCGTGCCGCCTACGCCACCGGCCGCGGCAAGATCACCCTGCGGGGCCGTGCCACCATCGAGGAGACCAAGAACGGCCGTACCCAGATCATCATCACCGAGATCCCCTATATGGTCAACAAGGCCCGCCTGATCGAGAACATGGCGGACCTGGTCAAGGACAAGCGCATCGAAGGCATCACCGGCCTGAACGATGAGACCAACCGCAAGGGTATGCGCATTGTGGTGGATGTGCGCAAGGACGCCAACGCCCAGGTCATCCTGAACCAGCTGTACCAGTAACACCCAGCTGCAGGACACCGTTGGCGTCATCATGCTGGCCATCGACCACAAGGTAGCCCAAGGTGCTCACCCTGAAGCAGATGCTGCAGAAGTACGTCGAGTTCCAGGACGAGGTGGTGCGCCGCCGCACCCAGTTCGACCTGAAAAAGGCCAAGGAGCGCGCCCACATTCTGGAAGGCCTGAAGAAGGCCACCGACATCGTGGATGAGCTCATCGCTACCATCCGCGCCTGCAAGGGCGGCATGGCCGAGGCAAAGGCCGCTATCATGGAGCAGTTCGGCTTCGACGACCCGCAGGCCGACGCTATCGTCAAGCTGCAGCTGGGCCGTCTGGCTGGTCTCGAGATCCTCAAGATCGAGGAAGAGCTGTCCGGCTTACAGGCAAAGATCGAGGATTGGGAGGACATCCTCGCCAACGACGCCCGGGTGCTGGAGATCGTCAAGAACGAGCTGCTGGACATGAAGAAGCGTTTCGGCGACGAGCGCGCACCGAGATCCAGTCCGTCACCGGCGAAGTGGACATCGAAGACCTCATCGCCGAGGAGCAGTGCGTCTACACCCTCACCGAGGCTGGCTATATCAAGCGCCAGCTCAAGGCCACCTATCAGGCCCAGAAGCGCGGCGGCCGCGGCATCTCCGGCATGACCCGAAAGGAAGAGGACATCGTGCAGGAGATGTTCGTGGGCTCTACCCATGATTATGTCCTGTTCGTCACCGACAAGGGCCGCCTCTTCCGCATCAAGGGCTACACCATCGCCGAGGGCAGCCGCACCAGCAAGGGCAGCAACATCGTCAACCTGCTGCAGCTGGCCGAGGGCGAAAAGGTCACCAATATGCTCTGCTACCCCAAGGACGAGGACAACAAGGGCGGCTTCGTCACCATGGTCACCAAGCAGGGCCTCATCAAGCGCACCCCGCTGGAGCAGTACGCCAACATCCGCAAGACGGGCCTCATCGGCATTGCGCTCAACGAGGGCGACGCGCTGGCATGGACCCGCCTGACCACCGGCAATGATATGCTCATCGTGGCTACCCGCAACGGTCAGGCCATCCGCTTCAACGAGGCCGACGCCCGCCCGATGGGCCGCAGCGGCCACGGCGTCCGCGCCATCAAGCTGGCCGAGGGCGACGAGGTCGTCGGCGTCTGCATCTGCCGCGAGGGCGGCACGGTGCTCACCGTCACCGAAAACGGTAAGGGCCGGCGCTCTGACATCGACACCTACCGCATCACCGCCCGCGGCGGCAAGGGCATCCGCAACTACGACGCCTCCAAGGACAAGGTGGCAGCCGTCAAGATCGTGGACGACATCGACGATGTGCTGCTGAGCAGTCAGGAGGGCATCATCATCCGCCTGCACGCCAACGAGATCCCCGTCCAGAGCCGCTACGGCTCCGGTGTCCGGGTCATGCGTCTGGGCGAGAACGATAAGGTGATGGTGCTGGCCCGCACCGACCACGACGACGAGGCACAGACCGAGAGCATCGAGGCCGATACCGAGGACGAGCCCACTGCCGAGCAGCTGGCGGAGATGAAAGCAGCCGATGAGGCATCGGCCGCCGAAGCTCCCGAGGCTGACACCGGCGACGAGGAATAAACCTCATTTCCACACATAAACTGACCCTGCGGGGGAGTACACGCTTTCTGCGGTGCTCTCCCGCAGGTTTTTTGCAAAAAATCACGGTTATACTGGACAAATCCGCTGTTTGTGTGGTACGATAGCCAGACAACAAGAAAGATCCTCATGGGGGAGTAGCAGGCGCTGTTTTGCAGGCAGCGCAGCAAGTCAACACAATGACGGCCCGGGCGGCTGTCTGGCTTGCTTTCATTTGCGAGACTCATGTGCTTTGGTGCGAGTACCACGCCCATTCCACATGGAGTCAGTTTGTAAAAATCCGACCCGGAATTGGCGAAATGCGCGCCGATCCCGGGTCTTTTGTCTGCCCACCAATTCCGGTCAAATCAGGAGGCATCGTTATGGAATGGAGTTTTTTGTTTTTTCTTCAACAGCGCCCTCGCTGGGTGTGGGCCGTTGCCATGGATGCGTTTTCCGTCTCGATGGCAAACGGTCTGCATCGACCCTCAGATCGTCCCGCCGCCGGGGCGTCCAGATCGCAGGCACCTTTGCCATCTTTCAGGCCGTCATGCCCATGACGGGCTGGGTCTGCGTCCACACCATCGTGGAGCTGTTCTCTTCGTTTGAAAAGTTCATCCCCTGGATTGCCCTCATCCTGCTGGGCTACATCGGCGGTAAAATGCTCATCGAGGGCATCAAGGGCGAAGAGGCCGAGGAAGCCGCTGAGCTGAGCGCGGGCGCACTCTTCATGCAGGGCGTCGCCACCAGCATCGACGCGCTGTCGGTGGGTTTCACCATCTCGGAGTACGGCTGGTTCATGGCACTGGTCTGCTCCCTCATCGTGGCCACCGTCACCTTCTTCATCTGCGAGGCCGGCCTTGCCATCGGCAAAAAGTTCGGCACCAAGCTCTCCGGCAAAGCCTCTGCCCTCGGCGGCGTCATCCTCATCGGCATCGGTCTTGAAATTTTCATTTCCAGCATCATGGGCTGAGAAAAACAGCAGCGCCCCTGCACATTTGTGCAGAGGCGCTTTTTTGTCCCCCATGGAACGTCATTCAAAATAATCGGCGTATTCCTCGGTGAGCTTGGAGCCCAGACGGCGGATGCCGCCGTAAAGGTGGCGTTCCACCAGCGGCTCAAAGGCCGCGAGGTCGCACCGCTCGATGGCGTCGATGAGAT
>ENA-OQNM01000560-OQNM01000560.1-human-gut-metagenome-genome-assembly--contig:-NODE-560-length-13421-cov-5.819768_pt1 | contig 13421 bp, 9 predicted proteins | sample MGYA00242632_ERZ504886 | MGnify/ENA primary metagenome ERZ504886 (study PRJEB26092, sample SAMD00036424) | human gut metagenome | host: Homo sapiens | study: EMG produced TPA metagenomics assembly of... | reverse complement strand
ACGCAGGCCGAAACAGTATTTCGATACGAAATCGGCGGCAGGGACGCGGCGGCGGCGCCCATCAGAATCGCGGGCGAAAAACTGCGATGCACCCCTTCCAAAGCGAACATCATGCCGGACAGCGGTGCGCTGAACGCGGCGGACAGGCCGGCCGCGGCACCGGCGGTGACCAGATAATGCTCCTGCACGTCCTCACGTTTCTTGCCGCGCAGCCGGTGCGATAGGAACTGCGCGCCCGATGCGCCGATTTGGATGGACGGTCCTTCGCGGCCGAGCGAGAGGCCGAAGAGCGATCCGAGCAGGCCTCCGATGAAGCGAACCGGCAGAATCGTCTGCCATCGCATTTTCAGGCCGCAGATCACCACGCCGTTGGTTTGCGGAATGCCGCTGCCGCCGGCCATCGGCTCTTTTTTGACCATCCATGCGATGGCGAGCGCAGCTGCGATTGCGGCGACCGCCCACGGTGCGACCAGCCACGGGGTTTCGCGGATGCGCGCGTAGATCCAGCGCGCGGTGTCGGTGCCGTATTCGATGCCGAGACGGTAGAGGACGACGAGGAAGCCGGAAATCAGGCCGACGAGAATGCCGGCAGCGGCCATCTTCCATTTCAGGTGGTCGAATCGCGGGACCAGTTTGCTGAACCTGTCAAACCTGTCGAACCTGTCGTTAGGCGGCATTGCAGTCATCGCACTCCCCTTTTTCCGTTCCTCCGCCGCGCACCCCGTCGGTGTGTATGCGGTGTGCGTCATACGCGCACGCCATCGCACGCACCATACGCAAAGTGCCGGCAGGCACAGGCCCACCGGCGCTTGTCATTGACGTTCGTTACCGACGTTCATATCGACGAATCAGCCGAATCAGCTTCAGTCGATCAGCGAGTTGATCTGGATGATGTGGTCGCGCTGCGGGCCGGTGCCGATCACGGAAATGCGGCAGCCGGACAGTTCCTCAAGACGCTTGACGTAATCCTGGCAGGTCTTCGGCAGATCGTTGAAGTCATGGACCTGGGAAATGTCCTCGTCCCAACCCGGCATGGATTCGTAGATCGGCTTCGCTGCCGCGAATTCGGACTGATCAGTAGGCATATCGTCGCGGCGTTCGCCGTTGACATCATAGGCCACGCACAATGGGATTTCCTTCAGGCCGGTAAGCACGTCGAGCTTGGTGAGCACGATGTCGGTCAGGCCGTTGACCTGAGCCGCATAACGATTGACGACCGCATCGAACCAGCCACAACGACGCGGACGGCCGGTGGTCACGCCGTACTCGTGGCCTTGGGCGCGCAGCCATTCGCCGTCCTCGCCGAACAGTTCGGTCGGGAACGGGCCTTCGCCCACGCGGGTCACGTACGCTTTGGAAACGCCGATCACGCGGGTGATCTTGGTCGGGCCGACACCGGTACCGGTGCATGCGCCGCCGGCAGTCGGGTTGGAGGACGTGACAAACGGATATGTGCCGTGATCCACGTCGAGCATAGTGGCCTGGCCGCCTTCGAACAGCACGGTCTTGCCTTCGTCAAGTGCCTTATTGAGCACCAGCGAGGTGTTGGCCACGTACGGCTTCAAACGTTCGCCGAGCTTGAGCAGCTCATCCGTGGTTTCGTTCACATCAATCGGACGACGATTGTACAGCTTCACCAGCATCTGGTTCTTCTGATGCAGGCTTGCCTCAACCTTGTCGTGCAAATGCTCAGCATTGAACAGGTCGTGCACGCGGATGCCCACGCGATTAATCTTGTCGGCATACGCAGGTCCAATGCCGCGACCGGTGGTACCGATCTTGTGCTTACCCAGGAAACGTTCCGTCACCTTATCAAGCACACGATGATACGGCGCAATAATGTGCGCACCCTCACTCACCAGCAGTCGGGAGCAGTCCACACCGCGGCTTTCCAAGCCGTCGATCTCTTCGAAAAGCACTTCAGGATCAACAACAACACCGTTGCCGATAACCGGAGTCGCGGTCGGGCTGATGATGCCGGAGGGCAGCAGGTGCAGCGCATACGATTCGTCGCCGACCACCACGGTATGGCCCGCATTGTTGCCGCCGTTGAAGCGGGCAACATAGTCGACCTTCGTGCCGATCAGGTCGGTCGCCTTACCCTTGCCTTCGTCTCCCCACTGGGCACCGATCAAAACAATTCCAGGCATGTTGTTGCACCTCCGCGCGTATGCGATTTCGCCTCAAAGCCTTACCAAGGCCTTACAAAGACTATCCTGCGCCCTCTACCGGATATCTGCCGGATATGCACCGATCGGCCGTTGAAACTAGTCAGTTCCATCGTTTTCGTCTCATACAACGCGACACACCCACCGTGCCGCCACACGCCGCATGCATTACGCGGCGCGTGCGGCATCACACTACTTCAACGCCTTGCCCGCGCTGCCAAGCTGCCTGCAAGCCTCCACCACGCGTGCGGCCATGGCGCTTTCCGCTTCGCGCCCCCACGAACGCGGGTCGTACATCTTCTTGTTGCCCACCTCGCCATCGATTTTGAGCACCGAATCATAGTTGGAGAACATGTGACCGGCCACCGCACGGCTGAATGCGTACTGCGTATCGGTGTCGATGTTCATCTTCACCACGCCGTAGCTCACGGCCTGCGCGATCTCCTCCGGCGCGGAGCCGGAACCGCCGTGGAACACCAGGGCGAACGGCTTACCGGGAGCGACATCCAGCGAGTGCGCGGGGTCGGGCATTTCGCCGGCCTTGATCGCGAGCGCGACCGTGGTCTGGATTTCGTCGAGCAGTTCGGGGCGCAGTTTCACCACGCCCGGTTTGTATGCGCCGTGCACGTTGCCGAAGGTGAAGGCGGCCATGTAGCGTCCGCGCTCGCCGAGGCCGAGTCGTTGCGCGACGGTGATGCCTTGCGCGGGCGTGGAATACAGTTTGTCATTGATTTCGGCGCTGTGCCCGTCTTCTTCGCCACCGACCGCGCCGATTTCGATTTCCAGCACGGTGTGCGCGGCTTGGGATTTGTCGAGCAGTTCTTCTGCGATGTCGAGGTTTTCATCCAGCGGCACTGTGGAACCGTCCCACATGTGTGACTGGAAGGTCGGTTCCTGACCGTGCTTCACCTGTTCGACTTCATGGTCGAGCAGGGGGCGCACCCATTCGTCCAAATACTGTTTGGCGCAGTGGTCGGTGTGCAGGGCGATGGTGATGTTGGGGTATTTCGCCGCGACTTCGTGCGCGAAGGCTGCGAAGGCAAGCGAGCCGGTGACGCGGTCGTTGACGCGTTGCCCGGAGAAGTAGGCGGCGCCGCCTACGGAGACTTGGATGATGCCATCGGATTCCGCCTCGGCGAAACCCTGGAGTGCGGCGTTCAGGGTCTGCGTGCTGGTCACATTGATCGCGGGATAGGCGTAACCGCCGCGGCGTGCGGCGTCCAGCATTTGCGCATAACGTTCCGGCGTTGCAATAGTCATGCCTCCATTATCGCCCAACCCTATCCCACTTGTCATGTGACAACATTCGCCATCTTTCCTTTCCGTTTTCCCGACCGTCCGCTCCATATCCAGGTCGCCCGCCCCACTAGGGCCATATGCCGAGCGTTTTCGTCTCATATCCCGACACTTGCGGGACCGACCAATAAACATGGCGAAACCATTGCGATCGTTCCATCGGAAGTCATAGAATATCCACCGGATCGCGCGACGAAGAGCCCAACCGGGTGTTCCCGCACGGGCATGCCGCCGCACGTAGATGTTGCGACCAATACCCGCGAGGAGGCTTGATGCACCAGGTTTTCGCCATCTTCCTTCGAGACGTGAAACGCATTCTGAAGAACCCCGTGGCGCTCGTCGTCACGCTGGGTGTGGCCATCATCCCATCACTGTACGCATGGTGCAATATCCTCGCCAACTGGGACCCGTACGCGAACACGGGCAACATCCAAGTCGCTGTGGCGAACGAGGACAAGGGCACAACCTCCACGCTGGTCGGCCATCTCGACGCTGGCCAGCAGACCGTCAACCAGCTTAAGAAGAACCATCAGCTCGGCTGGCGTTTCGTTCCCAAGCAGCAAGCCATCGAAGGCGTGGAATCCGGCAAATACTATGCGGCGATCGTACTGCCGGAAGACTTCAGCTCCAGACTAATCGGCACCGTCACCGGTAAAGGCGACCGACCGTCGATCACGTACTACATCAACGAAAAGCTGAACGCGATCGCGCCGAAAATCACCGATACGGGCGCGACCACGATCGACGAGCAGATCAACACCACTTTCGTTTCCAGCGTGGCCGACGCCGTGGCAAAGGAAGTGAAGGAGGCAGCGGGAGAAACCACCGGCAGCGTGAAAAGCGCGCAAAGCGACGTCGTCAACGATCTGACCGACACCATCAACCAGCTCGAAACCGTCCAACAGCAGCTGCGCGACACCCGCTCCACGCTCGACAAGGCCCTCACCACCATCGATTCGGCCAAACAGTCCAACATCGCGCTCGCCTCGGAAATCACCAACTCGCTTGACACCGTCGGCAAGGCGTCCGACTTGCTGAGCGAGACGCGCACACAAACCGAACGATTCTCGAACACGCTGGTCGGAGCGCTCGACAACGGCAGCACGCAACTGTCCGGCCTGCAGGTCAACGTGAGCAATGCCACCGGCACCGTGCTCAGCGGACTGAACACCACGCAGGACGCGCTCGACCAAGTGTCCAGCACCATGCATCACGTCAACGCCACCACCGGCAATGTGCTCGACGGCGTGGAGAAGGCGTTGCAGGCCAGCCAGCTGGATCCGAACAGCCAAACGTATAAGGATCTTTCCGCGCAGCTCGCCGAAGCCCGCAAACAGCTGACGTTCCAGCAGCAGCGCATCGACGCCTTCGATCAGGACACCACGGCTGCGATCAACGCGGGGAAGAACACCGCGAACGGGTTCAACGACGATGTCACCACGCTGGCGAAGAACGGCACGGCGTCGATGGCGAGCGCACACACGACCATCACCGGCACGGTCATGCCGAATCTCAACACCGGGCTCGATACACTCAGCCTGGCCAATGGGTCGCTGTCCGGCACGCTTACCACGCTGCAAAGCACGCTGGAACAGGGCAACGGGCTGCTCGACCAGTTGTCGCGCACCGTGACCCAAACGAACACCACCATTGCTGGCACGCAGACACAGCTCGCCAATCTCGCCAAACAGCTCAACACCACGCGCACCGATGTGGCCGCGTTGAGCAGTTCGGCGATGTTCCAGCAGCTTTCCCAAGCGCTCGGACTTGACGCGAGCGAGGTCGGCTCGTTCGTGGGCGAGCCGGTGCATTTGGACGAACAGGTCCTCTACCCGGTCAAAAACTATGGTTCCGCGGTCACGCCGTTCTACACGAATCTTGCGCTGTGGGTCGGCGGATTCGTGCTCGTCGCGATCTACAAGCTTGAAGTGGACCGCGATGAGAAGATCCGCATGTACACGCCACGCCAAGGCTATATGGGCCGTTGGCTGCTGTTCGTCACGGTCGGATTCCTGCAGGCGATCATCGCCACGATCGGCGATCTCGCGCTGGGCATCCAATGCGAGCATCCGTTCCTGTTCATCCTCGCCGGCATTTTCGCCTCGTTCGTCTACGTGAACATCATTTACGCGCTCGCCGTGGCGTTCCGGCATATCGGCAAGGCCGTCGCCGTGATTCTGGTGATCATCCAGATTCCGGGCGCGGCAGGCCTCTACCCCATCGAGATGATGCCGGAATTCTTCCGCCGTCTGAAACCGTTCCTACCGTTCACCTACGGCATCAACGCGATGCGCGGGCCGATCGGCGGCATGTATGCCAACCATTATTGGATCGACATGCTCTCGCTGTTCTGGTATCTGCCTGTGGCGCTGTTCATCGGCTTGGTGGTCCGCAAGCTGGCGTTGAACCTCAACCGCCTGTTCGACAACCGTCTGGCGGACACTGATCTGATGATCACCGAACATAACGAAGGCACGGTGGAACCGTTGCGGCTCACCGAGACCGCGCAGCAGATCGCCGAGGAGTTCCCCGAACTCGCCCGCAGACGGGCGATTCATTTCTTCCGCCTGTACCCGCGCCTGGTGCGTTGGGGATTCCTCGCGCTGGCGGTACTGCCGTTCGTGTTCCTGCTATTGCTATTCATCACGCGCATGAAGCTCGCCATGCTGCTCGGTTGGATCATTTCGATCATCGCCATCGACACGTATCTCATCGTGGTGGAGTATCTGCGCGAACGGTATGCGAATTATCTGGGCGAGGAAGCGATGAGTGCGGAAGAGTTCCGCAGCGCGATCCTGCACGAGAACCTGCTGTTCCGGCCGGGCATGCATTACAAGCCGATGCATGCCGTACGTACGAGGCTGTATGAGGCTGCGCATGGTGGTTCGGCCGGACATGCGCCTGAACATGCGGCTGAGTATGCGGCTGGAAACACGGACGGAAATGCTGGCAGGAGTCTGCGTGAGGAGGGGAACGAACAGTGAAAATAATCTGGGGCATCTTCAAGCGGGACATGTGCCACGCCACCCGCAACGTGATCGCCGTGATCGTCTCGATGGGCCTGGTGATGGTACCGGCGCTGTACGCCTGGTTCAACATCGCGGCCAGCTGGAACCCCTACGGCAACACCAAGGCATTGAAGGTCGCCGTGGCCAATAACGACAAGGGTTACAAGTCGGATCTCATACCGGTGCGCGTCAACGTGGGCGAAACCATCATCAGCACACTGCACGCCAACGACCAGCTGGACTGGCAGTTCGTGAAAAGCGACAAGGCAATCGACGGGGTGAAATCCGGCGAATACTATGCGGCGATCGTAATTCCGAAAGGTTTCAGCGCCGACATGATGACGCTGTTCTCCCCCGACATCAAACACGCGCAGCTCAAGTACTATCTGAACGAGAAAATCAACCCGATCGCCCCTCATATCACCGATCAGGGCGCGACAACCGTGGTCAACACAATCGACAAAACCTTCGCCAAAACGATCGCGCAAGTCGGACTCGACCTGGCCGCAAGCATCCTACACTATTCGCAAAGCCCGCAAATGGCCGAATACATGCGCAACCTCAACGGCAATCTCACCACCATGGCGGATACGCTGAGCGGCGCATCGCAGCAGGTAACGTCGTATTCGCAGCTGCTCGGCTCGGCGAACGACATCGTGGATTCCACGGGCAAACTGCTCGCCTCGGCGACCAAGGCGGGCAAACAGGCCCAGAACGCGTTGAAGCAAGGCAAATCAGGTGCCACGTCGTTCACTTCGGCAGGCGCGAACGTCACCTCCTCAGTGAACACCGCGCTCGACCAGGTGTCAGGCGCGTTCGACCAAGTAGCTGCCAAGGTGAACAAGGCGTTCGACGCGATCGGCAAGGACTCAGACACCGCAGCCAGCCAGTTGACAACGTTGAGCGAACAAGTCTCCAGCAGCGAATCGCTGTACGACACGTACATCACAAGCCTCAACCACATGCACGAATCGGTGGAACAACTACCGGACAGTGATTCCGCGAAACAGGCGCTGCTGGAAGCCATCGACCGGGAGATCACGCTGCTGGAAGCCGCCAAAGGCGATTCGCAGAAGCTCGCGCAGCAGCTGAAAGACACTTCCACGCAGGTCACGCAGGATACCGCAGCCGCGGAACGCTCCCGCAAGGAGATCCTGAACCGCATCACCTCCGCGAAGCAGTCGATCAGCAATGTGCGCGACGATTACGCCACGAACGTCAAGCCGAAAATCGACGCGCTCGCCTCCACAGTCAGCACGCTGATCTCCCAAACCGACAGCATGATCACCCAGCTGAGCGGCACCGCCGACGGTCTGGACGATGTGACGGGCGATGTGGGGACGAATGTGACGTCCATCCGTTCCACGCTCGGCGCGATCGCGAAGAAACTCGACTCGTCGGCAGCGACGGTGAAGGAGCTGATCACGAAGCTGGAGACGGGCGGAAACGCCGGTGACGGCAACAGCGATGGTGGCGACGGTGACAACGACGCCGATTCGGGCGAATCGGACGAACTACGTGCACTGGCCACCGCCAACGCGTCCACACTGTCCACGCTGATTTCCGCGCCCGTCGCACTGCAGCGCGTCTCAGTGTACCCGATCGCGAACTACGGTTCGGCCATGGCGCCGTTCTATACGATCCTGTCAATCTGGGTGGGTGCGATCATCCTGTGCGCCATGCTGAAAGTGACAATTTCGGACCGCGAGAAGGCGCATGTGCTGGGCTTGGGCGACACGCTGCCGCGCGTCGCCGGCCCGTCCGGCCCGGGGAACGCCTCACGTTGGGGACTACGCCTCGACCACGAGTATTTCGGACGGTACGCGATCTTCGCACTGCTCGCGTTGCTGCAGGGCACACTGGTTTGCCTGGGTGACATGTATTTCCTTGGCGTGCAGGCGAATCATGCGCTGCAGTTCCTTGCCGTGGGGTGGCTTGCCGCACTCGTGTTCTCGAATATCGTGTATACGCTGACCGTGTCGTTCGGCGATATCGGCAAGGCCGTGGCCGTGGTGCTGCTGGTGATGCAGGTCGCCGGTTCGGGCGGTACGTTCCCTATCGAGACACTGCCGAAGTTCTTCCAAATGCTCTACCCGTTCCTACCGTTCCCGCACGCCATCGATGCCATGCACGCCGCGATGGCCGGATCGTACGGCAATGAGTACCTGCTTGACATGGTGTATCTCGCCTTGTTCCTGATTCCTTCGCTGCTGCTGGGATTGATGTTGCGCAAGCCGGTGATCCGGTTGAACAACTGGGTGAGCCGCAATCTGGAATCCACCAAGGTGATGTGACGAGGCGGATTTGAACGGGCTGGTTTGAGCCGGTTTAGATCGGTTTCGGCTGGCACACATGGACGCGTCATTGGCGACGCATCACCATCACCGCCAACGGCAACACACACCAAATACCAGCCGGCAAAAACCTAAGCTAGCGTGGATGCGTAAGGGCATTGTCTTGCCCGGTCACTTCCCTTACGTACCGCTGCGCCATCCCGGCGCTCCTCTGCGCCGCCACTACCCCACATGTCGCCTCCTCACACACCAACAAGCGTCCGATTCTGCAGAATCGGACAATCAGCGGCGTCGCGCAAACCACACGTTGATCAGCGAGCCGACCACCACCAGCGCGACACCGATCCAGAATGGCATGCCCAACGTCACGCCCAATAGGAGCGTGCTGGAAGCAGTGGAGAACAGCGGCGTCGCATACGAACCGATCGCAAGCGTTTCCATACTGCCATGTAGCATGCCATACCCCCAGCACGCGTAGCCGCCAGCAATCGACGCGGCACATGCGAGCAGCGAAATATAGCCGCCGATGCCAGGCGCTACAGCTGGCAAACCGTCGCCCGAAACGAAATGGATAATCCACAGCACAACAGCAACGCAACAGAAGAAAATCGTCGTACCATCGTAACCATCGGACATCGATGGCGTCACGGTCGCGTAAATCGCCCAAATAAAGGCGCCTGCGAACGCGAGCGCGTACGGCAATGGATTGCTGGCGATATTGGCAACCGCTTCCTGCACGTCAAGGTTTTCACCGCCGACCGCCATTGCCACGCCGACGGTGGCTACGATTGCACCCGGCAGCGCTTCGGAGACCGAGCCGCGTTTGTGCGACACGGCGGCGGTCATCAGTACCAGCAGCGTCGGCCACAAATAATTGACGAGGCTGACTTCCACAGATTGCGCGTTCGTTGTGGCCAGACCGATCGACAGCGAGATCGACGCCTCGTATGCGATGAACATGAGTCCGCCTGCGACGAGGTACTTGCGTGGCGCTTGGTTAATCGGTTTCGGCCGTCGCACGATGAGCAGGAGCATGCCGCCGACAGTGTAGATGAGCGCCGAGCCGAGCGTGGCGCCGAACGATTCGGAAACGAGTCGCACGAGGCCGGCCATGAAGCCCCACAGGACGATTGCGAACAGGCCGATGAGTGTCGCCGCGTGTGATATGGCATGACCAAATAGGGGGGTATTGGGGCGTTCGCCTGCGGATTCGGCGGGAAGTTTCTGATCCGTATTCACGGATTCCAGCCTACCTGCCGCCCACCCCGCATGTCCGATTCTGCAGAAACGGACAATTGAACACCGGTTTTGGCACCTTGTGCGTCCGATTCACCAGAAACGGACGCACAAACATTCGGATTCGTATCCCTCACGTCCGATTCACCAGAATCGGACATTCCTGCGACCTGCGATGCCGCAAACCCGATTACCCCCGGAACCGCGCCAACAGCAGCGTCGGCCACCCCAACCGACGCGGCCACACCATCCGTATCAGCAGCCAAGTCCACGCGTCCCGCACCCCCACAGCCCGCCGACGCGCGCACGTCGCCCATGACCAAATCATCCAATGTCACGCCGAACATGTCGCAAAGCATCAGCAGCTTATCCATTTCGGGGTATGCCTTCTCGGACTCCCATTTCGAAATTGCCTGCCGGGAAACGCCCAGCAGCATTGCCAGCCGTTCCTGCGTCATGTTGCGCGAACCGCGCAGATACTGCAGATTCTCTTTGAAACTCATGTCCGCCCTTTCGTCGAGTTTCCATATCGCCTCGACTTGCGATTATTGGCGATTGCCAAGCAACAGCTTGTCATAAACGTCGCGTTCCACGCCACCATCTTGCGGTTGCATTGCGATTCGCAACCAAATTTTGCGACGCAACCGACAGTTGCGCGGCGTGAAGTTGACTTCACGGGTCTTTTACGACAATAGAAAAACCCTTGAAATTCCAACGATTCCAAGGGTTTCGAATGGAGCGGATGACGGGAGTCGAACCCGCCTTTAAAGCTTGGGAAGCTTTCGTTCTACCGATGAACTACATCCGCAAGGTTGTGCCTTTTGGGCACGAGCCATTAGTCTAGCACGCAACGGATGCGTATGCGGACACAGACCGACATGCGATACCAATTTTCCGCAATATCACGGAGACTCAACCACGCGGCCGCTGCGAATAGTCGCGAGAATATCTGCCAGCCGAGCCGCCCGAATCATGCGCGGATCCATACTGCGTTCCAAATTGCGGCCCACCGGCACCATCCATCGCAGAACGTCCGCCTTGCCGAATATCCGCCGCCGCAACGCCGCTCGTGGCATAGCCACCGGCCAAATATCCGGACTGCACGCCCTGCTGACGCATCTCCTGCCCCATCTGCATCAGCCGCGCAATGCGATCCGAGGTCGGCGGGTGCGTAGAAAACAGCTTGGAGAAACCTTCCGCCGAAAACGGATTGGCGATCATCATCGCAGCCACCGACTGCGTGCCGGCGGTCTTCTCCATCGGCATCGCGGCTGCGCCGCCGGAAATCTTGCTCAACGCGGAAGCGAGCGCTTCCGGATCCTCCGTCAACTTGGAACCGTCTTCGTCGGCGTCGTATTCGCGTGTGCGGGAGATTGCCATCTGTATCAGCGACGCTGCGATCGGCGCCAGAATCGTGCTCAGCAGCACACCCAGCAATCCCAAGCCGCCGGACGCCGAATCGTCGCGGTCGTCACGCGAACGGCCGCCGCCGAAATACATGAGCGAGTAGCCGAGGTACGAGATGACGGTGGCCATGGCGGAGGCGATTGCGGACGTCAGAATGTCATGGTTGTAGACGTGCATGAGTTCGTGTCCGAGCACGCCGCGAATCTCACGTTCGTTAAGCGTCTGTAGGATGCCTTGCGTGCAGCAGACCGCCGCGTGTCGTTCGTTGCGCCCCGTCGCGAACGCGTTGGGGCTCATGGTGGGGGCGATGTAGATGCGCGGCATCGGCTTGCCTGCCTTCGCCGATAGCTCGCGGACGATCTTGTATAGTACGGGGGCTTCCTGCTCGCTCACCTGTCGAGCGTGCATGCTGGCGATCGCCAGTTTGTCGGAAAACCAGTAGGAGACGAACGTGGAGCCCAGGCCGATGAGAATGTAGTAGCCGAGCGTGCTTTGACTGGCGCCGGTCGCCCACCAAATGAGCATGATGACGCCCCACATCAACGCGAATAACAGCGTTGTCTTCAAGCCATTGCAATGGCCGTGCACCTGCAATTTGCCGTTCATGGCCACCAGCCTAGGAATTCAGGCTGGTATTTTGCTGTATACAAGCTGAAGGGTGGATTTGCAACATCTAGAAACATGCCACGCAACGACGCTACAGCATCGGCCATAGACCTATCTGCGGCACGGCGAGAGTCACCCCAACTTGAAACGTATTACCCCCGCATATCCCCCGAATGCACTGCGTCGAGCGTGCCGATCAGGCTGGTCAGCAAATCGTTGCGGCCGCACGCGTTCGTCAGCACCGCCAGCACGTACGTGCCCGACTGCGACATCACCAGTCCGGCATCGTTCAGCGCGTACAAACCGCCTTCGCCGTTGATCCATCCGGCCTTCGTGTACACGGTGTCCGCATCGCCAAGGGCCGCGTGGATGCAGGAGTTCAGCGAATTCGTCATGTCTCCGGACAGCCATTGCAGCGATTCAGGCGTGATGTTCTGCACCCCCGCCGTTTGCCCGGCGAACAGGAAACCGTATCCGGCGGTCCACAGTTTGGCCATGTCGCGCGCGGAGGTGAACAGGTACCCGCCGCGATCACCCATTCTGGAAGCCGCGCCCGCCTGTTCGGCCCACGTGTTGAAGCAGTCGAGGCCATACGTTTTGTACAGCCAGTCGTAAGACGCGTTGTCGGAATTGCGCAGGACGGCTTCGACCTTCTGGTGGACGGTGGCGGACTGCGCGTCAGCGGATTGGGCCACGCTGTTCAGGTCGACGGTGCCCGTTGAGAACAGCGATATCAGGTATGGCGCCTTCGCCGACGAGGCCGAATAGATCTGTGCATCGGCGTTGTATGCGATCGTGCGGCCGGTCGTGATGTCGGCGAGCACGAATGATGCGGTATATCCGTCGGCTTCGAAAGTGGCGATTTGAGACTGCACGGCGGCCTGCGAATCGGCGCTTAGCGTGAAGCCCTGCGTTGTGATCGTGGCGCTGCCCTCGACTGCGGAAATGCCGTCCAGCGCGACCTGCGTCGGCGACGAGACGGCTTGTGTCTGCGATTGCGGCGCGCTGTTTTTCTTAAGCGCGCCCGACGTGGAGGACGTTTCCGAAGACGTTCCCGAGGACGCCGCTGCGTGGGCTTCCTCTTCGAGATGCACATCGACAAGACCCACGCCCATGGCGAAGCCGATCAGGCAGGCGATCAACAGGCCCACGACGGACACGGAACAGCAGTACAGTGCCTTGCGCTTGACGTGTTTTCCAAAGTTCATGCCGACTTCACAACCTTAGATTTCAATGCCCACATCCGTTTGCGATGATATTGCGCACGCGTTTCACTGGGGTCAGCCTAGCGCATGGACCCGACTTCGGGGGTAATAGGTCAAACGACCGCGTACGTCCGATTCTGGAGAAACGGGCGGTTGTGCGATCGAAACGCACGCTACGCGACCAGTCCGCCGAAATCGACC
>ENA-OQNM01000559-OQNM01000559.1-human-gut-metagenome-genome-assembly--contig:-NODE-559-length-13426-cov-2.299647_pt1 | contig 13426 bp, 10 predicted proteins | sample MGYA00242632_ERZ504886 | MGnify/ENA primary metagenome ERZ504886 (study PRJEB26092, sample SAMD00036424) | human gut metagenome | host: Homo sapiens | study: EMG produced TPA metagenomics assembly of... | reverse complement strand
AAGAACGGTTGACTGAAAGAGAAAGTGTGAACCAAAGCAAGTCTACCTCTCTTGCTGCACAGTCTGACTATGTGTTGACTTATCTCGGACAGTTTGGTAATCATGGATTGACATTGACTGCCGGTCTTACCACCAATTACAATGAGTCTTCCAGTTTGAGTGGTGGACGCAGCCAGCTTGCGGGCTACGGCATTTTGGTGGGCGACGACCCGGACAGATGGTGGCTCTCTACCATCGACGATGTATCTACGGCAACTAATGGCGGTTCTCAGAGTGACAGATTTACCATGTCTTATTTGTTCAGAGCATTGTATAACTACAAGAATCGTTATTTACTTAATGCTTCTTTCCGTAGGGACGGTTCATCTGTTTTCTATAAGACAGGTAATACTTGGGACAACTTTTACTCTTTCGGTGCCGGTTGGGTAATGACCGAAGAGAAGTTTATGCAGAACCAAAATGTAATTAACTTCTTGAAGTTGAAAGGCTCTTGGGGTGTGTTGGGCAGCCAGAATACCGGTTCCAGTTATCCGGCATACGCCACCATTGTTAGTTCGGGTTCAGCTGTGTTCGGTGACAATATCATTGCGGGTAAAGGCCCCAACAAACTGATTTCACCTACTTTGGGATGGGAACGTAATTATTCATGGGAAGTAGGTTTTGACATGCATATGTTCAATGATCGTTTGCAGCTTTCTCCGGTTTATTATAACAAAACAACAAAAGATATGTTGACTTCCATTCCGGGTATTGCAGGTACTGTTCCCGGATTACAGAATGTGGGTGAGATTCGCAATCGCGGTTTTGAACTTAGTGCTTCTTGGAACGACAAGATTGGGGAAGATTGGAGATATGGATTAGGTGCTAATTTGAGCACTATTGATAACAAGGTGCTTTCACTGGTAAACAAAGACTATAATATTATCAGTGGTCCCTCACGTGTTTCCGAAGGTTATCCGATTGGCTATTTCTATGGTTACAAGGTTGAGGGTGTATATCAGAACGAAGACGACATCCGTTTCTCTCCGATTAACTCGGTTGGTTCGGTAACACCGGGTGATTTGAAATTTGCTGATGTTGACGGTAATGGCAAAATTACTGATAATGACCGTACAATGATAGGTAATCCAACTCCTGATTTTACTTACGGTTTTAATGTTAATTTGGGATGGAAGAATCTGGACCTGACTGTTGACATGATGGGTGTTTATGGAAATGAAATTTACCGTAATTGGGGAAGCAGTAGCTATGCACAACTGAATTATCGCACAGAGCAATTGAATCGTTGGCATGGAGAGGGCACTTCCAATTGGGAGCCCTTGCTCGACCCTTCACACAAAATAAATCAGGAGGCTTCCACGTATTTCATCGAAGATGGCAGTTTCTTCAGAATCCGTAATATCGAATTGGGATATAACTTTGACAAACGACTGTTGAATCGTATCAAGGTACAGTCACTGCGTCTTTATACCAATGTGCAGAATCCCAAGACCTGGAGCCGTAACGGCGGATATACGCCGGAAGTGGGCGGAAGTGCTATTTCGTTTGGTATTGATGGTGGAGGCTATCCTATGCCTACAGTTTATACGATTGGTTTTAATTTGACTTTCTAAAATTATATAAAGGCAGACTATGAAGAAGATATTTTATTATATAGCATTTTTAGCAGTAAGCTTTGCACTAACTTCGTGTGAGGATATGTTTGATAGAAAACCGCTTGGACAGCAGACAGAGGATGATTTGACTGGTGGTACTTATGAAACGCAGGTGTTTAATATGTATGCCAAGTTGCGCGGTTTTCATTTGACAAGCGGCAATACTGCATTGGCAATCCACGGTATGCGTTCTGAGGACGCAGAGAAAGGAAGCACATTGTCCGATGGAGCAGCCACTGGCAAGATGTTCGATGACTTTGAATATTTGGCAAGTAATGGGATGATTAAGAGCTACTGGAATGAAAACTATTCATTGATACATAAGGTAAATGATTTGCTTGATGAAATGAGCCAAAACCCGTCATTGACAGAAGGTGACCTCGTCAATAAGGGGGAAGCTTTGTTTGTACGTGCTTTCTGTTATTTTAACCTTGTACGCGCTTTTGGTGAAGTGCCTTTGATTGACTTTAAAGTTTATGATGCAGCTGAGGCAAATGTTCCAAAGTCTTCTGTGGCAAAGATATATGAATTAATAGATTCTGACCTTACGGAAGCCGAAAACAGTCTGCCCAGAACGTGGGAGCAACTTTATGTAGGTCGTCTCACTTGGGGAGCTGCTCGTTCTCTTCATGCACGCACATACATGATGCGTAATGACTGGGGGAATATGAAGGCTGCCGCTGAAGAAGTGATTAACTCCGGTTTATATAATCTGAAAACACCTTATGAAGACATATTCCGGGAAAAAGGTGAAAACTGTAGTGAATCTGTTTTTGAATTGCAATGTACGGCAACAGAATCACAACCAGGTTCTAATGATATAGGAAGCCAGTTTGCTTCCGTTCAGGGTGTACGTGGCGCAGGCGAGTGGAATCTCGGTTGGGGGCAACACACCGCTACTCAAGAATTGGCAGATGCTTTTTGAAGAAGGTGATCCGAGAAAAGACGAAACCCTGCTTTATTTTATACGCAACGGCAAGGACGATCCGGAGTCCATACCTGCTAACAAGCCTTATGGCGAGAAACCAGTTTCGAATGCCGATGTTATAGCTAAATACTTTAACAAAAAGTATATACAGATCCGGCAATGCGTTTGAAATTCACAAAAGGAGGTTATTGGGTGAATATTCGTTTGATACGTTATGCTGATGTGGTATTAATGGCTTCCGAAGCTGCTTGTGAATTGGGTGATTTATCTTCTGCCCGTAACTATTTGGAGATGGTGCGCGCTCGTGCTCGTGGCAATAATATCGGAATCCTACCGGAAGTGACGACCAACAATCAGAATGAACTGCGTGAGGCCATTCGTCATGAAAGACGTGTTGAGTTAGGTATGGAGTTCGACCGTTTCTACGACTTGGTTCGTTGGGGTATTGCTAAAGAGGTACTTCATGCTGCAGGCAAGACCGGTTATCAAGACAGACATGCTTTGTTGCCCATCCCGCAAGACGAAATTGACAAGTCGAATGGTGTATTGGTTCAAAATCCCAATTATTAATCTATAAATGTACTAACTACTTATGAAAAAATATATAGTATCTGTGGCTTCTTGCCTGTTTGCATTGTGTATGCAGTCTTGTTTTCAGGATATGGATCATCCTGCTTTCGACTACCCTGAGAGTACCGGTGAAGTACCTACTACTCCTTTGAAGATGTATCTTCCTTTTGATGAAGAGGACATTCGGGATAAAGGTGAATGGGGATTTTTCGGTAGCAGATAACGGGAATGCCAAGTTGTGGAAGACGGAATCGCTGGCATGGCCTATCAAGGTGCTGAAAATGCTTACATTTTGGCCAAGACTCCTTCTATTTTGGAAAATAACATACCCACTATCGGTGATTTGACTGTAGCTTTTTGGATGAGAACCACTAAGAATACTTCTGCGCAAGGTTTGTTCTCTATCCCTAACTCTATTAAATTCTGGGGCAACTTCGACATCTTCTTGGAGAATAATAATAGCGAGACTCGAGGCTATTTTTACGAAGGTTCATATCTTACAATCAGACAGACAAAAGAGAATGATAGAAAGAGTTGGGTTGGAGGAACTAAAAATAGATGATTTAGTTTTTGGTAGACGAAGTGGGTGCATCGTGGTCTTTTGTGTATGAGTGGACAATTACTTCCTACCTATTACTTGTTTATACGTAAGTGGTGAGGGGGTCTTTACCAAAGAATTGCCTGATTGTGGGAAATTGAAGTTTAATAATGTAGGCGCTTCTTTGGCTGTTGGTGCATTTCAGTTCAGCACTACTCCGAGTCTTACTTCGGGTGCAGGAGCACAAACCTGGGCAAAGAACTTTCCCGGTCAGCTTGATCAGTTCCGCTTATATGACAAGGTGTTGACGGCAACCGAAATTCAGAGTATTTACTCTGGAAAAGAATGAAGCTACACTTTAATCTGATGCTAAGATGAAAGTATTATATTTCATAGTATGTCTTTTGTTGGTTGCGTGCGGTGGTGATAATCAACCTGAGGTGAATCAGCCTTTCGAGTTGAAGAATATCATTGTGGGTGACCAACAAAACCAACAGACATTTGAGAATGTTGCTCCCAATGTAGCCATTGTTTTGGAGTTCTCGGATGCTGTAGATGAGGCTTCAGCCCGTAACAATATTGCTTTGAAACATGAGGAGCTTCCTATAAGCTGCGATTATGAGTTCCTGCAAGAGAAAAAAGTATCGGTGACTCCTAAGGAGGGGTTTAAAATCTTGTCATCGTATAAATTGATTGTCAATCCGGGGGTGAAGTCCACCTCCGGGGTACTGCTTTCCAATGGCAAGGTTTGTATGATTAAGACAGGAATGGATGATACTGATAAGTTTGAGCGTATTCCTGATGAGGACTTGTTGACATTGGTACAGAAGCAGACCTTCAAGTACTTCTGGGACTTTGGGCATGAATATTCCGGAATGGCGCGCGAACGTACTACTTCGGGCGATGTCGTTACTACCGGTGGTACTGGCTTTGGCGTGATGGCCATGCTGGTAGCTGCTGAACGGGGTTTTATTACCCGTCAGCAAGCTGTTGAACGGGTGCAGAAGATAGTTACTTTTCTTGATAAGGAATGTACGGCTTATCATGGTGCTTATGCACATTGGATAAATGGCGCAACGGGAGCAACCAAACCTTTCAGTGAGAAAGACAACGGTGCCGATTTGGTTGAAACCTCCTTGTTATTTCAAGGTTTGCTTGCCGCTCGAGCCTATTTCAAGGAAAATATGGAAGTAGAAAGCAGGTTGCGTGCCGACATAACCCGTCTTTGGGAAGCTATTGACTGGACTTGGTTCCAGAAAAATGGTGAAGATGTACTATATTGGCATTGGAGTCCCGATTACGGTTTTGAGAAGAACCTGGCAATAAGAGGATGGAATGAATGTCTGATTACTTATATACTTGCTGCTTCGTCTCCAACACATGCTATCAATAAAGTTGTATATGAAGCGGGCTGGGCTAAAAATGGAGGAATCAGGAATGGAAAATCTTATTATGGCATCACTCTTCCTTTAGGTTCGGATAAAGGGGGACCGCTGTTCTTATCTCAATATTCTTTTCTGGGCATTAACCCGCAAGGACTGGAAGACCAATATGCCGATTACTGGATGCAAAATCGTAATCATACATTGATTAATTACAATTATTGTAAGGAAAATCCTAAAGGATATACGGGTTATAGCGCTTCTTGTTGGGGATTGACGGCAAGTGACGGCGATACGGGATATTCAGCTCATTCACCTACTAATGATAAAGGGGTCATTGCTCCAACAGCCGCTTTGTCTGCATTTCCTTATACTCCGGAGGAGTCAATGGAAGCGCTGCATTTTTTCTATTATAAGATGGGAGACAAACTTTGGAAGGATTATGGTTTTATAGATGCCTTAATTTGACGGCAGATTGGTACGATACTCAGTACATAGCCATTGACCAAGGGCCGATAATCTGTATGATAGAGAATTATAGAACAGGTCTCCTTTGGAATTTATTTATGTCTATACCGGAAATCCAACAAGGACTGAAGAAGCTTGGCTTTCAGAGTCCGTGCTTAAACTAAAAGAATGATTATGATGAGAATATTGCTATATTTGATACTTTGCTATATCCTTTTAATTTGATTTCGGGACAGAAAACGCAGAAGCAGCTTTCTGACGACGAACTTATGACCCTCGTCCAGAAGCTAAACTTTCCGTTATTTTTGGGATTTTGCCCATCCTGAATCCGGATTGGCGCATGAACGGAGTAACGGTGGTGCCGAGACAGCTATCATTGGTGGGTCGGGATTCGGAGTGATGGCTATCATTGTCGGCATAGAACGTGGGTTTATCACCCGTGAACAAGGTGCTGAACGTATACTGAAGATTGTTCGTTTCTTGAGCGACAAGAATACCGACAGTTATCACGGCATGTGGGCACATTGGATGAACGGTAAAACCGGTAAGACCATTCCTTTCAGCCGTAAAGACGATGGAGCGGATATTGTAGAATCCGCTTTCATGTTCGAAGGCTTGTTGGCTGCCCATCAGTATTTTATAAAGGATAATCCGACGGAAAACCGTATCAGGGGAATGATTAATAATCTGTGGCGCCAAGCAGAGTGGAATTTTTTCACTCAGGGGCAGGATGTGATGTACTGGCATTGGTCACCCAATAACGGATGGGCGATGAATCACCAGATTAAAGGTCATAATGAGTGCCACATTGTGTATATCTTGGGTGCGTCTTCTCCTACTTATCCGATTGCTGGGAGCGTTTATCATAAAGGCTGGGCCAGTGCGAATACTTTTCTGAACGGTCGGGAGTATTATGGCATCAGGCTTCCTCTCGGGGACAATAACGGCAAGGGCGGTCCTTTGTTCTTTACTCATTACTCCTATATGGGGCTTGATCCGCATGGTTTGAAGGTACCGCTATGCCAATTACGAGGAACAAATGAAGGCTCATACCTTGATTAACCGTGCCTATTGTATTAGACAATCCGAAGGGATATAAGGGTTACGGTGAGAAATGCTGGGGGATTGACAGCTAGTGACGGTGATAAAGGCTATTCTGCCCATAGTCCCGGAAATGATCGCGGCGTGATTACGCCTACTGCGGCCCTTTCATCCATCCCTTATGCACCGGAATATTCTTTGGAGGCCATGCGCTATTTCTATGAAGAACTGGGTGACCGTCTTTGGGGTGAATATGGTTTCAAGGATGCATTTAATCTGACTGAGGATTGGTTTGCGCCTTCGTATCTTGCCATTGACCAGGGACCGATTATCGTGATGATAGAGAACTATCGCACCGGTTTGATTTGGAAGCTTTTCATGAGTCATCCCGATGTACAGAAGGGATTGAAGAGATTAGGCTTTACGTCTCCTTATTTGAATAAGGCTGATTAGGTTTGGCTGGATTTGATTTTGGTGAATTTTATATAGATTAAAAGGATTATAACCATGAAAAACGTGCTTTTCAATAGTGTATTGGTTGCTTTCGTATTGCTTGTCGCCTCGTGCGGCAAGCAACCGGAAGCTAAGGTGGAGGTGATGTCGTTTAATATCCGTCTGGATCATGTAGCGGACAGTATGAATAACTGGAAATACCGTAAGGATAATGCAGCACAGATGATTGCTTATTATGCTCCGGACATTGTGGGCATGCAGGAGGTGGTAAAGAATCAACTCGATGACCTGAAGGAGCGCCTTCCTCAATATACTGCCCTTGGCGTAGGTCGTGCAGATGGAAAAGAGAAAGGCGAATATTGCTCCCTTTTTATAAGACAGATCGTTTTGAGCTTTTGAAGAACGGAGATTTCGGACTGAGCGAGACTCCCGATTCCATCGGAAAGAAAGGTTGGGATGCGGCATGCGAACGTATCGTGACTTGGGCTGTGTTGAAAGACAAGGTGAGTGGCAGGAAAATAGCTGCTTTCAACACCCACTTTGACCATGTAGGTGAGGTGGCACGTCGAGAAAGCGCTAAGTTAATACTCGAGAAGATAAAGCAAATAGCGGGAGAGCTTCCGGTAGTTATCACTGGAGACTTTAATGGAACGGTAGACTCCGAGCCGGTTACTATATTGACGGAAGGTGGAATGAGGAACGCTTGTTCCACGGCAAAGGTCGTTTACGGACCGACATGGAGCTTTCATGACTTCGGACGTATTCCGGTGGAGAAGCGCAGGCTGATAGATTTTATATTCGTAAATGCTTCTGTAGAGGTGGAGCGTTACCGCACAGTTGGCGATAAGCCGGACAATGGCTATCTTTCCGACCATGCTCCCGTATTGGTTACTTTGAAACTGTAAAGAGGCACTCGTCTAATTCTATTCTGCATTATTTACAAATCATAAGGGCTCAAGAAACACTTGTATACTGAACCTAATTCAGTCGTATAGTGAATGCCATTCAGTCGTATACTGAATAGGGTTCAGTTGTATATTGAATGCACTGCATTCTAACTGTGCTGATAATCAATAAATTATAAAACGGTGTTACGCCTTTGATAAATTACAACAAATAATGAATACATGAAAAATAAACTATCCTGGGGAATTGCCTTGTTGCCCTTTGTTCCTTCGGTTTGGATGCAAGGACAAGAACAGAAACAAGGAATAGGAAACAGGCGTCCTAACATTATTTTTATCATGAGTGATGACCATGCCCGACAAGCAATGAGTATATATGGACATCCCATAGGTAAAATAGCTCCTACTCCCCATATTGACCGTATTGGGCATGAAGGGGCGGTATTTCAGAATAATTACTGTTGCAATTCCATTTCCGGTCCCAGTCGTGCAGCCATACTGACTGGTAAGCATAGTCATAAGAATGGTTTTATGAGGAATGGAAATAAAGGATTTGACGGTTCGCAGCAGACACTGCCGAAGATATTGCAAGCAAACGGTTATGAAACAGCCATTATCGGCAAGTGGCATCTTGTTTCAAAGCCTACCGGGTTTGACCATTGGATGATTTTGAATGATCAGGGAGATTATTATAATCCGTATTTTATTACCGAGGGAGATACCACTCGGCATAAAGGATATGTAACTGACCTCATCACTCAATATTGTGAAGACTGGATGAGTGGGCGCGAGGATAAGAATTAAACCTTTTTTCCTGATGATGCATCACAAAGCCATTCACCGTAATTGGGTGCCTGCCGAACGGCATTATCATTTGTACGAACACACGCAGTTCCCTTTACCCGACAATTATTATGATGCATACGAAGGACGTTATGCGGCACAAATGCAGAAGATGAATATATACCGTGATATGTACGAAGGTCACGACTTGAAGATGGTTGCGGGTATGAATAGCGACAGTCTGCTATTCGACCCGTGGCCTCATGCTTTTCTTGGTACGATGGAGCCGGATGAGCGCCGCCGTTTTATGGATGCCTATCGTGAACGGAACAATGAATTTTATTCGAAACAGCGTACTTTCAAAGAGGTGGCAGAATGGAAATATCAGCGTTATTTGCAGGATTATATGGCTTGTGTGGCAAGCGTGGACGAGAGTGTAGGAGAAATATTGGATTATTTGAAGCGTACCGGATTGGATAAAAATACGATTGTCGTTTATACTACAGACCAGGGGTTCTATCTGGGCGAGCACGGTTGGTTTGATAAACGTTTTATGTACGAGGAGTCTTTCGGTATGCCGATGGTAATGAGCTGGCCGGGACATATTAAGCCTGGAACGCAGGTAACAGGATTAACTCAAAATATTGATTTCGCTCCCACTTTTCTCGATATGTGTGGAATTGAGATTCCTGAAGACATGCAGGGAGTGTCATTTCGTCGGTTGGTAGAGGGAGAAAATACTCCACGAAACTGGAGGAAGTCACTTTACTATCACTATTATGAATTCCCCGGTTTTCATAGTGTCCGTGCACATTACGGTGTCAAGATGGAGCGCTATAAATTGATGCATTTTTATGTGGATGACAAGTGGGAACTTTATGATTTGAAGGAGGACCCGGCAGAAATGCATAATTTGTATGGTGAAAAAGGGATGGAGAAGGTTGCTGCAGAATTGAAAGCGGAACTTGCCCGCCTGCAGGAAGAATATGATGTTCCTGAATCTCTGTGCAAATAATAGTGCATATTATTATGACGTATAAATGAAGTTTAGAATGAAAAGAATCTATTTATTAATCATTTTAGTAGTAGGCTGTGTAATGTTGTCTGCTCAACAAGATCCATTTACCAATCGCATACCTTGTCATTTGAAGGCTAGTCGTGTAGGTACAAATAGCGTAGAACTTATTTGGGAGAATGTAGTAGAGGCTGTAAGTTATGAGGTTTACAAGGAAGATACTTTATATAAGACTGTTAAAGAAAATCGCATTACAGTGGAAGGGCTGAATTCGTTTGATATTTACTTCTTCTCAGTGAAGGCTAGGAATAGTCATGGAGAGTTCAGTCGCGAGAGCGAGAAACTTTATGTAGCTACCGCTGAGACAAAAAGGCAAAAGGATAAGCGGATGGCGTGGTGGCGTGAAGCCCGTTTTGGGATGTTTAGTCCATTGGGGCCCGTTATTCTGCATTAGGTGGGCATTATACAGGACCCACGTTTCTGCAGACAAATGAAAAACATCCTTGGATAGAGGCTGACGGCATGATAAAAGATTACTATTCATGCTATCGTCCTGAATGGGTATCTTCCGATGGGAGTATAAAGACAGACCCAACTACAGGCAAACCTTATAAAAGAGGGCAATATGCCGAATGGATAATGTTTGCGGCTCAAATACCCAGGGATGAGTATCTGAAGCGGGCAAAGGAGGATTTCAAAGCAGAAAAATTCGATGCTAAAGAATGGGTAAGGATGGCTAAAGAGGCAGGGATGAAATATATTGTCATTACTTCAAAGCACCATGATGGCATTGCACTTTTAAATACACCTGTGGGGCATACTATTTTTAAAGATACAGATATCCGCAGGGATATATTGAAAGAACTGGTGAATGAAGCGAGGAAGGCCGGTCTGAAAATAGGTTTTTATTATTCGCAGGCATTGGACTGGAATAATCCGGGGGGGATGGGATGGATTCCGCAAAATGACGCGCCTAATCGGGAAGCTTCCTATGCAGACAAAGCAAAATATACGGATGAAATAGTTATCCCTCATTTACACACTATCATAAATGATTATAAAGTTGATCTTATTTGGTGGGATATGGGAGCAAGCAGCGCTCCCGAATTTAAATATCGTATGATGAAAGCTATCAAGAACATACCTGGTACGGAACGTTTAATTTTTAATGACCGAATGGAGGATAAGCTGACGGGTGATTTTAAAACTCCGGAACAAAGCATACCTGATATGCCTTCCAATGGAGATGGTACAGATTGGGAGACTTGTATGACCTTGAATGACAATTGGGGATATGCTGCCCATGATATACGCTGGAAGACTACAGAGGATGTTCTTCAAAAATTGATTGATATTACCAGTAAAGGGGGGAATTATCTATTGAATATCGGTCCGAAAGCAGATGGTACTTTCCCTGCTGAAAGCATCAATTGCTTGGAGGAAGTCGGCAGTTGGATGAAGGTGAACAGTGAAGCTATTTATGGTACAATACCGAGTCCGTTTGTTAGCCAACTCGATTGGGGAAGAGCTACCAGAAAAGAAGTGGACGGTAAACAGTTTCTTTATTTGCATGTTTTTACTCAATATTGGCCGAAAGACGGCAAACTTCTTGTCCCGGATTTTGGCTCTGGGATAAAACGGGCCTATTTATTGATTGATGCGAAGAAAACTTCTTTACCTATAGACAAAATGGGAGACAATCATATATTTTCTTTACCTTTAGACGCTCCTGATAAAATCAGTACGACCATTGTTGTAGAAACTTTGTGACGTAGGTAGGGCTGTAGTATAATAATATAAATATGGATAATATGATGAAAAGATTAAGTGGTTTGGTGCTGCTGTTGTGTTTGGCGAATTTCCTTTCTGCACAAGACATGCATATGGATACTTATTGTAATCCTTTAAATATCGATTACACGTACATGATTTATAATTCGGATAAGAATATCTCCTACCGTTCTGGTGCCGATCCTGCTGTGGTGGAGTTCCGGGGTGAATATTATATGTTTGTTACCCGTTCACACGGTTATTGGCGTTCCAGGGATTTGCTGAACTGGGAGTTTGTACGTCCGGGCAGGAACTGGTATCCGCAAGGGTGTAATGCTCCGGCGGCACATAATTACAAAGATTCGGTACTTTATGTGACCGGTGATCCTTCCGGTTCCATGAGTATCCTTTATACGGATAATCCGGCTTCAGGAAACTGGGAAGCTGTTCCGGCAATTTTGCATAATCTGCAAGATCCCGATTTGTTTATTGACGATGACGGTAAAGCGTATATGTTCTGGGGTTCTTCCAATGTGTATCCTATCAGGGGAATGGAACTGGACAAGAACCGGCGTTTCATCAAGAAGGGAGAAACGAAAGAACTCTTCAATTTGGATATGCCTAAACATGGCTGGGAACGTTTCGGTGAAAACCATACGGATACTGTATTGGGCGGATATATTGAGGGGCCTTGGCTGACGAAGCATAATGGGAAATACTATATGCAATACGGTGCTCCGGGAACGGAATTCAATGTCTATGCCGATGGTGTTTATGTGGCCGATTATCCGATGGGGCCTTATACTTACCAAAAGCATAATCCGGTGTCCTACAAGCCGGGTGGTTATATGAACGGTGCCGGACATGGAAGTACCGTGCTTGGTCCTGGGGGGCAGTATTGGCATTTTGCTTCGATGTCACTCTCTATCAATGTGAATTGGGAACGTCGCCTTTGTATGTTTCCGGCAGGGTTTGATAAAGATGGCATTATGTATGTAGATACCCGTTTCGGAGACTATCCCCGTTATGCACCTGCCGTACCGGGCAAGGCTGGACAGTTCCGTGGCTGGATGTTGCTCTCGTATGGCAAGCCGGTGACGGCTTTTACTACAAAAGACGAATTTAAGGCAGATGCCCTAACGGATGAACTGACTAAAACTTTTTGGCTTGCCGAGGCTAATGACGAACGGCAGTGGGTGATGATTGATTTAGAGAAACCTGCTGATGTGTATGCTGTTCAGATAAACTATCACGATTATCAAAGTAATATGTACGGTCGCTACGAAGGACTCCATCACCGTTATCTCATCGAAGGTTCTCTTGATGGTGAGAATTGGGATATATTGGTGGACCGTAAGGAAAGTTATAGGGATACTCCGAATGATTATGTTGAACTGGCATTACCCAAGTCTGCCCGTTATATCCGTTATAAAAATATAGATATACCGACACCGAATCTGGCTATATCTGAACTTCGCGTCTTTGGATTGGGTACGGGGAAGGCACCGCAACAACCCAAAAAGTTGGTACTTGACCGCCAAGCAGACCGTCGTGACATCTCCATCCGTTGGGAGGCTGTGAAAGGTGCACAAGGTTACAACATACTTTGGGGCATTGCACCGGACAAACTTTACAGCTCTTGGATGGTCTATGATAAGACTGATTTATTGATGAAAACCCTTACTGCTGATCAGGATTATTATTTTTGTGTGGAGGCTTTCAATGAAAATGGTGTATCTTACGTTCGGAAGTTAACATGTAAAATAAATAATAAGATGAAACGTATAATCGGCATCCTTTGTGGTATTATTCTTTTTCTTTGTTTTTCGTTTTGTCTACAAGAAAACCTTTTCAAAAACGGAAAACTTTAATATCTCTTCCCGTGGAGATCAATTGTTGTATCGTTTGTTTGTCGTCC
>ENA-OQNM01000558-OQNM01000558.1-human-gut-metagenome-genome-assembly--contig:-NODE-558-length-13438-cov-2.052889_pt1 | contig 13438 bp, 20 predicted proteins | sample MGYA00242632_ERZ504886 | MGnify/ENA primary metagenome ERZ504886 (study PRJEB26092, sample SAMD00036424) | human gut metagenome | host: Homo sapiens | study: EMG produced TPA metagenomics assembly of... | reverse complement strand
TGATCCATTCTACCATTGCAAATGGTACTGTAAAAAGCTTGATCTGACAGAAGCATTAAAAGTTCCTGGTGTTGTAAGATCCTACCTGTTTGACGCGCCGGACTGCCAGTTTCCAACGGCAGGCCATCCGTGGAGCGTGGAGGCAAAACATCAGGACATCTGCGACAGAAGAGTATTAAACCAGAGAGTAAGACTGTATGGAGATGATATTGCTGCAGTTGTAGCGGAAAACGAGGTGGCAGCTGCGCAGGCAGCCCGTCTGGTAAAGGTAGAATATGAAGAATATGAGCCTATCGTTACTGTAAAGGCAGCTATGGCACCGGAGGCAACACCATTGCATCCGGATATTCGTAAAGACAATGTGATTGTTCACTCCCATATGACTATGGGGCAAAAGGATTTTACCTTTGAGGATGGCTTAAAACAGGCAAAAGAAAAATACAAAGAGGAAGATCTGGTGGAGATCAATGAAGTATACGATACACCACGTATTTCCCATTGTCACATTGAACTTCCTGTTTCCTGGGCTTATGTAGACGTAAACGGAAAAGTGACGATTGTTTCTTCTACCCAGATCCCTCATATTGTACGCCGCTGTACATCACAGGCCCTGGGTATTCCTATCGGTAAAGTCCGCATCATCAAACCATATATTGGCGGTGGATTTGGAAATAAGCAGGATGTGCTTTATGAACCGTTAAATGCATTCCTTACAATGAGTGTAGGAGGAAGACCTGTAAGGCTGGAGATCAGCCGTGAGGAGACTATTTCCGGAACCAGGACCCGCCACGCTATTGAAGGTGTATGCCGCGGCCTGGTAACAAAGGATGGTACCGTTCTGGCAAGACAGTTAGAGGCTTATGCAAACAACGGAGCTTATGCTTCCCATGGCCACGCTATCTGTGCAAACTGCGGAAATGTATTTAAGGATCTGTACAGAGACCGTTTAGGTGCCCAGATCGATTGCTGGACCGTTTATACCTCTTCACCAACAGCAGGGGCTATGCGTGGGTATGGCATCCCGCAGGCAGCATGGTTTACAGAATGTCTTACTGATGATATGGCAACAGCCATTGGCATGGATCCTTATGAATTCCGTATGAAGAACTGTATGGAGGATGGTTTCGTGGATCCTGCAAATGGTATCACTTCCATTCATATGGTTTAAAGAAATGTATGGAAGCAGGAAAGAAATATATCCACTGGGATGAGAAGAGAGAAGCATACAAGAACCAGACCGGTCCAGTAAGACGTGGTGTGGGAATGGCCATTTTCTGTTACAAAACAGGTGTACATCCAATTTCTCTGGAGACATCTTCAGTACGTATGGTATTAAACCAGGACGGATCTATACAGGTATCTATGGGTGCTACAGAGATCGGACAGGGCGCAGATACTGTATTTAGCCAGATGGCATCTGAGACCACTGGTATTTCCTTTGATAAGATATTTATCGTATCTACACAGGATACAGATCTTACGCCATTTGATACAGGTGCTTATGCATCACGCCAGTCGTTTGTTACAGGAACGGTGGTGAAGGATTGTGCAAATCTTATGAAGAAGAAAATTCTTGATTATGCGAAGAAACTGATGCCGGAAGAGACAAGAGAATTAAGTCTGGACCATGGTTGGATCATGGCTGGTGAAGATTATGCAATGTCTCTTGCTAATCTTGCACTTGAGAGTTATTATAGTCTGAGTAATTCATCTGTACTTACAGCAGAGGTATCTGAACAGGTAAAGAAGAATACGATTGCTACAGGCTGCTGTTTTGCAGAAGTGGAAGTAGATATTGAACTTGGCAAAATTAAGATTCTCCATATTATTAATGTTCATGACAGTGGGAAGCTGCTTAATCCAAAGCTTGCCGAGATGCAGGTTCATGGCGGTATGTTCATGGGAATCGGTTATTGGAGTTTCTGAGCAGCTTCTTATTGATGAGAAAACAGGAAGACCATTAAATGGGACTTTGCTGGATTATAAAATGATGACAATGATGGATACTCCTGATATCAAGGCAGATTTTGTGGAACTTGATGATCCGGTTGGACCTTTCGGAAACAAAGCACTGGGTGAACCGCCGGCAATTCCGGGTGCACCGGCAATCCGTAATGCAGTACTTCATGCAACAGGTGTAGCCTTTAATGAAAATCCTCTGACACCACAGAGACTGATCGATGGCTTTATGAAGGCCGGACTTATTTAGAGGGGAGGGGATTTTATGTACGATATTGAGAACTATTATCAGGCTGAAAGCATAGAAGATGCTGTGAGATTACTGAATGAACATCCGGAAGCCAGGATCATTTCCGGAGGAAGTGATGTGCTGATCAAGATCCGGGAGGGAAAATTTGCCGGAACTTCTCTGGTGAGTATCCATGGGATCAAAGAAATCCAGGGTGTAAAAATGGCGGATAACGGAGATATTTATATTGGTGCCGGAACTGTCTTCTCACATATAACAAACGATGCAATTATCAGGAAATATATTCCGGTTCTTGGCGAGGCTGTAGATCAGGTAGGAGGACCACAGGTACGAAATATTGGTACTATCGGTGGAAACATCTGCAACGGAGCAGTCAGTGCGGACAGTGCACCAACCGTATTTTCCCTGAACGCACTGCTGAGGCTGGAAGATGTAAAGGAAGGCCGTCTTGTACCTGTAAAAGATTTCTATCTTGGACCCGGCAGGGTGGATCTGCGGCAGGGAGAGATCCTGACCTATGTGATCCTTCCTGCAAAAGAATATGAAGGGTATCATGGTCATTATATTAAGTATTCCATGCGAAATGCCATGGATATCGCAACGATCAGCTGTAGTGTGGTGAGCAAGGTAGATCAACAGGCAGGAGTGATAGAAGATGTGCGCATTACCTTTGGAGTTGCAGCTCCGGTTCCGTACCGCTGCACAAAGGCAGAAGAGGCTTTGAAGGGCATGAAGATAGAAGAAAGCCTGTATGAAAAGACAGCACAGCTGATCCGGGAGGAAATCAATCCGAGAGATTCCTGGAGAGCATCCAGGGCATTTCGTCTTCAGATCGGCGGAGAAATTGCGGCACGGGCATTGAGACGTACCGTAGAACTTGCAGGAGGTGACCGCATATGAAAAAGCAGATGCAGCTTGTACGATGTACAGTAAACGGAAGAGAAGTTGAAGAATATGTAGATGTAAGGGAGTCACTGCTTGATATGCTTCGCAACCGGCTTGGACTGACTTCTGTAAAAAAGGGCTGTGAAGTAGGAGAATGTGGTGCCTGTACAGTAATCATAGACGGAGAGACTATTGACTCCTGTATTTATCTGGCAGTCTGGGCGGAGGGTAAAAATATCCGTACACTGGAAGGTCTGGAGAAAAACGGAGAACTTACCAGGATTCAGGAGGCATTTATCGAAGAAGGTGCCATACAGTGCGGTTTCTGCACTCCCGGATTTATCATGTCTGCCACTGTTTTACTGGAACGTGGAGAGAAATTATCAAGAGATGCGATTCGGAAACATATGGCAGGAAATCTCTGCCGCTGCACAGGTTATGAGAACATTGTAAATGCGGTGGAAAAAGTAATGGATGAAAATGAGACAAGAAGAGGAAAGACAGTAAGATGACAAACAGATACACAAATGTCCCAAAATCTGACAATAAACCGGAAAATGTTGTAATAATAAGAGGTGGCGGTGATCTGGCCAGCGGTACGATCCACAGATTATACCGATGCGGCTACCGTCTTCTGGTACTGGAATGTGAGAAACCCACTGCGATCAGGCGAATGGTTTCTTTTTGCGAGGCTGTTTACGACGGGCAGTCTTCTGTGGAAGGAGTTCTCTGCAGAAAAGTTGACAGTGTAGAGGAATGCGAGGCAGTTTGGAAAGCCGGGGAGATTCCTCTTATGGCAGACACAGAAGGAACTGTCCTTAAGAAATACAGACCTGCAGCACTGATAGATGCAATTCTTGCAAAAAAGAATCTTGGAACCACCAGAGAGATGGCAGATCTAACCGTTGGTCTTGGACCGGGATTTGTGGCAGGTGAGGATGTGGATTATGTAGTGGAGACTATGAGAGGCCACAATCTTGCCAGGATCATCACAAAAGGCGCTGCTATGCCAAACACAGGAGTTCCGGGTATCATTGGAGGATTTGGAAAAGAGCGCGTGCTCCATGCTCCTGCTGCAGGGGAAATCCATTGTATCTCAAAGATTGCAGATATCGTGGAGAAGGATCAGGTCCTTGCCTGGATCGGAGATACACCTGTCAGGGCTTCTCTTACAGGAGTTTTGCGTGGCATGATCAGAGATGGATTTACAGTGCCGAAGGGGATGAAAATTGCAGATATTGATCCGCGCAAAGAACAAAGAAAAACTGTTTCACGATTTCCGACAAAGCCCGCTGTATTGCCGGCAGTGTATTGGAAATCCTGCTTTCAGAAGGAGTGATGCCATATGAAGCACCAGGTCGATTTTCTGGAACTGCTGCAGATTGATTATGAAAAATATCCTGTGATCGCTGTAGTTGGCGGCGGCGGCAAGACCAGCCTGATCTACCGTCTTACAGATGAACTGATCGATAAGGGAAAGAGAGTGATCATTACCACGACCACCCATATGGCAGGAGAATCTGAACTTCCGTTTGCCAGGGGCGGAGATGCAGTCAGGGTAAAAGAACTTCTGGACAAAGAAAGATATGTGATTGCTGCGGAATATGAGGAGGACACCGGTAAATATGCGTCTCTGACAGATGAAAAACTGGAAGAACTGAGAGAATTATGCGATGTAATGCTTGTGGAAGCGGACGGAGCAAAGCATCATCCGGTAAAAGTCCCGGAGAAATGGGAGCCTGTAATCCCCAGATGTGCGGACATTGTGATCAGTGTGATCGGGCTGGACTGTCTGGGGCAGCCAATCAGTCAGAGTGCTTACCGTATGGAACGTACCTCGGAATTTCTCAGGAAAAGTCTGGAAGCTCCGATCACTGAAGAAGATATTGTAAAGATTGCGACTTCTATCTGCGGACTTTTTAAGGATGTGGAAGAAAGAGTATACAGAGTGTATCTGAACAAGTCAGATATACTCAAAGAGAAAGAACCTGCAGAGCACATTGTTGAGGAACTGGAAAGGAAGAATACAGTAGCGGCTTACGGAAGCCTTTTGGAGGAATAAATTATTTTGAAAATTGCAATGATCATGCTGGCGGCTGGAAACAGCCGCCGTTTTGGGGCAAATAAACTGTTATATGAAATAGACGGAATACCTATGTATCGACATGTGCTGGAACAACTGGATGATACAAAGAAGAAAATAGAAAATATCTATTCGGAATATTCAGATATTACAGAGGATAATAATAATGATAATAATTCAGATATTGTTCAGTTAAATAACCTGTACAGAAATAATATTACAGCAAAAATAATCTGTAATATTATTGTTATTACTCAATATGATGCCATTGCAGAAGCAGTGAAAACAAAGGAAATACAGGTTTTGTATAATCCCCATCCGGAAGATGGAATTTCTTCCTCTGTAAAAATCGGTCTGAATGCCAGCCTGGATGCAGATGCAGTGCTTTTTACTGTGTCTGATCAGCCCTGGCTTACCAGTGAGACAATCTGTGAACTGATCCATGTGTTTTTAAACACTTCCAAAGGAATTGCCTGTGTTTCCTGTCAGGGGAAAATGGGAAATCCATGTATTTTTGACAGGAAATATTACAATGAGCTGCTTTCTCTGGAAGGGGATAAAGGCGGTAAAAAAGTAATCATGAAACATCTGGATGATACGCAGATTTATGAGATAGAAGCAGGCAGGGAACTGGAAGATATTGATTATTATGAATCTATAGCAGTCCACTAGTACATCGTTTCGTAAATAACTATACCAATCGCGTAGGATGCGGATTCGAGTGTGCTGGTATAAAAACGCAGGCGTAGCGGGCTACGCTGAGGCTTTTAGACCTGTGCAATCGGATTCGCAGACAAGTGAGTGGTATAGTTATTTCGAAAACGATGTACTAGGGAAGTTCCTGTAAAAAATATGCGATGAAATATAGGCATAAATAATAAGAAAAGACTTGACTTAGGCATGCCATGTGTGATAAACTTGACAAGCGACATGGAAGTTAGGTCTTTTTTTTATGCCCGAAAAGATGACGGATACATCGTCCGGCATGAGGAAAATGACCATGCAAATGAAAACACTGGAGGTGGAAGTTGTGCGCGTTAAGATTACATTAGCATGTACCGAGTGCAAGCAGCGTAACTACAATATGACTAAGGAGAAAAAGAACCATCCTGAGAGAATGGAAACTCAGAAATATTGTAAGTTCTGCCGCAAACACACTCTGCATAAGGAAACAAAGTAATCCAAGGTAACTGGACGAAACAGTTACTCACAGAGAATTGTGAGGTCAGGCTATGCAAGGAAATGAAAAATCTGCTGGCAAGAGCCAGAAGAAGAGTTGGTTTCAGGGACTTCAGTCAGAATTCAGGAAGATTGTCTGGACAGACCGCAATGAACTGATTAAGCAGACTATCGTGGTAGTTTGCGTGTCGATCGTGCTTTGCGTACTGATCAGCGTCATGGATTCATTTATTCTCGAAGGCATTAATCTTTTAATGAAATAAGGATAAGGTGATTGTATGTCAGAAGCGAAATGGTATGTTGTTCATACTTATTCCGGGTATGAGAACAAAGTAAAAGTCGATATTGAAAAAACCATCGAAAACAGACACCTGGAAGACCAGATCCTTGAAGTTCGTGTTCCGCTGCAGGAAGTGGCTGAGCTGAAAAACGGGGCTCTGAAACAGGTTCAGAAGAAAATGTTTCCTGGCTATGTACTTCTCAACATGGTTATGAATGACGATACATGGTATGTTGTCCGTAACACCAGAGGTGTGACAGGCTTCGTTGGACCAGGGTCCAAGCCGGTACCGTTGACCGAGGAAGAGATGCTTCCTCTTGGTATCAAGAAAGAGGAAATTCAGGTCGATTTCGCAGAGGGTGATACAGTTGTTGTCACAGGCGGTGCCTGGAAAGATACCGTTGGTGTTATCACTGCCCTTAATGTGCAGAAACAGACAGCAACGATCAATGTTGAACTTTTCGGACCGCGAAACGACCGGTAGAAATTAGTTTCGACAGAAATCAAACAGATGTAACAAGCAAAGGTAACAATATCGTGGGAGGGACCATAAACCCCCGCCAATACCACATAGGAGGTGACCGAAAAATGGCAAAGAAAGTAACAGGATATATCAAATTACAGATTCCGGCTGGTAAAGCAACTCCAGCACCACCTGTAGGTCCAGCTCTTGGACAGCACGGTGTAAATATCGTTCAGTTCACAAAAGAGTTCAATGCAAGAACAGCAGATCAGGGAGACTTAATCATTCCTGTAGTTATCACTGTTTATGCAGACAGAAGTTTCAGCTTCATAACCAAAACTCCGCCGGCAGCTGTCTCTTAAGAAAGCAGCTAACATCAAATCAGGTTCCGGCGTACCGAACAAAACAAAGGTTGCAAAAGTAACAAAAGCTCAGATTCAGGAAATCGCTGAACTGAAAATGAAAGACCTGAATGCAGCATCCCTTGAAGCAGCTATGAGCATGATCTCTGGTACTGCTAGAAGTATGGGAATCGAAGTCGTAGACTGAGAAAAAATTAATTGAAGTGAGTGGGAGGGAAATTCCCGCAATTACCACAGGAGGTTATAGAAATGAAACGAGGAAAGAAATACGTGGAAGCTGCTAAAGCAGTAGACCGCGCTACATTATATGATACCGCAGAAGCTATCAGCTTAGTTAAAAAAGCTGCAGTTGCTAAATTTGACGAAACTATCGAAGTTCATATCCGTACAGGCTGCGATGGACGTCATGCAGACCAGCAGATCCGTGGTGCAGTAGTTCTGCCACATGGTACTGGTAAAAAAAGTTCGTGTTTTAGTATTCGCTAAAGATGCTAAAGCTGAAGAAGCAAAAGCAGCAGGTGCTGAATTCGTAGGAGCTGAGGATCTTATTCCGAAGATCCAGAACGAAGGATGGTTAGACTTTGACGTTGTTGTTGCAACTCCAGTATATGATGGGTGTTGTAGGACGTCTTGGTCGTGTACTTGGACCGAAAGGTTTAATGCCAAACCCGAAAGCTGGTACAGTAACAATGGACGTTACTAAAGCTGTTCACGATATCAAAGTCAGGTAAGATTGAGTACCGTCTTGATAAAACCAACATCATTACATCGTTCCGGTTGGTAAAGCATCCTTTACAGAGGAACAGTTAAGCGACAACTTCCAGACGCTGATCGATGCTATCGTTAAGGCTAGACCAAGCACACTGAAAGGTCAGTATTTAAAGAGCGTTGTTATTGCTCCGACAATGGGACCTGGTGTGAAGATCAACCCGATGAAATTAGCATAATAGATTTTAGCAATTTAAGACTCTCGGAGATTTCTCTGAGAGTTCTTTTTGCATTTTGAGGTTGGCGGGTATGGGGACGCACAGGAAAATATTTGTTTTCTGATACGGCTGCGGAGGCAGGAATACTAAGCTTCCGGAAATTTGCTAAAACCATGCCGGAAAAATTACAAACTCGCTTCGCTCAGACAGTGAATTTTTCCGACATAACGTAAATTCCCGGAAGCTAAGTATTGCTACACCTCCTGTAGATGTATCAGAAAACAAATATTTTCCTGTGCTGTACAATGGTTTCGCGGGCGGGGGAAAACGGAAAGGTATTGGATATAGGGAGAAAGATGCAATGTATGGGTGTGCAGGAATGGAAGATTACAGGATTGTGTAAGGGTGTGTTATAGTAGGGGGATGAATTAGAGATTTGTTAGATATATTTTTTCTGAGCAATGTTATAGAAGCAGACAGGAGGCGTTATTGTGGCTGGCAGGAGACGGAAAAAGAGCGGTGGAAGAAGTTATGCATGGAGATATCGGGGCAGGATTGTGGCTTGTGTGTTTGTTGAGGTGATCATTATCTGTGCGCTGGTTATCATGATCGGATGGAATAAGGGCGTGAAGGAGTGGTTTGAGCAGTTTGAGCAGCCGGTTCTGAAGGAAGTGGATATCAGTGGGATCAACAGTCCGAATGCGATCCTGATGCAGGCCAGGGGAGGTAAGATTCTGGGTGAGATTAACGGGGAGGCTCAGATTTATCCGGCTTCTATGACGAAGATTATGACTGTGATATTGGGGATTGAGAATTTTGATGATCTGGATGAGAAAATTACTCTGACGAATGAGATGTTCACCGGATTATATGAGCAGGATGCTACACAGGCAGGTTTTCAGCCGGGGGAAGAGGTTCGGGTGATTGATCTTCTCTATGGTGCGATGCTGCCTTCGGGGGCAGAGTGCTGTATTGCGCTGGCAGATACAATCAGTGGTTCAGAGGCGGATTTTGCGGAGCTGATGAATAAGAAAGCAAGGAAGCTTGGAATGGAGAATACTCATTTCTGTGATTCTACAGGACTGCATAACCCGGATCATTACAGTACGGTTAAGGATATTGCTGTTTTGATGAAGTATTGCATTAAGAATGATACGTTTCGTGAGATTGTGGAGACCTCCAGACATTCTACCGGAGTTACAAATATCCACCCGGATGGAATTACTTACTACAGTACAATGTTTAAAAATCTGTCTGATCCGACAGTCACAGGTGGAAAAACTCCTCGGTGGCAAGACCGGCTATACCAGTGAGGCAGGGCACTGTCTGGTGAGTTTTGCGGAGATTGAGGGCAGGGAATATATCTTTGTTTCCGCAGGTGCTTCAGGAGCAGATGGAAATACGATTCCGCATATTCAGGATGCTGTGACTGTTTATAACAGGGTTGGTGCGGCGATTGAGGCGAAGATGAATAATAATAACAAATAGAATGTCAGATGTTACTGTTCACACACCACTATCCCGCGAGGTGTTTTGCCATGAACATGACCAAAATCCCGAGACATACAAGCCAAAATTCCATTGCCGCAGGTAATCTGGAATGTAATTTTGGCTATGTTACTGAGAACGGAGTGAACAGTAACTGTCCGATTATTTTGCATCGTATGTTTATGGTATTTTTTATAGACATTATTTTTATAGATATGATATAATCAATCACATACAAAAGAACGATACGGGCTACGGAGGAGGTGGAATTGGTGACGGACAGACAAATACTGGAAGCCGTTTTGACGGAGGTCAGAGGACTTGGAACGCGAATGGATTAAATTTGAAAGTCGAATGGATAAATTCGAAAGTCGAATGGATGGATTCGAAAGCCAAATGGATAAATTCGAAAGCCAGATGAACCGAATGGAAGAAAGTCAGAAGCGTTTTGAAGAAGAGACCAGAAATAACTTTGCAGATATCAAACTGCATTTGGAGAACATAACGGATAGGAATATTTCTATCCTTGCAGAGAATCATCTGAATCTTATCAATAAGATGGATGTGTCGGCTACCTGGATGAACAGGATTATGATTAATGAGGTTAAGATGAATGCTCTGACAGATCAGGTTGCCAGACTTCAGGCGAAATCCAGTTAAGCTTCCAATGATAAAAATACGAACGGATAAAAAGGGAGAACCTTAATGGTTCTCCCTTTAAAAGGTTTATTTTATGCGATTTTCCGATAGAATTATTCTCCGAAGTATCTCTTAAGAAGACCAGCGAATGCTTTTCCGTGTCTTGCTTCATCTCTTGCCATTTCATGAACTGTATCATGGATAGCGTCAAGGTTAGCAGCTTTTGCACGTTTAGCAAGGTCTGTTTTACCAGCTGTAGCACCGTTCTCGGCTTCTACACGCATCTGAAGGTTTTTCTTTGTGCTGTCTGTTACAACTTCACCTAATAATTCAGCGAATTTAGCAGCATGTTCTGCTTCTTCATAAGCTGCTTTTTCATAGTATAAACCGATTTCCGGATATCCTTCTCTGTGAGCAACTCTTGCCATTGCAAGATACATACCAACTTCAGAGCATTCACCCTGGAAGTTTGCTCTTAAATCAGCCATGATGTCTTCGCTGGATCCCTGAGCAACACCTACAACGTGTTCAGCAGCCCATGACATTTCGCCATCCTGCTTTACGAATTTATCAGCCGGTGCCTTACATACAGGACAGGCTTCCGGAGCTTTCTCACCTTCATAAACATAACCACATACACTACATACCCATTTTGTCATAATTAAAATCTCCTTTTCTTTTTAAATGAATTTATTAGGGATGCCAGAAAATAAATTGATTATCTCAGCATCGTTTAGTTCTTACTGCTTTCGTCTGTGCGGTAGAAAAGTAATTTTAATAATAGTAATTATTACTGTTTCTGTAATTTTAGATTACCATACTTGATTGAAAAAGTCAAGTTTAATTTTAGCTTTTTTGCAACTTTTTATCATTAGTTGTTATTCCCAATTTGGCCACTAATGATGTAAGCAAAAACTACTTTGAACTATCAGAGTTGCCTTCTGTTTCTTTCAGGCAGTCCTCACACAGGCCGAAGAATCTGGCACTGTAATCAGTAATCTTTCCTTTGAAGTTCTCACCTGCAAGGTCCATAATGTGGTGAATTCCCTCGCTCTCAAGGTCGATGATCCGCTCACATCTGATACACATGAAGTGGCAGTGCCTCTCGGTCCGCCCGTCAAAGTGATCCGCTCCGGCGAAAGAGGAAAGCTTCTTGATCTCTCCCAAATCAGCCAGCAGAGATAAGTTGCGATATACCGTACCGAGGCTGATATTCGGATAGATGAGCTTCATATTCTCATATACCGCATCGGCAGTAGGATGATCGGTTCTGGTTCTTAGAAACTCTTTAATCGATTCCCTCTGACGGCTGTATTTCAGTGTCGCCATGGTATTCCTCCCTTCCCTGTTTACTCGCAAATGATTTATTATAACTGTTCAGGATAGTTGCAGTTATAATCTGTTCAATAACGATAATCATTATTGATATTGATACTATACAATATTGGATTGAAATTGTCAAGATATAAAATTATTATTTTATAGAATTGTTATAGTTTGGTTACTGTTCACACACCACTATCCCGCGAGGTGTTTTGGCATGAATATGCCAAAATCCCGAGACATACAAGCCAAAATTCCATTGCCGCAGGCAATCTGGAATGAATTTTGGCTACGTTACTGTGAACGGAGTGAACAGTAACATAATTAAGTCAGAGATAAAATACAGAATAAGACTTGAATATTAAAATTAAAATGATATACAACATAGTTGGCGCGAACTATGTTAAATGAATCAACTGATTCCCCGAAAAAGAAAAGTTAAAATCTATAAAAACTAAGAACTATCTGTAAAAGCAGAAAATAAAAATGCTTTACAGATAGTTCTTTTTATTTCTCAGGTGGGAAATTTCCGTTTTCATCCGGCTGTACGCGGAACCAGTAAGTATAAAGCTGCTGGAATCCAAGTGATCTGTATAATGCCCGGGCATTGTCATTTCCCTCTACAACCTGAAGATATGCATTCTGTGCACCTTTTTTCATTCCTTCTTTCAGAAGTCCTGTGCAGATCTGACGGGCATAGCCATGTTTGCGGTATTCTTCTTTGACATGGATGGCGTAAATACCGATGTAGTCTCTGTCCAGGATACCAAGCCCGGTTGCGATGATCTGCCCGTCTATGCGGATGCAGGCGCAAATGGTTTCTTTGAGAATTGCCTGATACATGGATGGTACAACTTTTCTGTGAATCGGATTTATAGTATTTTTTAGATTGAACAGACTTTCAATCCATTCAGACGGAATGTTATTGTAGAATGTTACATCAGGATATGGAGTATCCAGATGTGCGGCGTTCATGCTCATTGCCATGACATTGGTGGTATGCTGGATGGCATATCCCCGATTCTCCAGAACATAATCAAAGTCAGGAGAGACAAGAGGACTGATCTTAAATACAGCGGGGGTTCCCAGACGCTTATATACGCTTTCACAATATGGGATTTTTTCCCGCCAGGTGAGGGTGGAATTGCCGAACTGTTCCACACTGTTGGTCCTGTGTGTATAAAAATAAGAAAATCTCAGGATCCAGCCGTCATATAATTCCATCTTGTGAGATGGCCAGGCATTCAGAGACATATCTTCGATCTGTTTAATTGTAGTTTCCATAATATAAGGAAGACTCCTTTCCATAATAAGTCCGCAGATATGAGCGAGGACAGTGATTTATTATACAAAGTTCCGGGAAAATGCGCAATAGCTTATCTGTTCAGGGATTGTTATCAATGTTTTGAAGGAGAGGGAACAGTTTCTCGGCCAGAAGCCTATGTCCATACAAAGTAAGATGAATCCCGTCTGTTGTTATGGTATCAAATCCCGATTGAGTTGCTTCCTTATTAAAACTAGTACATGCAGAGGTCAAAAATGGAAGTCTGAATCTGACAGAGAGCTGTCGGATAATATCAGACATAGTATGGTACATAGGG
>ENA-OQNM01000555-OQNM01000555.1-human-gut-metagenome-genome-assembly--contig:-NODE-555-length-13450-cov-8.777002_pt1 | contig 13450 bp, 16 predicted proteins | sample MGYA00242632_ERZ504886 | MGnify/ENA primary metagenome ERZ504886 (study PRJEB26092, sample SAMD00036424) | human gut metagenome | host: Homo sapiens | study: EMG produced TPA metagenomics assembly of... | reverse complement strand
ATTGGCAATTTTAAATTCTTCTGGAAATCCCATTAACGCCAAACACTCATAAGGTGTAATGGTACGGATTCCGTAGTTATCCTTTATTATAGGTACTCGGTCATACCAAGTGCCCATATTTGCTTTTAGGGTAAAGCAAATACCGTCTTTGCCGGATTGTATCCCATAGTCCGAAAAACGATATATTTGATTATCGTCGGTGATTGCTTTAGCCATTTTGTTGTGTTTTGGGCTGTTCTCAGAAAGATAGTAACTGTCATCAGCCTTGACGGATTTATCAATAATATCAAAAACTCGTTTTTCCAACTTAACCATTTCAGGGAAACGATAGGATTCACATCGCTCAACATCACGAAATGCAAGAATATAAGTCCTTGTGCGATGTTGAGGAATACCGTAATCACAAGCGTCGGCAACCAAATAACGCAGATAATACCCTCTCGATACCAACTCATTATGAATTACGTTGAAAGTGCGTCCTTTGTCGTGTTCGACAAGATTTGCGACATTCTCAAGGAAAATTATCTTAGGCTCAATAGCGTCAGCGATCCGCATTATCTCAAAGAACAGATTACCTCTATCGTCCCCGAATCCTTTCTGATTTCCGCAAACAGAAAATGGTTGACAGGGGAATCCTGCTGTTATAATATCAACGTTTTCAAGTTTAGCAGCATCAAGCTTGCGAAGATCTCCCTCAAATAGTTTTGTTTCGGGAAAGTTCAGTTTGTAAGTTTTACAAGCGTCTCTGTCAATTTCGTTTGCCCAAAGAATATCAAATCCCGCCTGTTGAAATCCGAGATCAATTCCGCCAATCCCTGCGAATAAACTGCCGACTTTCATTATCTGATTTTTGTGTTAAATCTTACGGAGACGTTAAGCGGCAAATAATAATCACCATCTATCTTTTCAATGCGACTCCAAACATATTTGTCGGCACTTACATACTCAAAGTGCGTATTGCGGTAGAGATAGTCACGGAAGGCTTCTCTGTCGTTGGAATGGTAGCAAAGAACATCGCCGTCATCCATAACGGAAATATATCCTCCGTTTACCTGTTCTTTTCCGTCCCACGGCTTTCCTGCGGTCATACCGGTAAATCCTGCCATAAGAAAGTCCTTTATGGCTTTTTCATAGTAGATGTGAGTATTCGGCACTTTTAGAGGATTAGCTTGAATCATTCTTTCAACCGTTTCCATTACTTCATAATCTTTCGGTGAGTCTATCAGCCTATCCTTTACACACCAAGCCATAATCTTGCTCATAGATTCTCTGATCAAGAAAAGATTATCGTTGTAAATCGGATTCTTTGTTCTTGCAAATTCCATTGTAATATTGTTTTGAAGCAAAAACTCTTTACACTTTGACCAGCCACGACCGCCTTTATCGGTTATAGCGTTAAAATCTTTCATTTTAGCTTCATCACAGCCTGATAATTTGTAAAGGAATTGAGAAGACGATCCTGCATTAAACAAGGTTGGATTGTGACCGAATTTAGATTTAATAGAGAAGCCCATAACGGATACAATAGATGTCTGTCCGTCTCTAACCTCAATGAAAATATCGTTCTTTCCGCCAAATTGTTTTTTCAGCGCTTTTACCGCCGGCGCTTTGGGCTTGCTGACATAGATTACTTGTGCAAAATCACAAACGCTGTCGGGAGCAGGAACAGAACTGCCCTTCACATCCTTAATTCCCGTGAAAAGCAATCGTGCGTTTTCTTCAAACTCTTTTGTAGGAATCGTTTCCAATACGTTAGCAGATTCCTGCTCCTTTATGACCACAACAGAATTTGCTTCGTCAATTATGTATTCCAATACCTGCGTAGCTATTTCCTGCCTAATAACTTTTAATACATCTAAGTAGCTTTGGTAGTTCTTTTGGAGTAGCTTGTTAGCGGTGTATAATCTTCCTTCTCCCAAGAGCTTCAGCATTACATAGAATTCAGCCCATTCGCCTTTATTTAGCTTTTTGCCTTTAATTGATTCTACCATCTAAAACCATCCTTATCTTTTCGGCAATAGCTTCAATAACATTTACAGTTACACTGTTACCGAGTTGCTTATACAAATGTGTATCTGCCAACGGTAAAACGAAATCATCGGGATAACCTTGTAATCTCGCCCACTCACGAGGTGTCATTTTACGAATGCCATAAGGGTTAATTTCGCCCTTGATATGTGTGGTTGGAACAAGATTTTTTTGCCGGTTATCTACAACAAGATTTCTTTCCCTACCCATACCGCCGCAAACAATAGCGCCTGCAACGTCGCTCCAATCTCTGATTTCAAAACCAAAGCCGTTTCCTTTTGCTTCGTGACGTTTTTTGTGGGCGACAAGGGTATCTAAATACGTTGTGCTGAGATAATACTTCGCCGGCACCGGTTCCTCTTCACGAATATTCCAAAGCTCCTGTGTGGTGTCTGTCGGTTCCGGAAATTCAAAAGTTTTCGGTGCAATATCATTGCGGAAAGCAATCAGATAAATACGCTCTCTGTTTTGAGGAACACCGAAGTCTTTGCTGTTAAGTATTTTGTCAAATACTTTATATCCTAAATCCTCAAAGGTTTTTCTGATAATTTTATATGTACGTCCTCTGTCGTGAATAGTTAATCCCTTCACGTTCTCACAAAAAATCACCTTTGGCTCATGGTAATCGCAGATACGAGCCACATCAAGAAACAATGTGCCTCTGCAAGTGCCTTTATAGTCATCATCAAATCCCTGCTTACGGCCGGCCATACTAAACGCTTGACACGGGAAACCGGCAAGACAGATATCAAACTCAGGAATTTGACTTTCATCTATTTTTGTAATATCTCCAGCGATTTCAAAATTATCGTCAAAATTTGCCCGGTAGGTTTCCTGTGCCTTTTCGTCCCATTCGCTAACAAACACGGTTTCTATCTCATCTTTGAAAGCACGGTCGAAACCTAAACGGATTCCGCCTATGCCGGCAAACAAATCAATTGACTTATAAACCATAATTCTTACTCCATTTAATATCCGATAATCAATATTCCTTTTAAAGGAATAGAAAACTTATTACTGGCATACATAGCATCAAAAAATTCGCAGACTTTTTTGTAGTCGTCATTCTTTCTGTACAGTAATCTTACTGCGATGCATAGATAGTCGGCGTCGTCCATTACAACACGATTCAAAGAAGTCTTTCAGAAACTGATAGTTTGTTACTGCTCTGCCGGCTTACAACTTCAATAACAATATTATTACATGGATTAAATGCATCTGCTTCAAAGTTTAGTGATGGTTTACCGCATTCGCCGTATAATACAGGCATTTTGATCTTATCTTCGTCACGCTTACTTTTTTCAACGGAATATCCAATTTCTTCAAGTCCGTTTGCTATCGAATGCAATACTTCATCGCTTTTTAATTTGTGTTCAGACGAATTAATATGATTGTTGTTACGATTAAATACATCAATAACATTAAGTAAGTCATCTGTTATTCTTTGGTTTCTCGGAAAATATGACCACTTCATTTTATACTCCTAACAGCTGCTTCTATTTTATCGGCACAGCCTAACAAGTCTTTTTTGATCTCATTACCCCAAAATCTTAATACTATCCATCCCTCGGACGTGAGCTTTTCGGTTACCTCACGATCACGTTGCATATTCTTTTCGATTTTAGGTATCCAAAAATCACGATTGGACTTAATCTCTTTGTTTTTGTTTTCCCAATCATATCCGTGAAAAAACTCGCTGTCACAGAATACGGCAACCTTTTTGCCGATAAAGGCTATATCGGGTTTCCCGTAAACGGTTTTAGCGTTTTTTCTGTATCGTAAACCTCTGTGCCACAATTCTTTTTGCAGCATTGTTTCGATTTTGGAGCCTTTGTTTTTTACCGCTTTCATATTACGGCGACGTTGCTCCGGAGTATGATTGTCCATCCGTGTCACTTCTTGTCAGTTTATCTTTTTATTTTATCATATTTGAATTGTCTTATCAACCTTTAAATATGATGATTTTACGTCTGCTTTCAGCAGGCGTTATTTTTTTGCAAAAAATTTTTGAAACAGACTTAAAAAATAACCTTTCCCATTGGGTATAGGTGAAGGGGCAAATATTTTTATAAATATTTTTCTCGATAGGGTGTATATTTTGCAGGACTTTTTTGCATTAAGGGTGAGGGGATAATTTTTTATCGAATACATCTTTTTATGAACAAGTGAGGAAAAATTTTAGTTTGGGGTTGCAAAATACCCCCTTCCCATTCCAAATAAATGAAGGCTTTTTTAATGATCCAAGAAACTTTTTAGGAAAGGCTTAATTGTTACTGGATTTTTCGCAATACAAGTGAAGGACCTTTTTAAGCTTAATACTGTACAAAAACAAGTTGTAGGATTTGTGCAATGCTACAAAGATTTGTAAACGGACTTCAAAAATGACCTCTCCCATTAGGTATAAGTGAGAGGGAATAAGTTCTTTCTCAAAATGGGGTAACAAAATCCGCTTCCCAGTGGGTAATAGTAAAGGGGATTTTTTAAATCTGAATATTGTACAAAAACAGGCTGATGAATTTGTGCAAAGCTACAAAAATAAAAAAGTTTCCTTATTAGGGTTCGTTTTTTCCCTCTCCCAGTGGGGATAAGTGGAGGGGTTAATATACGACTCGTTGTACTGCACAAAAAACGAATAGCTCTTTTGTGCAAAACGCAGATTTAGTAAAGAATTATTGATAAATCCCCCCCCGAAAGGTCTCATTTTGTCCATATAAGTGAAAGGCTTTTTTGAAAGGAAGTGATGCCCACCGAAGCAAACCTACAATTGAATAGCTGCCAAGCGAAGGATAAACCGCCACGACCTCTACGGATCGAGCGCAGCCGGAAGGCTGACGGCACAGCGTCGAGCAGGATTGCCTGTCAGGAAAGTACGCTTTGGCAGTGCTGACACACAACATACAGTTTGATGTCACGCTTTTAAGTTCTCACAAGCCGCTCTGTATGCGTCCTCTGAGCGATGAAACGCCCGAAGGGTAGTAATTATATTACCAACCGCATTTTCAGACTTATTAAGCGTGACAGTGTTAGATGTCTGATGATATTTGAGAAAACCAACACAATAGAACATTGCACAAAAACACAACCTCGCTTTTGTGCAAAACGCAGATTTATCAAAGAACTTTTGAAAAACACCCTGCCAAAAGGCTTCATTTTGTCCATATAAGTGAAGGGCTTTTTCTAAACAAAAAAATGCACAAAAACAATACACCGAATTTATGCAAAGCTACAAAATTAAAAAAATTGTCCAATTATGGTTAATTTTTGAACGCTCCCATTCCCTTATATATGGAGGACAAAAACAAAACTGAATAATCAACAAAAACCGAATAGCTCTTTTAAAAAACAGATTTTTCAAAAACTTTTTTTGAAAAAGGCTTATATTTGCCCCGACTTTTTTGCGTATAGGGTGAAGGGCATTTTTGGAAGGAGGCGATGTCCACCAAAATAAACCTACAACTGAATAGCTGCCAAGCGAAGGATAAACCGCCACGACCTCTACGGAGCGAGCGCAGCCGGAAAGCTGACGACACAGCGTCGAGCAGGATTGCCTGTCAGGAAAGTACGCTTTGGCAGTGTGACACATAACATACAGTTTGATGTCACGCTTTTTAAGGCTCACGAGCCGCTCATAATGCGACCTCTGAGCGACAAAAAGCACGAAGGAGAGTAAATTATATTACCCACCACATTTTCGGACTTATTAAGCGTGACAGGAAAGGAGGTCAAATGCTCATTGAATTTAAGGCAGGACAATTTCGGAAGGTCAGCCGCTTGGTCAGGCGGGAGTGCTGCAACTGTATGGACGGCAACTGTCTGTTGCTCGACGACGGAGAAACACACACCTGTGTGCAGCTGATTTCCAAGTATCACATTTTCTGCAATCATTTCAAGGACGCTGTACTTCCTCTCGACAAGGAACTGTACCGGGAGTTGATCTGCGGCAACGACTACAAGCGCTGCCAAAGCTGCGGTTCACGCTTTTATTCCAAGGCTCGCAACAAACGCTACTGCGACAAATGCGCCGAGAGAATCAAGCGGAAAAAGGCAGTAGAACGCAAGCGCCGTCAGCGTGAGCGGCAGAAGCAGCTCCTATATATAAATAACTAAATAGACAAATAAAAAAATAACTAACCGAAAAAGAAGAAGTTTATCTTAACGTACTTACCTATATGGGCGGCAAAAACTTTTCTTTTCGGGAAGTAGAAAGGAGAATCAAATGAACGACAACGCAAAAGTATTCTCGCTCATTGAGATGAGAGAAATGATGATCGACACTTCGGACTATCAAATGATGGAGGAGGTCGGAGAATTCACCGGAACGCTTGAAATGAAAGCGCAGGGACACAAGAAATCCATCCGTATTTTCCTCACCCTCGACGACGGAAGAAAAATCATCACACCGATTTTCTGGTGGCAGACTTACCTCGGCTTTTACTGTATGCCGATCGGTACGAAGCTCCGACTTTTTTATTCGGAAAGTAATCAAAACAAAGTTTACCTTGAGAAGATCGAAATCATTGAAAATGTATAACGTGGCTACACGACACTACACAGGACGTTAGTCTTATGGTGTAGCGAGCATAGGTTTTGTAATGCCAAAACCGTCGGCTGAAAAGCCGAGAGGGGCAGCAGCCCCTGTAAACCCAATTCAGAAAGGAAGATTAACTATGCGAAAGCGCAATTTTAACATCAATGTCAGAGTAACCGAGGGCGAGAAAAAGCGGCTGAAAAGAGCCGCAAAGCACTACGGAATTTCGCTCTCGGAGTATCTGAGAAAGGTCGGTTTGAACAAAAAGCTGACCGAAAAACCAAGCCAAAAACTCTACGAAGTGTACGCTTCGGTGAACGATTTGCGGAGCAATTTGTATCCGCTTGACGGAAGAAATTTGGAGAGAAAGCTCTCGGAAATCGAGCAAAGAATTCTCTCCGCATACCACGAACGAAAGGAGGACGACAGCGGTGGCGACAACGAAAATTTGGGCGGTTAAGGACAACTTGGAGCGCACGGTGAACTACGCCGCCAACCCCGAAAAGACGATTGATCCCGATTTGAAAAAGGCAATTCACTACGCCGGTGACGAAGCAAAAACGGAGAGCCGTTGCTATGTAACGGGTGTAAACTGCAACGCCGATACTGCCTTTGAGGAGATAAGCGCCGTGCAGGAACGCTTCGGAAAAGCAGGCGGTAACGTTGCCTATCACGCTTATCAGAGCTTTAAAACAGGCGAGATTACGCCGGAGCTTTGCCACGAAATCGGCGTTAAGCTTGCCAAGAAAATGTGGGGCAATGAGTATCAGGTGTTGGTTGCGACGCACCTGAACACAGGCACCCTGCATAATCACTTTGTCGTTTGCAGCACTAATATGTGGACAGGCAAAAAGTTTGATTGCAACGAGGGAACCTACTGGAAATTCCGTGCTTTGTCGGACGAGCTTTGTGCCGAACATAATCTGACCGTTATCAAAAATCCGACAGGCAAAACGCCGAGGAGCATTTACTTTGCGGAGAAAAACGGCGAGCCGACGATGTTCAATGTGCTGAGAGAAGCGATTGATTACGGTATTGAGCACTCACGCAGCTTCGAGTATTTCAAGTGGATTATGAAGGATATGGGCTATATTATGTGCCTGAATCCGAAGCACCGTTACTGGACAATTCGCTCCGCCAACAGCAAGAAATCGGTGCGAATGTACCGCTTAGGCGACGAGTACAACAACGAAGCAATCCGCCGCAGAATCCACGAAAACAATACGCAGCATTGGTGAAACGCCGCTGAGTATGAGTACAGCCGCAAGCAGAGAAAGCGCTTTAAGCCGAGGGTATTTGTGTTCCGTGGCAGCTTCAAAAAGCTCAAATCCTTCGGCGGTTTATACGCCAAATATCTACACTATCTTTTCCTGATGGGTAAGTTACCGAAGTGGAATCATCGCAGACCGCTAACGCCCGAAATGCGTGAAGCGTGGCGGCATTTGGACAGGTATTCACTCCAAGTGACGTTGGTTTCAAATAAAAAGCTGCACACGCTTGATGATGTAAAAGCCTTTATCACCGATACCGACAAGGAGATTAAGGAAGTTACCGAGCTGCGAGAGAAGGTATATAACAAGCTGCGCTACTGCGATGACGACGACAGAATCAGGGAGCTGAAAAAGAGCCGTGACGATTGCACAACGCTCTTGCGGCAGCTCCGCAAGGAAAAGAAAATCGCCCTCACGATCATTGAGGACGAACCGAAGATCAACGAAAATATCCGCTGTGAAATACAAGCGCAAAACCTCGCAAGAGGACGGAAACCAAAAGAACGAAAGAAGGTGTATGAGAGATGAAAATAGCAATTAACAAGCTCCATCCGTTCTATAATCATCCCTTTAAGGTGATTGATAACGCAGATATGGATAATCTTGTTTTAAGTATAAAGGAGCAGGGAATTCTTGCTCCAATCATAGTCAGACCGCTTGAAAACACAAGCGATGAATTTGAAATTATATCGGGACACCGCCGCTATCGTGCCGCCCAACTGTTAGGGAAAAAGGAAATAGAGGTTAGCGTTCGTTATGTAAATCGTGACGAAGCCGCCGTAATGCTGGTGGACAGCAACTTACACCGAAGCAGAATTCTGCCAAGTGAAAAAGCTTTTGCTTATAAGTTGAAGCTGGAAGCATTGAAGCGTCAGGGAAAGAGAAGTGATTTAACTTTGTCGCAATTTGCAACGAAGTTGGATACCGCTTCCGCTGTCGGTCAGGACGCAGGAGAAAGCCGTGATACGGTTTACAGATATATTCGTTTGACCAAGTTAATTCCGGAACTTTTGCAGTTGATGGACGAAGAAAAAATCGCTTTTTCTGTCGGAGTAGAATTGTCTTATCTTTCCGAAAATCACCAGCGCGGATTATTTGAAATCATAGATAGAGACAACTGCACGCCATCGTATTCTCAGGCATTCCGAATGCACCGTGCGTTTAAGGATAATTGTCTGGACAGCCGTTTGCTCGAAAGAATTATGTCCGAGGAAAAGCCCAATCAGCGTGAAGTTCTTAAAATCTCGATGGAGAAAGTAAGGCGTTTTGCGCCCAAAGCCAGCAATACACAGCTCGAGGATTTTGTTATAAAAGCTTGCGAGCATTACAGAAGCTATTTGAATAAAAACCGTGACAGAGGGAGGTAAAAATGATGACTGACAAGGCTTATGAAATGTTTTCTGATTACGAAGATGTCGTAACAGTTGACGATGTTATGAAGATGCTTCATATCGGTAAAAATTCTGTGTATGATTTGCTGAAGAATCACAGAATTGAATCTATAAAGGTAGGAAGCAGATATGTTATACCAAAGAAAAGCGTTATCAATTTTCTTAACATATAAGTTCATTTAATCCGCACATTTGATGTTTGAGAGCCTGTTGTGCTATTCTATATACACAGCGGGCTTTCATCCAAATGAAAGGAGACACTTTGAAAAACACAACTGAATTATTCGCTGAATACTGTGACGTCGTATCGGTTGACGATGTTACGAAAATGCTAAAGCTCAGCAAAGTAACTGTTTACAAGTTATTAAAATCCGGCAAAATCCGAACTATTAAAGTTGGCAAGAGATACATTATCCCAAAGAGATGTGTTTCGGAATTTCTTGAAAGCTGTTAGATAGGAGGATGAATTGTATGGATAAAACAAAAGAAGCTTTTGCAGAGTATAAAGACGTTGTCACAGTATGTGAGGTAATGGAAATGTTAGGTTTGGGAAGAGTAGCTGTATATCGCTTGTTGCGTGAAGGAATTATCCGCACAATCAGGGTAGGCAAAAAGTATATCATTCCCAAGCAGAGCATTATCGACTTTATCTCAACAGGAGAATCATTTTTTAGAAAGGGTTAATTATTTTGGAAGGAAGCTTAATAATAAAAGGCAATTACTACTATGCCAAATTTCGTGTGAACGGCAAACAGAAAATGATTGCCACGAAGATACCCGTTAAGGGTAACAACAAACGCCGTGCAATTGAGAAGATGAAAGAAATCATTGAGAGCTACAAGGATATCAACCTTGAATGCGACGATGTTCTTTTTACCGACTTTCTCGACAAATGGCTGAAAGGTATCAAGGAAATCATAAAGCCCTCTACGTGGGAATCTTATGACAAAACCGTGAGTGGCAAGCTAAAGCCCTATTTTGAGTCAAAGAGGTACAAGTTCAAGGATATGAAGCCGGAGGTATTCACCAAGTATTTTGTATTTCTCTCTCAACACGGCAAGTCAAACAGCAAGGGCGGTTTAGGATATAAAACGGTCAAGAATATTCGTGGCGTGCTGTCATCGGCGTATGAGTACGCCGTCGAGAACAACTACGTCAAGGAGAATCCAGTGTCGAGAAGTCGTATGCCGTCATTTCCGCACAGTATCAAGAAGGACGTTCCCGAATACAACGCACAGCAAGTCAGGAAGCTCCTGCTTTATGCAAAGGAACACGAGAGTCACATCTACATATTCCTGCTTTTAGCCCTCTATACAGGGCTGAGAAAGGGTGAATTGCTCGCCTTAACGTGGGAGGATATAGACTATGACAAAAAGCTCCTGAACGTCAACAAGAGCAGAACAGGCAGCCGCAAGAACGTGACAATGCAAATCACCACGCCAAAGACAAAGAGCAGTAACCGCAAAATCCCGATAAACGATTTTGTTATCGGAGAGCTGAAAGCCGAAAAGCAACGTCAGGAAGATTATGCCAAGCTGCTTGGCAACGGCTACGACAAAAGCCACGACTTCATTGTGCGCACCGTTCTCGGAAAGCCGTATGTCAATCTCAGCGCAATCAACCGGGTGGTAAACCGTCTGACCGAGAACGCTGGCTTACCGCATTGTACAATTCACGGCTTTCGCCATTCTGTGGCGAGTATTCTCGACGACAACGGCGTACCGATTCAGGACATTTCCGTTTTGCTCGGACACGAAAGCGTAAACACCACCGAGAGAATTTATATCAACCGTCGAAAGACCGCAAAGGAGACGACGATAAACGCTCTCGACAGCGCTATAAATTTGAACATCGCATAAAGGTGGTATAATTTTTGGTAGAATTAAAAGAAGAAAGGCTTCGGAAATCGCTTTCCGAAGCCAAAAATTGATGGCAGGGGCAGAAGGACTTGAACCCTCGGCACGCGGTTTTGGAGACCGCTGCTCTACCAACTGAGCTATACCCCTATATTAATTTTAACCGATGAAATTATGAAGGTCTGTTTTGCAAACTTACTCATAAATTTCAACGCAAGATAAATTATATCACCGTTCAGTCGATTTGTCAACACATTTTTGTGAAATTTGACATTTTGAGCCGAGCGGTGATTTTTTTCAATATCTGCAATACAAATGTTCAGACTAAATTACTCAGTTTCTCTGATTTCCTGCGGATTTTCGGGGAAGCCTTCAATTTGGAAACGGAGTCCGCAGGTGGGGCATTCAAGGTACGGCTTGCCGTTGTTGAGGTTGTCCTGAATAATCATCATTTCGCTTTCGCAGAATGGGCAGAGTTTATTATTTTCGCTGTTCATATTTTTACCTCCGAGTGGATTGTTTTCGATATAACTTAATTATACCTTTAAGCGGTAAAATGTCAACCGAGATATTAAAAATGTATAGGCAAGAGGGTTGGATTTTAACGGCTTTTGTGCAAATTCCGCTTTACAAATTGACGAAAAAAGACTAAACTATATCTATGCTTCTGCGTTGCAGAATATACAATCTCATTCAAGGTGATTATTATGAAAAAAGAAAATATGGCTATGCTGTGTGACTTCTACGAATTTACAATGTCAAACGGCTATTTTAAAAACGGTTTTTATAAAAAGAATGTCTATTTTGATGTGTTCTTCCGCAAAGTTCCCGACAACGGCGGTTTTGCGATTATGGCAGGTCTTGAACAGGCTATTGAGTACATCAGGGAACTTCATTTTGAAGACGAGGATATTGAATATCTCAAGGGCAAGGGCATTTTTGATGAGCAGTTTCTTGAGTATTTGAGAAACTTCAAATTCAGCGGTGATGTTTATGCAATCCCCGAGGGAACTCCGATTTTCCCGAACGAGCCTGTTATGACAATCAAAGCGCCTGCAATTGAAGCTCAGCTTGTTGAAACATTCCTTCTCCTCACAATCAATCATCAGACTCTCATTGCGACAAAGGCTAACAGAATTGTTCGTGCCGCTCAGGGCAGAGCCGTACTTGAATTCGGTTCACGCCGTGCTCAGGGTGCAAATGCCGCAGTTGATGGTGCAAGAGCTGCATATATCGGTGGTTGCAAGGGTACAGCCTGCACACTTACAGACGAGCTTTACGGTGTTCCCGCCGGTGGTACAATGGCACATTCATGGGTTCAGATGTTCAACAGCGAGTATGACGCTTTTAAAACCTACTGCGAGATGTATCCCGATAATCCTACTCTCCTTGTTGATACATACAACACATTAAAGAGCGGTGTCCCGAATGCCATTAAGGTGTTCAAGGAGGTTCTTCTTCCGCAGGGTAAGACCAAGTGTGCAATCCGCCTTGATTCGGGTGATATTTCCTATCTTTCAAAGAAAGCAAGAAAAATGCTTGATGATGCAGGTCTTACAGAATGTACAATTACTGCGTCAAACGCTCTTGACGAGTACCTTATTCGTGACCTTATGATGCAGGGCGCTCAGGTTGACACATTCGGTGTCGGTGAAAGACTCATCACTTCATCAAGTTCGCCTGTATTCGGCGGTGTTTATAAGCTTGTTGCCGTTGAAAATGACGGCGGCGAAATTGTTCCGAAAATCAAGGTCAGCGAAAATACAACCAAGATTACAAATCCGCACTTCAAAAAGGTTTACCGCTATTTTGACAAGGACAGCGGTAAGGCTATTGCCGATGAGCTTTGCATTTATGATGAGGTTGTTGACGATTCAAAGCCGAGAACAATTTTCGATCCGAATGCAGTTTGGAAAACAAAAATGCTTGATAACTATACCGCAAAGGAACTTCTTGTGCCAATCTTCAAGAACGGCAAGTGCGTGTATGAGTCACCGTCAATTGAGGAAATCGCAACCTATTGCCGTGAGCAGATTGACCTTCTCTGGGACGAGGTTAAGCGTTTTGAAAATCCGCATAACTATTATGTTGACCTCTCAAAGAAACTCTATGACATCAAGGCTCTTTTTGCTCAATATCTATGAAAAGTGATTTTTGATTGATTTTTAATTAAAAATCTGAAAATTGAAAAGTAAAATTTACGGTCGGGTAGTTCGTCTATCCGACTGTTTTTATATGTATGGATATTGTTTGCCGTTACAATTTTGCAATTGCTTAAAAAATTGTCTTATTTGGATAATTCTGTGAACGAAATATAATTCTATTCCCAACTATTTTGGGCAAAAATAAACGGCGGTTTTTGACCGCCCGACACAC
>ENA-OQNM01000554-OQNM01000554.1-human-gut-metagenome-genome-assembly--contig:-NODE-554-length-13460-cov-4.113853_pt1 | contig 13460 bp, 13 predicted proteins | sample MGYA00242632_ERZ504886 | MGnify/ENA primary metagenome ERZ504886 (study PRJEB26092, sample SAMD00036424) | human gut metagenome | host: Homo sapiens | study: EMG produced TPA metagenomics assembly of... | reverse complement strand
GCATGCTCGACGCCGGCGCCCCATGCGCTCAGTTCCGCCTTGCCCCAAGTGGTCGGCTCCGCCAGTTTCGTTGCTCACGCACATGTAGTTGCGCAGGTTTTCCATATGGAAGTCGAAGGTCGGTTGATTGGTGAGCACATCCACATCGTCATGATGAACATGCATGCCATCAGCCATCTGCTCGATGACGATGCTACGGGTGCCATCGCCAATGAACCAGTGCAGCAAGGACTCCTGCTGGCCGGGCACGACCTGCGAAACGAGCGTCACGTCCTTCAACGCCTCTTCGACTTCGTCGACACTGTCGAAATTGCGTGCCACCCACAGCGGGAATTCGAAAGTGGCGACGTTTTCGGTTCCCTCGACCGGTTCGTGCGCGAAGGAGGCGTATCCGGGGAAGTTCAATCCGGCGATGGCCAAGCCGTGCTCGTTGGCGCAATCGAAATACATGGGGCGATCGGCCATAACCACGCCCACGCCGATCACCGCATTCGGCTCGCTCTTGCCTTTGGCCCCATACGCATAGTCATACCGGTAGCCTCGCGGAGTGACCAGAATGGTCTCGCCGTAGGAAAAGCTCCAGTCGAGATTACGGCCGAAATATGTGTTTCCCTCATCGTCGGAGAAACGAACACCAGTGCACATATGGACTCCCTTCCATGATTTGCCGTGTTTTTCTTGCTTGCGTGTTCATGGTAAACGCCGTTTGCTGGGAAAATCTAAGTTTTGCCCGTGGAAGAACCTAGTCTGGATATCTACGCATTCTACGACGACCGTGATCCGCTGGATCCTCGCAACCGATAGCAGAGTCTCCGTCAAACGCGCAAATTCGAGGTCTCCTGCATGCGTGTTAGAGAATAGCCCGCCTCACGAGTCCCCAAAACACCCACCCGCTGGAACAATCCGTACGCCAACTGCCTTCTTGGCGGGAAGGTTCCCCCAGTGGGTGGAAGATTCAGGACGTTACAAGCCGGCCAATGCCAGAAACTTTTTGTCGGACTGGATGCCTTGGGTGAGGAATTTGCCGTCCCTAAACAACGCATACGTGGTGACCGGCGCGGGCGTACGTTGGGCGGTCTCTTTATCGGTGATATGAATCGTTTTGAATGGAATATTGTGCTCTTCCGCCGTTTGCCGCACCCGCGGAACCCAATAGCATGTAAACGGGCATTGATCGGTGTAGTAGAGCACGAACCCGTCTTCGTCCACCGCGGGATGCTTGGCGCATTCCTTGAATTTCGGCAGCTCCGCATTCTCTTCAAAAGGCAGGGCCATGAGATTGATGCCGCAATCAGATATGTCGGTCACTTCGAAACCCTTGTAGGACAGAAACTTCGGATCGGCAAGGAACTCTCGTTTGCGACCCTCGGCTGAGAGAATGCAAATGCCTTTGCGCCCCTGCTCTTTGGCGTCTCGGATGCATTCGCTCAGCAGATTACCGGAATGTCCATGACCTTTCAAAGAACCGGCCAACCCATAGACAGTTGATATAGATCCACCCGTCCGCATCGATACGGCACCCATGCGTTTTCCGCCGGAATATATTCGATGAAGCATTTGCCTCGTTCCTCGCTACGATAGAAGACGAGACCTTCGTTGAAACGCTGCTTGAGCCACTCTTTTTTCGCAAGGCTTTGCTTGCCGGACATGGCACAGCAGATATGTTCCTTGTCGATGTTCTCTTCAGTGATGTGGATGTAGCTCATTTTTCCTGCACCTCTGAGTCGGGGATGCTGTATGGGCATCTTCGTTGATTCCTCGAATATGACAAAAGCCCTTGATTTCCAAGGGCTTTCAAATGGCTCCTGCGACTGGGCTTGAACCAGTGACCGTCCGATATACGGTTCTGGCTCGCAGCCGTAGGGCTTTTTGCAACAGGAGTAGACAATACACCAGCCTTGCTGTTCCTTCAAATCGGCGTGTCATCGCGCATGTTCGCCTTGCAGCTGGTTTTCCGAAGAGCATCGGCCAGAAACGCGCAATAGTATTCCTTGGGAAGTGATGAAGAAGTCACTTCCCTTTTCTATGCGCTTAAGGAGCCCCATGAGGTATTGGAACGACAACAGGAAGAGCTGCGAACACGTCGAGCCACGGGAGGATTGGAAAGAATCCATCGAGAAATGGATCGACTGGATGGACGCCATCGGACGCACGAACGACACCCTGCGCACCCGCTGGTACCAGATCGTTCGATTCTCCAAAGCCGTCGATAAAAGCATCACCGACGTGACCGAAGACGACCTCATATTCTACCTAGCCGGCATGGGAACCGAAGGCAGACGCGGAGTACGCAGCTGCGTCAAGGTCTTCTACCAATGGAGCATGAAGCGAGGGCTCGCCCGCCGCAATCCGGCGGACGAAGTGCCCACCGTGCCCATGACCCTTCCGTCCGGCTGCATCTGTCCCGAGGAGAACATCGAACAAGGACTCGCATCACCCGACGAGAACGCGCGGCTGGCCGTCATGCTGGGCGCGTTCTGCGGCCTGCGCCGCATCGAAATGACCAGAATCAACCTGAAGACCGATCTGGAGGAGAACGCCGAGGGCATGGTGCTCCACGTCCACGGCAAGGGCAACAAGGAGCGGATGCTTCCCGTGCCGGCAAAGCTCGCTTCGGCATTGCGGAAACGCACCGGCGTATGGCTGTTCCCCGGAGACGTGCAGGGACACTGCGGCGTCGATTACGTGGCGAAGAGGATCAAGACGGTAACCGGATACCCGTCGCACAGCCTGCGCCGTAGGTTCGCCACATGCGTCTACTACAGGAACGGCTGCAACATCGTGCTTGTCAGCCGTATGCTGGGGCACGCCAACATCGCCACCACCATGCGTTACATCGGCCTCGTGCAGGACGAGATGCGCAACGCCGTGGAATCCACCACCCGCACCGACATGAGACTGACCATGCCCATGAACCAGGTCGTCGGAACAGCCGGCAGCGTCGCCACCTATTCCCTTAGCACCGCGAGGATCGGATGAACAAACGGTATACGCCAACATGCTTCTTTGCGCATATTGGCGTATACCAACACCGCTCACCGAGTGTTCCCGAGACTGGAAAGCGGCAACGCGGCTATGTCTATCCCCAGCGCATCGGCTGCGGAGAACACCGCTTCAATCGGGGCTTCGCCCCGCTGGAGCAGAGCATCGGCAAGCCGGGGATCGATACCGGCCTAGGAGGCAAGGTCGTCGGCGTTCCAGGAATGGTTCGCGGTCTCTTCACGGAAGGCGGCTGCGATATCCGATTCGGTGCGGGCGAAAAGAGTCCGGCGTTCACGCGGCGCTTGGAAACGGCTGAGGTAACGCGCGTACTCCAATTGCGCCTTTGTCGGCTCAGGCAAGTTATAGTCCAGATTCGACATCGCAGACCTCCTTAGCGTTCAGCGGGTTGGACTGGAGTCGTTCGATGCACCGAAAATAGGGAATCCGGGAACCGCATCGGCCGACGATGGAGTGCCTGGAGTGCCGTACAACGTCCCGATCTGTTCGATCGCCCATGCGCTCCAACGTGGGGATTCGACCGTGGATGTCATCAGGCCGGCGGGGAGGAACCGGCGCATCTCGTCGGCGAAGGCATCCGAGCCGATCACATCGGCGACCCCCGCCACGCGATCAGCACGGTCTGCCCAAAGTCCTTCTTCGCCGTAATCAGATGATTTCAATTCCGCAAGCTCCATCGCCCGTCGGGAATCGACGTCGCCTCTCGACGCCAACCAGCACATGTCCCACAGGTCGCGTCGCCGCAGGTGCGATGCGCAGGCATAGGAGAGCAGCTTGTCGGCAAGAATCTCGGTGGGGCTTTCCACATCGAGGATGATCTGACCCGACAAGGCCGGGAACATCGGATAGTTGACCAAGGCGGGACGATGCTGCGGCTCGTACGCGGGAATCGATGCCACCTCCAGCTTGATTGTCTGGCTCGGCAGATCCTTGCGCTGACCGGCCGTGCGAATCGCTATACGCCATCTGCGCGTCAGCCCATCGGCGTCGGGTCTCGGCTCCTTGACCCGGACCGTCACATCATCGCCCATCCCCGAGAGCGAATCGGAGATGCAGGAGCCAAGCCCTTTAAGGGTGTCCATGTCGAACGAGGTGCCGCCGGCAAAATCAAGGTCCTCGCTGTACCTCGGGGACCCGTGGCACAGGCGCAGACTCGTGCCGCCCTGGAACACCAGCGAGGAGAAGAAACCCTCGCGCATCATGGCATCCAGGATTCGATAATGCAGAAGTTCCTTCTCGACCACGGGAAGCAGATTGCCCATGCCCTCGCCCCCGGCCAAGACGATCCCGGCCGCCATAGCCTTGTAGTCATAGGTGCCGTCAGCTCCAGTCATCATCGTCCTCCAATTCGTCCATGTCCACCAGATCGAGGTTGCGTCCGACGGCCTTCAGGTCACGATACGCCCACTGTTTCGACGCGAGCGGCGTCAGTCCGTCATCGCGGGCGATCAGGTTCGGCAGGATGCGACTCCAGCTGAGCTTGCAGTGCGTGAACTCGATCACCCCGTACGCGGTGCGGAACTCGCCCTCACGGCCCGTGGTCATGAACGTGACCCTATCCACCGGAATCTGGCTGATCACGTTCCAGCGCGACAGAGCGCTTTCGAGGCTTTCCCACACCAGCTCGCCGGAACGCAACCGCTTTGCGACCTGATGAAGTGTCCCCTCGCCGAGATGGGAGGAATACGCGAACACGTAGACGCCACGGGCGGCACGGACCAACGCCTTCGCCGATACCAGGCTGGACAGGGTTCGGTTCAGTTTCTGCCCCTGCTCACCCAGCACGACGGCCAGTTCGTTCTTGCAATACACGTAGCACGAGTACTTGGCATCCATCTCGCGCAGCTGATCAATCGCCTCGCTCCTCTTCATGCATATAAGTGTACATGAATATATGTAAAAAGGCATATTCATGTACACCTATCACAATCCTGAAGCGTTCCAATCAGAGGGAACGCCCTCGTGCCGGACCGTCTTCGAGACCAATCCCGTCGATGGCGTTTTCCGAGAAAGGGTTCTCTCTTAATCTGCCGACGATTTCCGCTACGGCGCGCTCTTCCTGATCAACGCATTGGACAAGCTGGGAAATGAACGGCTTGGGATCGCCGTCAACCTGCCATGCTTCCAGACTTTTCCCATAGCTGCGGCCGGCATCATGTTTGATTGCTACGGGCCGGTAGCCGGCAGCCATGAGCATGAGATTCAGAATCTGTCGCCCGGTTCGTCCGTTGCCGTCCGTGAATGGATGGATGTTCTCGAACATCGCGTGGAATCCGGCAGCTTTGAGGATCGGGTGGTCTTTGGAACCGTTCACCGCGTCCACGAGCGCTTCCATGTCCTCGTAGATTTCAAGTGGGTCGGCGGTCTTCACTCGGGTGGCGGTGATCCTTGCCTGGTAGCCGTAGGGGCGGAACCGACCCCTGAGCGCGGGCTGCATGTCCAATGCGGTGACTTCATGCAGCTTTTGGATCATCTCGACACTCAGCGTCCGCTCCTCTTCAGCGAATCGTTCCGCATAGGCCATGCCATCCGCAACGCCACGGGCAGCGAAGATGTATCTTGCCGGCGAGTCGGTCGGCACGAACTCGCCCTCCAACACCAGTTCGGTGTCCTCAAGCGTCAGCGTGGATCCCTCGATCGCGTTGGAGTTGTAGACATAGCGGGCCATCCATTCCTTACGGTAATCCTCAAGCGCTGACTGCTCCACCCCATCCAAAGGAAACATCTGCCTGAACCGTTCTCGGGCAGCATCGGAACGACGAAGCAAGTCGGACACCTCCGCGTCCCGCTCCAGAGAGTCCAAGAGAGGAGGAAGGTTTCGGATTTTCTCAGTCAGCGCTGGATTCGGCATATCGGCTCCTTAATCGATGCTTCCATAAGTCTACAAGCGCAGGCGCGTCACATGGACAGTCCGACGATTTTCTTGCCTTCGAGAAAGTCCTGGAAAAAGGCCGTGGAATCATCGTTGCCGTCCGATGATTCCACGGATGGCTCCTGGAGACGCATTTCCTCGACTTCTGCGGCGGTCTGCTTCGTCGCCTGTTCGAGCTGGTCGCACAGACTGACGGTCTTGCCCGTGAAAGCGGCCGCGAGGTAATGCGGGTCAATGTCCAAGGCGATGGCATCGGCGCTTCGCAGACATTCCCCGGCCTGCTCGATCAATCTCATGGCCTGTTCCACACGCGCCCTGGCACCATCGAGACCGGATGTTTCAAGCCCCTGTTCCATGGGTTCGTCCGACCAGGAGCGGATATCGAGCCGGGTATCAAGCGTGAAATCCACCCCGCGTCACGCAACGCAAGCACGGCGCTGCGGTAATGCCCGCTCTGCCAGTCCGCTATGAACCGGTCCGCGAGCCCCTTGTCCTGAGTCCCGCGATTCCTCGGCGAGGAATCCGCGCAGCGCCTCCTCGTCATCCTCCTCCATGAGCGCGGCGCTGACGGCCACATGGTTCCGGCCGTCATGCGACTCGAAATACAGCATCGTGTCGGGCAAACGATCACGGTCCGCGTGCTCCAGCAATTCGCCTATCGACCGGTCCATTCCCGCCGTGACCTCATGTTCATCACTCATATTCGTTTCTCCTTATTCCATATCGTTTTCCGGGTTAAGGGTCAAAATGTGTGTCTGGCTCGGCGTGTCGCGGGGGTTAGATTTGGCCTTTTTGAATGCCGATTGAGTGGGTGTAGTCGGTGTCGATAGCGTTGTCGTAGAGGGCTGGGCGTCCTGTTTCGTGGTCGGCTTGGTTCTCGGTTTGGGTCAGGGTGGATACTTTGGCGAGTTGGCCCTGGCCCCAGTCGGACTGCCTGGCGATTCGTACTGGATCGTCAGGCAGTTCCGTTTTTAAGTAGAGCCACCAATCCAGCATGCGGCGTTGTCGTTCGCCTGATCTGCCGCGGTGGGTTCTGGCGAGCAGTTTGAGCTGGGCGTTGATGCCGCCTTCTAAGCTGTTGGTGGTGGATTTGATCCGCTCGGGCGCAAGGACTCCTGCTGGCGGGTTGAGGTAGACAAACAGCATCTCGGACCGCCAAAGATGGTTGAGGCTGTTGTAGGCCTTGCGCACGTTGTGGTGGGTCCACACGCGGGTCCATGCACCTGTTTTGGGGTCTTTGATCATGGTTTTCTCGTTCATCCATTCCCGGTAGATCGTTGAAAACTCGTGCAGTTGCACACCCCACGCGGCGGCTTCATCCAGTGTGGTGATCCGGGTCAGTTTCAGCGCAAGTCGGTAGATGGTGCGCCCGGCATCGGTGCGTGGGTTGGTGGTGGTGTAGCGGCGGACCACGCGTTGGGCGTGGATGAGGCAGCGTTGAATTTTCGTAGTCGGCCAGCACTTTTTGATTGCGCTGTATGCGCCTTGGCCGCCGTCGATGACGGCGATGAGTGGGGCTTCGATGCGTTCAAGCAGCAGTTGGTAGTCGCGGGTGGTTTCGTGTTTGCACCAGTGCCAGGCGATCACGTGGTCGATGGTCGCCGCGACGATCAGGCAGCCACCGGCGGTGTAGGTGCCATCGAGAAATACCTGGTCGTAGATCCGCTTGTGGTGGCCGGCGGTGGGGTCAGGCACATCAACGAGCCAGCACCACTTGAAGCGCCGCTTCATGGTGGCGCGGCTAACACCGTTTCGTTTGGCTAGGTCGTCGAGTGATATTGCGGTGGTGCAATGCTCGATGAACTGGGTGAACACTGCCGCGTTGGTGATGTCGTTTCGACGTTTGACGCTGGAGGCGCCGCATTGTTTGCAGCGCCATCTGGTGGTGCCTTTGCTGGTGGTGCCGTTGCGTTTCATTTCACCGCCGCAGTGGCAGCGTGGTTGGTTCTTCGACATTGCGACACCACACCACGCCGCGCATAGCACATCACGGCTGCCACACCGAGGATTTCCCGTCGGGGGCTAGATATATGCTTCCGGAGTCATATACTTTCCGGAAACCTACAGGTCAATCCGTGAAAATCCGCGATTCCGGACACACTTTTTGACCCTTAACCCCGTTTTCCTATTCACCGGGTCATGCCGTACGGCGATGCCTGGTCAAGGTTCAACGTGCCGGCCGGATCGCATACGCCGGCAGAATCGCTTTATCGTCCGTGTGCCGTTTCCATGCCGTCATCCAACGCGAGGTCGAGCCCTGCGGTCTCAGGAGACGTTTCCTGTGGGTCGGCCCAGCCGACGGCGAGGTCCAGCGCGCCGCGCAACGCCTGGCCGGAAAGCCGGTACGTCCAGGAATCGTTTGCCTCGTAAGGGAAGGATTCGCCGGACACGATGCCGCGCTCGTCATGCAGGCTCACGTCGAACGCTCCGGGTTTGGCCGTGATCAGCGCATGACGGGCGGAACCGGGAACCGAGACCTCCAGCGCCTTTCTGCCGTCGGGAGACCCGGTGGCGGTGAATTTGATATCGGGGTGGTGCGCGAGGCTGTAGGAAGCGTTGGACTCACACGCCAGCGGGACCGTATCTCCCAGCCCGCTGTCTGCGGCCAGCTGCTGTGGGCTGTAATCCATGCCCTGCGTGTAGTCGATGGGCTGCGCGTCGGTGTAGAAGCATCCGCCGCCATCGTCCGCGTCGATCAGGTCGCCCACGAGCCGGTCCAGGCGTGCGGGGTCGTCCCATGCGCTCACGAGTCTGGCGGGTTCGGCCTGGTTCTTCCATGCCATGTAGCGGTCGCGTTGGTCGCCGCAGATGCCGTCGAATGATTCCTGGGAGATGAACGTGCCGCCGTCCAATTGGTAGCATTCCCCGTCCGGGTCCAACGAGCGCTCCTTGAACTCCTTTTCGGCGGCGGCGTACAGGTGCTTGTCGAGCGGTTCCATGGCCGCGTCGATGCCCGCCATCATCTCGTCCACGTGTTGCCGCATGTCGGGCTGGCTCGTTTTCCACCATGCCTGCAAGTCGGCGAGCACGTCGGCGGCGTTCTCCCGTTCGCACACGTCGAGCAGGTCATCGTCGTAATTTTCCACCGTCCAGGAGTAGAAATCCCAGTCACTCGAACCGGTCAGGCGTTCGATGCCCTTCATGCGGTGGAAGTCCATCAACCCGCCGCCGTGCTCGCGCACGATGCCCGCCAACGGCAGATCGGCCTCGTCCATCAGGCCTTTCCAGTATTCGGGGACATTCCCGTTCTCCATGTCGTTCTCCTTTCCGAACGCCTTTTCGATCACGAGCGGGTCTCGTGGGTCAACAGTGCGGTCGATCCGCAGTATCTCGGGCATGACCGCCTCGCTTTCACGGCCGATGACGAACGTGCCGATACCGGCCTTGACGCGATGCTCGGGAAGCCTTCCCGAACCGTCGCACATCACCGCCGGCCGGAACAGCGAATCCCCGTAGGCGAGGGTCACGGTGTCGCCCGGCCTGGCGAGAACCCGTTCGACGGCCATGCGTGAGAGGCCGTGCGCGTCGAGACGGCCGGAACGCCAATCGTTGGCCTCGGCTGCTGTCAGGGTGAGGGAAACGGAACGCCCTTCCTGGGCCGAGGTCACGTCGAGCCTGACCGGCTGCATGGCCTCGAAACCGATCCAGATGCCTTCCGGCGTCCTGTCCGGGGCTTTCACGTCAATGTCCGTGAACCCGTATTCGGTCAGCACGTCCGTGACCCTGATCCTGAGCGCGTTGTCGGGAGGCAGATCAGGGCGTTCATTGGGAATCGGGAGCGAGGACGCCTCGAACCACACGTCCTCGCTCGGATCGGTGTCGAAGCCGCCGTCCGCGTCGGAATACGCCATGTGGACGCCGAACTCCAATTCCTTGGCATCGACGGAAGAGACCAGAATCGCGTTCCCCAGCACGAGATCGCGCGCGTTCCTGCGCAGGATGGATTGCATGTCGGGCTTGGCGGGATTCCCGGCCGCGAGCAGGTCGCGGTTCACACCCTCCATGTCAAAAGGCGTCAAGGCCATCTCGCTCGCCCTTTCTCACTTGGAAAGGCCGGAACCGGCCGTATCGGTCATATTCAGCGGGTCCGAGGGGTCGCACGCCTGCGCGCGTTCCGTGAACGAGGTGACGGCACCGGGCAGCACATATCCCAGATCAAGGTCGATCGGGCTCACGCCGTCGTCTTCGCCGACGGACGCTGCGGGCATTGCGCCCATGGTCTCGCGCAGCACGTCCACGGCGTCGCCAGTAGCGGCGCGCGCGTCGATGATCCGGTGCATCGTGTCCTCAAGCGCGGCATGGATATCGGTGGAACCCTCCTCCACGATGCACTGGTATGAGGGGGCTCCCCAGTTCGTGCCGGTGCCGGAAATCGTGTAGTCCGCGATGCGTTCGCCCGGCTGGACGAGCGAGGCGAGGTCGAACGCGGCCGGCGAACCGGTCTTCGCGTCGAAATCATCCAGCCATTCGACCTCCTCGGCGATCTCCTCGCGCGAGTACCGGCCGTCGATATCGCTCGGCCAGTCCGCGTCCTCCAGATAGCCGTTGTCGCCAAGCGACACATCGCCGTCGAGCGTGAGGTCCCGGCCGTACATCTCCATATCGATCAGATAGCCGAGCCCCGTATCGAACATGGACCACACGGCATCCGATGCCCACCCCTGGTTCACGGCGGTCCAGGCATACTTCGCCTCCTTCGAGTCCGGCCATAACGGCGCATCATAAGAGTGATAGGGGATCTCGTCCGAGTTCAACGCGAGGTTCGCGTACTGCAACGGGGTGCGCGGGGCCGCGTCAAGATCGTCGCGGACCGTCCGCACCTTCTCGTACACGTCCGGGTCGTCGTCCTCGCGCGCCTCGAACGCGCGGCACATGAGGTTCAGGTCCGTCAGCGACTCGTATTCGCCGGGATTCGCCACGGTGGCGAGCAGTCCTTCCCCGCCCTCGTAGTCGTGGATCGCGTACTCCTCGTACCGGCCGCCCAATCCCACCTCGGTCTTCAGGGTGTCCTGCAAGCGTTCGGCGGGCATGGGCAGCGTGATCCACGCGCCCTGCAACACGCCCTCCACGTATTTGCCCAGGTTGGCGACGTACACGCTGATCTGGTAGTCCTTCAATCCGTCCATGATGATGCTCCTTCGCTCGGGTCTTTTATCGTGTGGCTGCGGCCGAGGCAGACGTATCGGCAATGCTCAACGGGTCGGCCGGGTTCGCGGGATCGTAGGTTTCGGACGTTTCGGCCTTCTCGCCTTCGTCTTTGCGGGCGAGCCGGCCGTCGTCCACCATCGCGTCGATGATCTCCCATCCCTCCTCGATGCTGCGGTCCCGCAATTCCCTGGCCGAGATCATGTCGCGCATCGCGTCCATGTTCTCGTTGTTGTCGGGCCAGTCATGGTCTTTCAGCCAGTGCCGAAGGTCCTCCTCCGTCCAGCGGATCTCCGCAATCGTTTCGTTGCCTTGCCCGGCGTTGCTTTGACCGGGATGAAGCAACGCCTCAGATCGGAGACCGAAATACGCTTTGTCTTCCTGGAGGCCGGACAGGAAGCCGGAGGGCGTGAACCCGTTGCGTGCCGCGAACTCGCGGGACCAGCATTCGTCGAACTCCTCGTCGGGGTCGAAGTCGAGGAGCCCGTCCGCCATGGCGCGCCTCAGCCCCTTCTCGTCCGCCTCGGCCGGCACCGTGACCGTGACCGTGGCGTGGTTGGGGGCCTCCAGCGTCATGTACAGTTCGCTGTGGCCGGCGTCGCGTTGGATGAAGCATTCCCCGTTGCCCCAGTCGAGCTCGTGCTGCTCGATCAGCTCCTTCGCCTTGTCGGTCAGGGCCCGTTCCTGGGACGTGTATTCATCGGGTTCCATCAGCATGATGCGTCCTTCCTTCCCTTGGATGATCGGTGCCGCGCCGTCCGGCGGGCATGGCTCCGATCATCAGCCCATACGGGCGGTCGCGCGGGGCATGGCGTCTACGGGTCAGATGATTCCGCCGAGATCTGATGCTCGGTCCCTTTACGTGTCCCGCCCCTCAGTACCAGTTGTGGGCGAGCCAGAACGTCTTGGCGGCGCTGGGGCTGCCGTACCGTCCGGCGATGTAGTTCAATCCCCATTTGATCTGGGTGGCGGCGTTGTCCTTCCAGTCGTCTCCTGCGGAGGCGAGTTTCGAGGCGGGCAACGCCTGGGGTATGCCGTACGCGCCGCTGCTCGGGTTGGTGGCATTCCACTGCCATCCCGATTCCTTGTTCCACAGCCATACGAGCGCGTCATAGTCGCCGTCGCCCCAGTCCTTGTACGAGGCGATCATCTTCCTGGCGATGGCCCGGGCCTGTTCCGGCGTGGCGTGGGTGCCGTCGCCGTCGTAGTCCACCACCACGTCCGTGGAGCCCGAGTCGGAACTGGAGCACGTCCATGCCGCCTCCACCGGATCCGAAGAGGAGGACGACGAATCGGACGATGACGACGAATCGGACGAATCGGAACCGGATGACGCGGAATCCGTGCCGGCGGAACCATTGGTGGACACACTGCCGTTGGGCAGGATATAGACCGCGCCGACGTCGATCCTGTGCGTGCGGTGGTTGACGATGCCCAGGCCGCCGCGCCCGTTCATCTCGCTGATGGTCACGGTGCCGGCCGTCCGGTCGACCGCCTCGACGACGGCGACGTGGCCGTACAGGGTGTCCGCGTCGGCCACGCCGGGCGGGTAGCTGACGATGCTGCCGGCCACGGGATCGGTGCGGGTGGTCTTCCATCCGGCGGCGGTGGCGCTGGCGGCCCAGTCGCCGCCGTTGCCCCAGTAGGAGCCCACGTCCAATCCGATTTTATGGCCTCTCATGCACGCCCACCATGTGCATTGCCCGTCCGGATAGGCCTGGCACACGTTGTCGGGCCCGTCGGATCCGTTGAACCACGCCTTGGCCTGCGCGATGGTCATGCCGTCACGCACCTCGCCGGTCGTGACGCTTCCCGTGACGCCTCCCGACGATCCGTTGGAGCCGCCGTCCTTGCAGCCGCCGAGGACCGCGAGCACGGTCAACGGCGTGCATCCGCCGAGCAGGGACAGCAGGCACGCCGAGAGCATGGCCGCGAGGATCCGATGGCGGCTGGCCCGGCTCATTGCGTGTTCCTCAGCGACCAGAAGGGCTTCTGCCCGCCGACCACGACCTCCACGGTCCGGCAGGGATGCTGGACCGTGCCGTATCCGGTGGCGGAGATCACCGTGTACGCCCCGTCGCCGGCCTTCACCTGATCGGGGTCGAGCTCGTTGGCATCCTTGTCCAGCAATGACGCGTCGAGCGCGGCCGGGCAGTAGACGGTGACGTGCCAGTTGCCGTCGTCCATCGGCAAGAGCACGGTGTTGTACGCCTGGCTGACGGTCTGCTGCGGATCCGTCGTGGATGACGGTCCGCCGCCTTCCGGGATCGGGAAGCTGGTTTCCTTCGTCGTCCAGAACGGCTGGGACTGGATGGCATCCGTATCCGAGCCCTCCCATTTGCCGTCGGAGGTGCAGGTGTAGGCGTAGTTGACGTACTTGTCATCGTATTGGCCCGAGCATACGGATCCGGCGTGGAAGCGGCGCTGGGTCCACCACCAGCGC
>ENA-OQNM01000553-OQNM01000553.1-human-gut-metagenome-genome-assembly--contig:-NODE-553-length-13461-cov-6.762412_pt1 | contig 13461 bp, 10 predicted proteins | sample MGYA00242632_ERZ504886 | MGnify/ENA primary metagenome ERZ504886 (study PRJEB26092, sample SAMD00036424) | human gut metagenome | host: Homo sapiens | study: EMG produced TPA metagenomics assembly of... | reverse complement strand
CTTTTTCAGGCTCACAAACTTAAATCACAAGAATGTTGCTGTTCGCAGTTACGATGATGGACTGACATTTTTATGCGCTCGGATGAACAAAACTTCTATTGAATCGGTTCAAAAATACAATCCACTGCGAAGCATCAAACCTCTTGATGATGACTGGGACGAACTGTTTCTTCGCAGGAGCTCAATCGTTGCACCTGCACCTCAACCGCCAGAACAAATTATAAAGCCTTTTGTGAAAATCGGTGTTTTTGATGGTGGAGTAAAGAGCGGAACGCCATTGCTTGATCCGTATGTAGTAAGCCATGATATGGTAGGTACTAAGGCTACTGAAAGATTTCTTGATCATGGATCAGGAGTATGCGGAGCAGTACTATATGGGACTAATCTCCGAGGAAAAACAGAAAGCGATCACGTTGATAATCCGTCTGTTTCAATTGAATCGTTTCGAGTATTTCCGACGGTTCCCGATTCTGAGCCGACCCAAAATTATCAAATGTATTCAACTATCGACATAATAGAGAGGGTCGTTTCTGAAAGAAGTGATATAAAAATTTACAATGTGTCTTTTGGTCCGAAAGGAGCTATTTTAGATGACGATATAAATCGCTTTACATATGTGTGCGATAAATTGAGTTATGACGCTCCTGATGGCATAAATCCGCTGTTTTGTATTGCTGCAGGTAATGATGGAAACTTGGAAAAGCCTTTAAATCGAATTCAATCTCCTGCTGATATGGTTAATGGGTTGGGGATAGGCGCATACAGCATTTCGTTCCTCGGAGATAAATATAGAAGTAGTTATAGTTGCATTGGTCCTGGACGAGAGGGTGCAAAAATAAAACCTGATTTACTGGAATTTGGCGGCGATACGTCTATGCCTTTTATTACAACAAAAAGTGGGGCAGAATTGATGGGTGAACAAGGAACCAGCTTTGCTTCACCAGTTGTAGCTGGAAAGATCGGAAAGTTAATGGCAGCATCTCCCCAGATACATCCTCATATGGCACGAGCCCTATTGATTCATCATGCAACGCCAGATGAATCGATTTCACAGGATGAACAAGGTTTTGGATTCTGTCCTAATGATGTTACGGAGGTTTTAAACTGTTCGGATAAAAAAGTTACGATCCTATACGAGGGGGAAAATTCATCAACAACTACTGCAAAATTGCCAATATTTCTCCCAGATGTTAGCACAACTCACGGAATGGCTCATCTCACTTGGACGATTTGTACCGTTGTAAATCCAAACGTCAATGATTCTGATGCATATACAAATAATTGTATTGAAGATACTTTTTATCCAAATGAAATGAAATTTAATTTTAGAGGCCCTAAAAAGACCGAGCAGTTAAATTTGCTAAAATCAGAGGATATTCAAAGAGCAAAAGAGCTCTTTGGTTTGGGATATCAAAAGTCAGAATTACCTGTTTCTAGATCGGCTAAGCCGTGTTTTGCAGAGGCGGACCTTAGAAGTAATGACTATAAATGGGATACTGTTATTCGAAAGGAAATTTCTATGCGGTGCAGTTCCCTTTTGAGTCCTTTTCTTTCGTTACACGCAATCGGGCGAGATGACTATGAGCGTGAAAAAATAAAGTATTTTGTAGTAATAACTGTTGACATTCCAAAATACTCCGGGAGTGTGTATGATGGTGTCCTTCAAACCTATCGAAATTTAGCTCCTATTGAAATCCAGAATATTAATAGAATATCTGCGCAAACCTAATAGCATTGGTTTTCAAGTAATCATATCAAAAACAGGGCGCGTCCACCCGGACGCACCCTGCAAAAATCCACACATGATAGCGATATGTACAACAGGGCGTTCCCCGTCGGGAACGCTCTGTTTCTCATTGCTGGGGGCATGATGAGCCTGTTCCGCCTGCCACGCGGCAAACTCCCGTTGCCCCTCCTCGCTGTTCCAGCAGGCAAGGATCGCCGGATAGAATGCCCGTGCCAGACGGTCGATGACTTCATCGGGGTAGGGGGAAGTGTTTGTGGACTTTTTCTTTTTGTTCAAACGCACGCTCCTTTGGACATCGGTAAACAGCATACCATGTGCCTGTTGTTATGCTGTCTGGTCTTTAACATCTGCGAGTGCGGCTTCCAGAGAAGTAAGATAGTCCTTATGCTTGTGAATGATCTCCAGAATCACATCACGCTGCGCATTATCGGGCATCTTCTCCAACTGGTAGTTGAACGAAATGCGGAAACGAGTAGTGAGTTCTTCCAACGCCACATACTCGTACCGTACATCCTCCGGGTAAGCATCGCTGTCGTAAACCGATTCAAACTTTCGGAATGGCATGACAGGCGCTTTACCCGGAATGCGGATCACACCGTCAGCGTCAGGCGTCGGTTCCACCTTCAGCTCCGGGTGCAGAATATCCTGCAAAGTTTGTGCACGGTCATTGTAGGCCGCCCTGGCAAGGCGGTGCATATCCGCTTTGGACACTTTCGTCTGTCCGGACAGGATGCTCTGCTTTAGCCCCGGCATCAGTTCTTCTGCGATCTCCACGCCTTTCATATACTTCGAGGCGCGGATAACGGTGTCCTTGCTCACACCGTTTTCTTCTGCGATTCGGTCGCAGGTTTTGGTGCTGTCGATCAAGTTCGCATTTAGCGAACTTGATTTTGCATCGCTGCTCTTGCGATCACCGCCGTGTGCGGCTTTTTCGGCTTCGTACTGTTTGCCCATCAGGTAGTACTTCTGTTCCGGCGTGAGATTGCGCCGCCCCAGTTGATTTTTGCAAATCCAAGCGAGGACTTCTTCCCGGCTTTCAAACGGGAGCGGCATGGTGGAAAAATAAATCTCAGGATGCTTCTGGAGAATGGCATAACGATTGTGTCCATCAACAAGGGTATTACCCCAGACGATCAAAGGAGAGAGCAGCTTGCCCTCTTTGAGGATATTTTCTTCAAGCTGCTTGTACTCATCGTCCGTCAGCGGCGGAATCTGATTCTGGAACTCCGGGTCGATTTTCAGATTGATCATACGCACACTCCTTTATCTCTCCTGCTGCGTCTGTTCTTCCTCCCGGAAAAAGGACGCAACATTCTGCTTTGCGGTTTTCAGCTTGAGCAGTTCGGACTTGGCTTCCTTGTACTGCTCGTAGAACTTTGCCTTTTCGGATGCCAGCTGCGCATACTCGGCTTCCAGCTTTTTCGGGCTGGGCAGCTTGGTGATGTTGTTTGCCTTGAGATAGGCTGCTGCCGCCCGGTATGCTGTCAGCTCTGCACGGTGCTGTTCTTCAAAGGCTGCGGGTCGTTTTGCAGCTTTTAACTGCTGTGCGACGCTCTTGGTGCTGGCGTAGGCTGCGATGTGATAGCGCAGCTCTTTGCTGGCTTTCATGCGACCTTCGAGGTCTTTCACCACCGCCAGCGAAGCGTGGAACTTGGCATCAAGCTCTGTAATTCTCTGGTCAAGTGCGTCCTCGTCAGTCAAGCCCTTTTCTTCTAGGAGAATCAAGGTCTGTGCCATAGCTTTGAGGTTGTACTTCTTCGCCCAACGCTCGTAGCCGATACCCTTGCCCTGCTTCAGCTTCGCCTGAATATCCACCAGTTTCCCGATGGTATCCTGCTTGAACTGCGCCTTGGGTTTGCGTTCGGCGTTTGCCTGCAACGTGGCAAGCACTGCCGCCTTATCGAACTTGTCACCGAGATGTTTCGCTCGGATAAACTTCGTTCTTCCGGCAGGAAGATAGCTGAGCCGACCACGGCTTTCCTTGACCGTGATGCCGTACTGCTGCAAGAGCCTGTCCGAAAAATCTTCAAAGCTCGTGGTACGGTACAGCACCGAAGAAATCTGTTTCCGCAGGGTATCTTTTACGGTTTCAAACTTCTTCTGCTTGGGCTGCTGTCCGGTTGCGGTAAGGGCTGCGTTTTCACGGTCAAGTTTCATCTGACCGCGCCTACGCGCCCAATACTCGGCTTCGTTCACACGCTCCTTGGAGCCGTTGAGCAGGTCGATCTGGTACAGTCCGGCACTCTCGCACAGCTCCATGACCTCGACACGCAGGTGCCGCATGGTCTGGGCGGTGCTGGAATGCTTCATGCCCTCGCGCCAGTCGCGGGGCTTCTGCATATAGGGCTTGCGTTCCACTTCCCGTGTTCGGACGCTGCCAATTACGATGTGGACATGGATGTTTCCCGAATGGTTGTGTCCGTCCGGGTGGGTGCAGATGATGGCAGGATGACCGGGAAAGCTGTCCTTGCAGAACTGCAAACCGAGGGCTTGCGCTTTTTCCATGGTCAAGCCGTTGTCGGCTGCATCGCGTGGGTCAAAGCTGATGATATACTGATGGCTCTTGATATCACCATGCTGGGTGTTCTTACCATACTTGCGGTTTGCCAGCAGACAAGCTGTTGCAAACGAGAAATCGCCGCACTCAAGGGTGTCGAGCAGGTAGGATTCCCGCAGCTTCGGTCTGCCTTGTTCATCCAGAAGTTGCTTTCCGGTGAACGCATCGTGCTGGTAAACGAGGTACGCTTCGATGGCAGTGTAGTCCGAGTTTTTATTACAATTCGATTATTAAAATCGTTGGCAACAACATCGAATTGTATGTCGCAAATATGCGGTTTATGGTTGAACAATGCTGCTGCCCTTGCGACTGAGGCGATATGCTTGAGCGTTGCCATACAGTTCACCCAGAACTTTCTCGGCGTGCAGCCGAAATGCGGTCAGGTCTGCAAGTTCGTCAAGAATTCTCGCCCGCAGTTGTTCGGTGTCTGCGCCGCCGGAGTTGAAGTGTCGTGCGAGTTGGTTGAGGTTGCCGCCCACCTTGCTGCACTGAGCAAGCAGGGTGGAAACAGCGGTCAGGATTTCTTCGCCGCCGCCGGCAACGATGACCGTTTTCTCGATCTTGACGTTGTGAATGGCTCGGCGGATGAAAGTGGAGAGGGAGAGATTCAGGAGTTTGCAAGTGAGTTCCAGTGACGCTTTTTCCTCCGCTGTCACACGGAACTTGATGACGTGCGTTTTGTTGTTCGGCGTGTCGTGGTGCTGAGAATTGCTAGGAATCGGTTGAACATTCGTTTTGGTCATTGTACCTCCTGTCTGTTCGATAACTCCTCGGTGAAGTTATGTAAGCACGACACGCCGTTCTTTCGCACCGCAAGGTGCGAATATGAGCAGGGTTTGGGGCAGGCACGCCCCAACAAGATCACTTGGAAAACTCGCAAGAGTTTGAGAAGTGAAGTCCCGGATGGACAGAAAATTTTCAAGAATTGAAAATTTGTGGCCACGGGACGGTTCTTGCCCTCTACCGCTGCGCTCAAAACGCTTCATCAACAAATGTTTCCGAATTGTTAAGACGCAAAAATAAGTAGAGAGTTCCGCTGCTCATGTATGTTGATCGCCGTTTGCTCCGAACGAAGTTCCTGCCCCTGTTTGTGCAGCGGCGTTGACGGAAAGTCGGTATCACGTCCAGTCGGCTCATGAAATTTTCAAGGTACAACTCCCATAAAGAAAAATACCGCCCACGCAGCGCAGCGATGATTTTGTCGGGTGAAGTAAGCGGCAAAATGAATCGGGTGTGTTGCGGGGCGGTTAATCTTTTAGGGATAATCCACGGTGAGGCAGTGTTCAGAATGAACACAACCACATCTTGTGAATGGCTTTTGACCAATCCGCAAAATCAGTGGGATTTGTGACAGAGAATATCATGGTTCGTGGGGTGCGTCAAGATGATTTTGCAAATTTTATTGCAGTAAAGCGGTGATAGTAGGACTTATACTTAACATACGGCAAGAAACAATTTCGATTTCGCACATTGTAATGTTCGCAGAAAAAACTTATAATGCTTTTAAACCTGTAGGACACACAAAACGCAGAAAAGAGAGGGAATCATGAGAAAACTGTTCCTTTTGGAAGATGATCTGAGCCTGATCAGTGGGCTGACCTTTGCATTCAAGAAACAGGGCTTTGCACTGGATACCGCCCGGACGCTGGCAGAAGCCGAGGTGCTGTGGTCAGACAGAAAATATGACCTGCTGGTGCTGGATGTTTCCCTGCCGGATGGCTCTGGCTTCGATTTCTGCCAGAAGGTGCGGCGCACATCCAACGTGCCGATTCTGTTCCTGACCGCTTCGGATGAGGAAATGAATATCATCATGGGACTGGAACTGGGCGGGGATGATTACCTGACCAAGCCGTTCAAGCTGGGTGTCCTGTTGTCGCGGGTCAATGCACTGCTTCGCCGTGCAAATGCGTCCAGCGCAGGAGAACCCGTACTGGAATCGGGCGGCATCACCGTCCGGCTGTTGCAGGGGCAGGCATACAAAAACGGAATCTTGCTGGAACTGACCAGCGCAGAGTACAAGCTGCTCTGCTTCTTTATGCAGCATCCGAATGCCGTGCTATCCAAGGAACAAATTCTGGATGCACTGTGGGACTGCGATGGGGATTACATTGACAGCAGTGCCTTAACAGTGTACATCCGGCGGTTGCGGATGAAGATTGAGGACGACCCCGGCAAACCGCAGATGCTGCTGACCGTCCGCGGCATGGGCTATAAATGGAATGGGTAAAGGTGCCGTATGAAAGTATTCGCAAACCGGGAGATCCGAAATTTGTTCCAAGCCGTGCTGGCGGTCTGGGCGGTGGCATTGGCGCTCACGCAGGGCATCGTATGGCATACGACGCACGCATTCTCTTTCGCATTACTGTTGGTTTTTCTTCTGCTGGGCGGCTGTCTCTGGGGCGTGCTTTTTCGCTATTTCCAAAGGCAGAGCGCGCTTCTGGAACAGGCAGTCCAGCAAATCCAAAGCTGTCTGGATGGCAACCCGGATGCACGACTGAACTGCGACCGGGAGGGAGAATTTTACCGTCTGTTTCACTCCGTTAATGCATTGGCGGCAGTTCTGAGCGCACACGCAGACAACGAGCAGCGGGAGAAGCGTTTTTTGAAAAATACCATTGCAGATATTTCGCACCAGCTCAAAACACCGCTGGCGGCGTTGAATATCTACAACGGTCTGCTTCAGGACGAAGCTGTTTCGCCGTCGGAGGTCAAAGAGTTTGCAGACCTGTCCGAACAGGAGTTGGACCGCATCGAAACGCTGGTGCAGAATCTGCTCAAAATCACCCGGCTGGATGCCGGTTCGGTCGTCTTGGAGAAGAAAAACGAAAATGTTGCTGAAATGGTGCAGGACATCGCGCGGCAGTATAACTATCGTGCAGAACAGGAACAGAAAAAGCTTGTTCTGTCCGGCTCAGAGGCGGTTACACTTTGGTGCGACCGTGACTGGATGCAGGAAGCTGTGGACAATCTTGTAAAGAATGCCCTTGACCACACAAAGAGCGGAGATACGATTCAGGTAGAGTGGAATGCACTGCCGTCCATGGTTCAGATCAAAGTGCGCGACAACGGCAGCGGCATCCACCCGGAAGATTTGTACCATATCTTCAAACGGTTTTATCGCAGCCGCTTTTCACAGGATACACAGGGCATCGGGCTGGGTCTGCCGCTGGCAAAAGCCGTTGTGGAAGCCCATCACGGCACCATTGAAGTAGACAGCGAGCTGGGAAAGGGCACGACCTTTACTCTGAATTTTCCGATTCCTACAAAATTGTAGGCTGAGTGTAGGCTTGCAGTAAGGTTGACGTGTTATCCTTTTCTGCACAGACAGAGATAATCCGTCTGAATCGAAGGAACCTGCAAAGTGAGGGATACACTATGGAACTATTAGAAGTCAACCATCTCTGCAAGACCTACGGCAGCGGAGAAACCGCTGTCCATGCGCTGAAAGATGTTAGCTTTTCCGTGCCGAAAGGCGAATATGTGGCGGTCGTTGGCGAATCCGGCTCCGGCAAAAGCACCCTGCTCAATCTGATCGGCGGACTGGATACGCCGACTTCCGGCAAGGTGCTGATTGACGGCAAGGATGTTTTTGCCATGAAAGACCGGGAGCTGACAATCTTCCGCCGCCGCAATATCGGTTTTATCTTTCAGGCATTCAACCTCATCCCGGAGCTGACCGTGGAGCAGAACATCCTGTTCCCGGTGCTGCTGGACTACCAAAAGCCGGACAGGGCATATCTGGAAGAACTGCTGACCGTGCTGAATCTGAAAGACCGTCGGAAGCATCTGCCAAGCCAGCTTTCCGGTGGGCAGCAGCAACGGGTAGCCATCGGCCGCGCCCTGATGACCCGCCCTTCACTGATTTTGGCGGATGAGCCGACCGGCAATCTGGACACCCAGAACACCAGCGAGGTCATTGCCCTGCTGAAAGAAACATCCCGGAAATACGAGCAGACCATCCTGATGATCACCCACAACCGCAGCATTGCGCAGACGGCAGACCGGGTGTTGCAGGTATCGGACGGCTGCCTGACCGATTTTGGGAGGTGCCGGGAATGAGCAGCACAGAAATGAAAAGCTATCTGAGCCTGATCCCGATTTCTGCCAAGGTACGCAGACGGCAGAACCGCATGACGATTTTGTGCATCGTCCTTGCGGTGTTTCTGGTCACGGCGGTGTTCAGTATGGCAGATATGGCGATTCGGATGGAAACCTCAAATCAGCTGAACAAAAACGGAAACTGGCATATCATGGTAAAGGACATCTCCCCTGAAACAGCCGCAGAGCTTGCCGCACAGGAGGATGTCGCTGCATTTTCGGCGTATAGCGACATCAACGCTTCCCTTACGGAAAACTACTTTGCCGGAGATAAACGTGCCGCACTGGTAGGAGCAGATGATGCAATCCTTCAAATCTTTCCGGGAATGCAGTGTAGCACTGCCCCGGCGGATGGCGAAGTGCTCGTGACAGCAAACATCCGGGATTGGCTGGATGTTACGGTCGGTACAGCGATTCCGCTGACGCTCCCGGATGGACAGACCATTTCGCTTACTGTCGCAGGTTTCAATGAGGATACCTCCGATACGAACCAGTATGATGCTGTTGTGCTGGTGATGAACCGCAGTACATTTTCTCAGATTGCCGCACAGGTAGAAGAATCCTTTGAAACACAGTATTTCATCCAGTTCAAGCCACGTACCAATTTGCGGCAGTCCATTGTGAACATCGAAAACAAGTACGGAATTTCAGAAGAAAAAATCTCCGAAAATACTTACCTGATGGCGTTGAACGCAAGCAGCAACAACGATTATATTGTAGGCTTATATGCGGTAGCGGCTGTGTTGGCTGGCATGGTCGTCCTTGCCGGAATTTTTATGATCACAGGCAGCATCAACAGCAATGTGGCTCAGCGTACCAGCTATTATGGAATGCTGCGCTGTCTTGGGGCAGGAAAAAATCAGGTTCGGATGCTTGTCCGGCTGGAAGCCCTTTTCTGGTGTAAAACTGCTGTTCCAGCAGGATGTGTGCTGGGAATCGTTTCCACATGGGGATTGTGTTCCTTTCTGCGTGGATTTATCGGCGAGGAGTTCAGCTCTTTACCAGTGCTTGGCATCAGCCCGGTCGGTATTATCTGTGGTTCCGTGCTGGGACTTATCACGGTTTGGTTCGCGGCATCTTCTCCGGCACGGCGGGCGGCAAAAGCTTCTCCGATCACAGCAGCAACTGGGAATGCGGTGGAAAATGCAGCGGATTCTCCATGTCATGCTCGGTTGTTTGGAAGTCGTGCAGAGCTCTCTTTGGGCGTGAGCCATGCAACCTCGTCCAAAAAGAACTTGCTTCTGATGACAGGTTCCTTTGCGTTAAGCATTCTCCTGTTTTTGAGCTTTTCGGTTTTGCTTCGATGGGTTGGATTTGCGCTGAATCCGGTGCAGTCCTACGCACCGGACTTATCGGTGGCTGAAACATCCGGGCAAAATGTCCTTGACCCGGTGCTGGTGGAGCAGCTGGAAGCTCTGCCGGAAGTCAAACACGCATTCGGGCGGATGTATTGCCCGTTCCCGGCGGAATATCAGGGAAAACAGGGGTCCATCGACCTGATTTCATACGATACGATACAGTTTGGCTGGGCGAAAAAAGACCTGATTGGCGGAACCCTTCCACAGGAGCCGGAGGATGGCACATACCCTGTGCTGACGGTATTCGACAAAAGCAACTCCCTGACCGTGGGTGATACCATTCAGCTGGAGGATGCAAAGCTCACAGTCGTGGGTGTATTGAACGACAGCCCGTTCAGTAGTACCGATTCCCCGATTATTATCTGCACCGAAGAAACCTTCCATCAGCTGACCGGGCAAAACCGCTATGCGGTGATCGATATTCAACTAAAAGATACCACAGCAGACGCAGCCATTGCACAAATACACACCCTGCTGAGCGACACGTTAAACAAGCAGGTTGTTTTTTCCAACCGAATCGAAGGAAATCGGATGATACAAAGCACCTACTGGGCGTTCCATCTGGTGGTCTATGCGTTTCTCATCGTGATTGCAGGAATCACCATTCTGAACATCATCAACAGCATTTCCATGAGCGTGTCGGCACGAATGAAGCAGTATGGCATCCTACGTGCCATCGGGATGGATGATGCACAGCTGAAACGCATGATCTCTGCCGAAGCTGGCACCTATGCGGTGTCCGGTCTTGTGGTGGGCATTGCGCTGGGTCTTGTGCTGAACCGGATGCTGTATACCCGGCTCATCACCCATTATTTCGGTGCGGCGTGGCAGGTGCCGTGGGGCTGTCTTGCCGTGATCGTCGTAGTCGTACTGGTGGCTGTGGTGCTGGCAGTACATACCCCGGGTCAGACGAATCCTCATGCAGCCCATTACTGCAACCATCAGTGAATTATAAGCCAGAACAACAGATGCCTACCAGCTTATGGCGAAAACCATAGGTCGGTGGGCATCTGATTTACGAAAAGAATTAAATGCTGTTCGCTGATTTTCCCATTGCAAACCGTTGTAAAATATGGTATATACATTATACGAAACTACATTTTGAAAGAACCGTTCGCCGTTTAATGATGTGTAAAGTGAGGTGCCTGCCATGACCGCTGTGATCTACGCCCGCTATTCTAGCGACAACCAGCGAGAAGAATCTATTGAAGGCCAGATTCGTGAATGCACGGCCTATGCCGAAAAGAATGGCATCACCATCGTCAAGCACTACATTGACCGTGCCATCTCTGCCAAGACGGACAACCGCCCGGAGTTTCAGCAGATGATAAAAGACAGCGACAAAAAGCTGTTTGACATTGTGCTGGTCTGGAAACTTGACCGCTTTGCCCGGAATCGCTACGACAGTGCCCGGTATAAGACCCAGCTGAAGAAGAATGGTGTCAAGCTCATGTCTGCCACCGAGATCATCTCCGAGGGGCCGGAGGGCATCATTCTGGAATCGGTGCTGGAAGGTTATGCCGAGTATTACTCCGCTGATCTGTCCGAAAAGGTCATTCGCGGCATGACGGAAAACGCCCTGAAAGGCAAATTTTCTGGCGGTGCTATCCCTTTCGGCTACACCATCAACGCAGACCGCCGCTTTGAAATCGACCCACTCACAGCTCCCTTTGTAGCTGAAGCTTTCCAGCGGTACAATGACGGACAGACGATGCGGGAGATTCGGGATTGGCTCAATGAAAAGGGCATCAAGAATAAGCGCGGTGGGCCAATGACTTTCAATGTCATCCAGTACATGCTGAGCAACCGCCGATATATCGGCGAGTTGAAGTACCGGGACGTCCTGATTCCCGATGCGATTCCACCTATCGTGTCCGTAGAGCTTTTCAACGATGTACAGGAGAAGATGTTGAAAAACAAGAAAGCCCCTGCCCGTAGAAAGGCAGAGGACGACTATCTGCTCACCACCAAGCTGTTCTGCGGCTACTGTGGGGCGTTGATGTTTGGCGAAAGCGGCACAAGCCGGACGGGCGAAGTCCACCGCTATTATAAATGTGCCACCGCCAAAAAGCATAAAGGCTGCAAGAAAAAGACCGTCCGCAAACAGTGGCTGGAAGATCTGGTGGTGAACCAGACCATGCAGCTTGTCAAGGACGATGCCGCTATGGAATCCATCATCGCCAAGGTGATGGAGCTGCAAAACAAGGAGAACACCAACATTCCCCTCTATGAGAAGCAGCTCCGGGATGCCGAATCGGGTATCCAGAATATGCTCAATGCGATTCAGGCCGGCATCCTGACCAGCTCCACCAAGGAACGGCTAGAGCAGCTGGAAGAAACCAAGCGTGAGCTTGAAGCCCGCATTGCGGAAGAAAAGCTGGCAAAGCCGAAAGTGACCGAAGATTTCATCCGCTTCTGGCTGCTGCGGTTCCGTAAGCTGGATATGAGCTTGAAAGACCAGCGGCAGGCGCTGGTGGATACCTTCATCAATGCGATTTACCTGTATGATGATAAGGTTTTGATAACCTTTAACTATAAAGAAGGGACACAGACCGTGACTTTTGGAGAAGCAACGGAAGTTGCATCCGAGGGAAATGGTTCGGATTTGGATTGCTTTACTGCACCACAAGGAAGACAGCTTTTAGTAGCTGTCTTTTTGTTTTACATGACTATTTCCCTTTAGCTACAACAGCGGATAAGAGGACTTGAACAGCACGGCCCTGCGCAGCAGGGTAAGAAACAGCCCAGTGGGCTGTTTCTTAGTGCGCGGTTCCCAACCTGTAGGAATGTCTACCGGGGAGCACACGTTCGTATGTCTTTTATTGTGTCAAACCATGAAAATCCGAACCTTTTCTCGATAGGAGAAGGGTTTGGATTTTTTGCATTCTTCGGAAAACAGAATGAATCCCTTGCTTCCATCGAAAAAAGTCCTAGACCTTATCATAAGAAAGCACGACAGTCAACCGTAAGAGTGCCGTAAGGCGGAAAGGACGCAAGATTATGAAGTGCGATGCAAGAGTTTGTTCGTTCAACATGGACACCGGCTGCGTGGAGCTGCTGCGTCCGGGATGGGAAGTAAAAATTTCCATCGACTGTACCGGGGTCGAAGATGCACGGAACGTGACCATGGCGCAAAGGTCGGAGTTAGACTATCTCGTTTATAATGACCCGCTAGGCTATGCAGATTTGATTCTGAACGGCGACCCGGAGGAATATTTGAAAAACGTAACTGGAAGCCACCGGCTAGAAAACTAAATGAATGCTGGACAATACCATTTTTGAGCTGGTGTTGTCCAGCATTTTTCGGGAGACCATCCAAATAGTCGTGTAAATCTCCGGAGAGGTGTAAAATAGAAGCATTAGGATGGCGGTTCATTTTATTTTCTGCATTTTCTACTGCTGCAAAGGATTCAGGAAGCAACCTGATTCATGAGAGTTGATAACTCCCACCGCCTGCAAATAGGCATAGATGATTACGGTCCCCACAAACTTCATGCCTCGCTTTTTCAAGTCTTTTGAGATAGCATCCGATAATGGTGAGCTGACCTTGTCTACTTCTTGGATGCTCTTTTCATCTGTCCAATGCCATAAGTATCGGTCAAAACTGCCCCACTCTTGCTGTATCTTTTGAAACACTTGTGCGTTGACCACTGCAGCTCGTATTTTCAGCCGGTTACGGATGATTCCAGAGTCAGCTTGCA
>ENA-OQNM01000552-OQNM01000552.1-human-gut-metagenome-genome-assembly--contig:-NODE-552-length-13462-cov-4.497638_pt1 | contig 13462 bp, 8 predicted proteins | sample MGYA00242632_ERZ504886 | MGnify/ENA primary metagenome ERZ504886 (study PRJEB26092, sample SAMD00036424) | human gut metagenome | host: Homo sapiens | study: EMG produced TPA metagenomics assembly of... | reverse complement strand
TGGTTCCTCGCGCAGAGCCTGATAAATGAGATTTGTGACTGGGCTCATCCGGCGGCCAATGGGCTGGCCGCCCTACCGTACAGTTACCAACAAAAGGCCTGTAATTTATACGCTCCTCCGAGGCGTCGGGGACGCCGCCCCCTACGGCATAGCAAGGTATATTGCAATTTTTAAATTGTGTATTGTTCCCAGTATTTCGGCAGGGTGGTGTCCCCCGCCCTACTGGTCTGGCAAATATTTCACCGAACCTATGCCCACAAATACAAAAATGCCGCAGCAGACTGTTACATCTGCTGCGGCATTTCTATTTAGGGGTTAATGGGCTGGGTTACAGCTCATTGTTCAGGCTGTGGGATTACTGCAGAACGCCGGTGTTCTTATCAAAGTGATAAGTACGGCCGTCGATGACTGCATCGCCCTTAGCCATGGTGCCATAAATCGGGTCGAAGTAGTAACGCTTGTCAGCGCTCCAGCCCTTGATCATGTGGCCCTGTGCATCGTAACGGACCCACTTGCCGGTGCCATCGGCGCGGTCAGCCCACTGGCCAGCTTCGGATTCCTGATAGACATCCTTGCTGGTGGCTTTCTTGCCCTGGTCAACGGCATCCAGCCAGTACCAGGCGTCGGAATCGGGGTCATAAATTTCCTTGCCGCGGCCATCCAGGCCCTGGCGAACGCCCTTTCGTACCAGAAGTCAGCGCCTTTGATGGTCAGCCACTGGCCGTCCAGAGCGATACCGGTGTACTCGTCAAACTGCGCAAGGTACACCGTCAATATCGCCTGCGCCCTTAGCCATAGCGCCGGTGATCAGGTCAAAGTAGTAAGTGCCCTTCTCGGTCGTCTGCCAGCCCTTGACCATATGGCCGTTCTCATCGTAACGGACCCACTTGCCGGTGCCATCGGGCTTATCAGCCCACTGGCCGGCGGCGGATTCCTGGTAAACGTCCTTGTTGACGGTCATTGCGCCGCCCTGGACAGCATCCAGCCAGTACCAGGCGTCGGAATCGGGATCATAGATCTCTTTGCCGCGGCCCTCAGTACCCTGCTTCACACCCTTTTCGTACCAGTACTTCTTGCCGTTTTCTTCAACCCAGCCGTTCTTCTCGCCGTACTTGGCGGTGTAGTCCTTGCCGTTGAAGTTGACAGCAGCGGTGGTAACGCCGCTGGTCTGCTTTACAGTTGCATCCACGAACTGAGCGCTTGCGCAGTTCTTATCGGTGCAGGTAAAGACAGCCATTGCGGTAATGGTGGTCTTTTCAGCGGCACCATGAACGGTGCGCTCCTCGGCTTCGAGAGCCTGGGTTTCTTCGCCGCCAACTGCTGTAAAGGTTGCTTCAATCTTCACATGGTTTGCAGGCATAGTGAAGGTATACTCGCAACCGTTCTTCAACTCACTCGTAACATCTTTGTTCTCACTGCCATCATCATACATCACCTTGGTCAATTCGTAGGTGGTACCATTCGGCGTGATGGTAGCTGTAACACTTGTACCTGCCGCGAAGCGGGTCTTACCATCAGTAAATGTGATAGTGCCTTCGCCTTCGCCCAGCATCTTAACTTCAATGCCATACTCAACGGTCGTAAACTTTACGCTGACATTTACATTGCCGTCCGGCATTGTGAAAGTATAGGTATTTTCATCTACCTTTGTGGTGGAGACCTCAACTTTGCCAGATGTAACCGTTACACCTGCCAGCTTAGTCAGCAAAGTATCCGTATCTATCGGGTCAATCTTCAGTGTAACAGGATCACCAGACTTCAGACCCTCAAGCTTTTCAGTTTCCTGTCCATTGACCGTAACTTTGCCGTCGCCGCCCTTGTCAACAGTTACTGTGTAAGTCTCGGTCGCAATTTTCTCAAACGCAGCGCTAACGGTAACATCGGCAGCGGGCATCTCGAAGGTGTAGGTGTTTTCCTTACCGTCTACTGCCTTAAAGTCGTTAATTTCTTTCTTCGTTCCGCCATCCGTATAAGTAGCTTTCAGGCTGCCGTCCGTGTACTTAAAGTTGGTATTCGGGGTAACGGTAACAGTAACAACATCCTTCGCAGCTGCGGTTTTCGGCTCTACGCCCACAGTGCCGTTTTCAACAGTACCCGCCACAGTAACGTTATACTTCTTAACCTCTTCAAACGCTGCGCTGACAGTTGCATCGCCAGCGGGCATTGCAAAGGTGTAAGTGTTGGCCTTTTCTGTGTCAGGAGTTGCTTTCAGGGTCTGATTGTCGCCGTAAGTAACCACCACACCGTCAGCCGTCAGGGTATAGCCATCCTTCGGGGTAGCCACAACGGTAATGGTAGTGCCCGCAGTGACCTTATCCAGGTCAGCTTCGGGGCTGGTGATCTTCAACGTATCCTTGTTAGCATCGGCCACCTTGACCGCATAGGTCTTGGCGTCTTTGGTAACGCTGATGGTCACATCGCCGTCCGGCATGGTGAAGGTGTAAACCGTCTTAGCCTTTTCGGTGGTAGCCTGGGCTGCGGCTTCGTCCTGCGCTGCTTCCTGAACTTCAGTCAGGGCAACATCGGTATCGCCGTTCTTTGCGGTAACGGTAACGATATCGGTGCCTTCCTTTTCTACGGTCAGGGTAACGGTATCGTCCTTGATGTAGGTGTTGCTGGTGGTGCCCAGGGTCAGGGTAACGCCTTCAACTGGATCGGGCAGGGTAACGGTGTGGGGGGTGCTTTCGGTTGCGGTATGGCAATCAGAGCACAGGTACACATTGTTGCCAACGGACTTGGTTTCCAGCTCGTCCAGAGCCCAGGTATGGCCCTTGGGCAGTGCGCCGTCAGCGTACTTCTTTTCACCCTTGGTCAGGCCGTACTTGGTGGTGCGGTCCTGGGTGTAAGCGGGGGTATCGCACCATGCTTCAACGGAAACATTGGTGGTTGCGCCGCTGCTCAGGTCGCTGACCATGTCGGACATCGGCATGGTTTCAACCAGGTTAGCGCACCACATGAACTCTTCGTTCTTGTTCTTCTCGTCAGAGCTGCCCATGTTCTGGTTGTAACTCGGGTTGTAGTTCCAGGACTCGGTCTTGTAGCTCTTACGGTTTGCATAAGAAGTGCCGGAGGCATCGGTCTTGACTTCTGCCTTGCCGTCCACCAGTTCCTTATAGGTGTTGGACAGGTTGGTGCCGACAGAAACGACCAGCTGATCCTTGGTGGTGTTGATGCCGGTGATCACAGTCTGGCCCTGCTGGGTGGTGGTAGCAAAGCTGTAGCTGTCACGCAGGGTCAGGCCCGCCAGAGGATGGTTCATGAAGGTGCCCAGATACTTCACACTGCTGGTATCCTGGGCGCTATCCATGATAACCATGCTCATGCCGGGAAAGTGGGTATCGGGAACCATGTTGCCGTCCTTATCCTTGGTCAGCTTAATGCCGCCATAGACGGTGTTGTATTCCTTCACTTCTTCCACTGCGCCGGTGGTCGGGTCCATACGGTAGATGGCGTTGTTGACGTTGAAGTACAGCTTGCCATCATACAGTGCGGTAGAGTGTACCAGTGCGGGGTAGATCCGCTTTGCAGCAGCGTCTGCCAGGCACTCGGTGTTCAGGTTGTTTTCAACCTTGGTATGCTTATCTTTTGCACTGGTATCGATCTTATAGATGGTGCCAGCTTCGGCCAGAACCTTGGCATTGCTGTCGTCATCATTGAAGTTGCTGCTGGTTTCCTTCAGATCGTTGTAGTACATCAAGATGATATCAAACGGGTCATTCGTCTTGGTAAAGCTGCTCATGCTGAAGCCGCCGGGCCTGCTGCTGCTGGAATCCTCTTTGCGGATATAGTAGTTCGCATTACGCGGACGTGCTTCCAGAGTATCGGGGCCCTGGTTCTGCATCTTCTTCATGAACTGCTGCATCTGGGAGTTGTTACCAGAGCTGCCGGAACCAGAGTTGCCGTTGTTGCCGTTCTCGGACTGCTGGCGGCGCATGTTGTTATACAGGTTCTGGTTGGTCGTGGTATCAACGTAATAGAAGTAATTATTGTCGAAGTAGATGGGGCTGCAGATAGAGGTGAACCAAGTATCCTCGTAGCAGGTATCGGTGTAACGGGTCTCGTTCTTGTTCTCCGCCTTGGTGTAAGAGTAATGCGGCTTGCCGTTGTTCAACACAACATTGCCGTCATCATCCACATCGGGATTCTTGTTCTTGGTGTAGGTGTAGCCATCGTACAGCGAGTCAATGTAATCATAGTACTTGCTGTAACGGCCTTCCAGACCGGAGGGAGAAACCAGGAAGTTGACATGGCGCATGTCGCCTGCGTTCTCAACGCGGGTCTGGGCCATGCACTCGGTGTTCACGTCATCATAGCAGACGTCAACATAGTACCAGTTCTTGTTGGCTTCGCCGGTGGTCATCGTAGCAGAATTGCTGTCGCCCTGCAGCTTGTTGACCTTGACTGCGTTGAAGTAGTGGACGTTGTTGAACATGCCGCCGCCGAACGCATTACCGGCAACACTGGTATCAGAAGTATCGCAGTAATACAGGATCTGGGCAAAGTCAACAACAGCGTTATCGCCTACTTCATCGGGGGTCTTCCAAACTTCTTTGCCGTCAACGGTCTTTTTATAGATTTCCTTGTTGTCAGGCAAATTCTGGACCATGTAGTTAAATGCAGCTGCATAGCCCAGGCAGATGCAGCCATACTCAACGCCCTTAGCGCCGATCTCGCCGCCCAGCAGGGCACCGAAAGCAGTCGTCTGGATGGGGTCGTTGTTGCCGCCGCCGGTGATATCGCCCATGGAGCCCATATCGAATTCTGCAACCTGGGAGATCCAGTCGTGCAGGATCAGCAGCTTGGTAACATAGTCAGCGCTGTCACCCAGCTCGGCAACCTGTTTCAAGCCTTCATTACGGATGGCTTTCAGAGCTTCGCCATAGTTCATGACGTAAGACATGAACGCCTGCGGCAGCATGTTCAGCATGAATGCCATGGTGGTCGGCGGGACATCATCGTTCGGATCAATGCTGCACAATATCTTGATTGCGCCCATGGTGCCGGTGATGCTGCCATCCTCGCCCTGCTTCTGAACGCCCTTGGAGGTCCAGAACGGGGCAACCACGCCGAAGTACTCTGCTTCGTCCTGGTTGAACTGCGACAGCTGGAAGTAGTAGTAGTTCATCTGCGCAGTCGAGACATCGTAAGTATTGGTGACCTGGTTGCCCTGGTCGTCCACATACACGGCAGTCTTCTGGCTGTCGTACAGCAGCAGGCTGTTCTTGCCCTTGTTGTCGCCGCTCTGATAGGTGAAGTTCACCTTGCTTGCGTCAACCGGGTTGTTCTGCATATCGTACCAGTTGCCGTCCTTCATTGCGGACACCAGGGTAACGCCGGTGCCGCCGGAGGTGGTATCCAGGGTCGGGGTGCCGCCCACGTTGATGTAGACGGAATTGTCATTCTGGTCTACCACAACGCTGACCGGCATGGTCATTACCGGCTGGGTTTTGATTTCTTCGCCGCAGACAGCGCACTTGAAGGTGACACTGGTGCATTCCCAGTCAATGGTAACGGGAGCGCCGGCAGAAATTTTGCCGGTTTCGCTGTCATAGAACAGCTGGGCGTTGCTGTAGTCATCGGCCAGCTTGCCCTCGACCTTCTTCATTTCCCAGTTGAAGGTAGCAACAAAGTTGCCATCTGCATCCTTGGGCACGGCATGGTTCTGGCAGGGCAGGGCGGCAATGTCGTCGGTGCGGGTGGTGGGTTCCTTGTATTCCTTCTTAACCGGGCTCTTGTCAGCGGGCACGCTGGCAGAGTAAACGGTCTTGCCGGCAGCGCCGGGCTTTGCCTCGGTGGTATCCTTGGTTACGGTGCCTTCTACCTTCTGGTAGGCATCGTCCTTTTCACAGGTATACACAGCGGTGTAAGCCCAGCCGTCATCGGTCTTGGTCCAGTAACCATCGGGGGTTTCCTTCCAGGTATGGGTGTGGCCATCCTCCGGGTTGGTGTCATTCCAGTACCATTTCGGCTCGCCATAGGTATGGCCGTCCGCAGCGGCGCTGGCCGCAAAGGTATCGGAGTTTTCAGCAACGTAAGCCTGTGCGTAGCTGTCAGCCTGCTGCGCAATCACTTCATCATCGCTGTTGGTCATGGACTCCATCGCAGAGGTCATGCCGGAGCTGCCGGTAAAGGTAACGGCAGTCACAACGCCTGCGGCGTTCGTCTCATAGCCCAGGTCGGTAACGGCGCTGGACAGATGATACGTTTTGATGGTGGCAGCCATCACCGATGCCATCTCGTCCTTGTTCAGGCCATAGGCTTCGGTGTTGATCTTGCCGGCTGCGGCGTTGGCGTACATGGCATCGGCCAGTGCATTTTCCAACGCTGCAAGGCTCATGCCCGCCTTGCTCTGTGCAGTCGCTTCCAGCTTGGCATCGTCCTGCTCCAGTTCATGCACTTCGCCCTGGGCAGCCAGCGTTTGGGCTGTCTGCTTGATCAGGTCTGCGGTGCTGGTGAACTTGGGCAGGGACTGCACAGCGCTGGCCGCGCTTGCTGCGCTAGCTGCAACAGACTGCGCTACCGAAGAATCAATCTTGGTAGTTTCGGCTGCTGCGGGAAGCGCCACGCTTTGGGCAACCATGGCTGCTGCCAACACGGATGCACCAAAACGCTGAAGGTTTTTCTTCATAGTTTTATCCTCCCTTAAGTGTTACTACTTTCCCCTTTTGTGTGAAAAGTGGTACGGCAGATGTGCGGCACTTTGCAGGTGTTGATTGCAAAACGCCTGGTTGTGCTCCCCTCGGTCTGGCGATCCCTTGCCGGGCTGCGGCCTGCTTTTGGGGCTTTTGGCCCCGGCACAGCGGCTGACAAAACGTTGTACCGGCTGCATGCCTTGATCCCGCAAATGATAACCTTTCCGACACATTTAGGTATATACATTATATCACAGTTGCCAGAATTTGCATAGTTAATTAGAGCGGTTTCTAGGTAAATTTTTGTCCTTGAATCAACTGAAACCTGTTTTTCGCACATTATTTGCGCTGCGGTGCGGTGACCCTTTGGCGGTATTTATTAACATTTTTGAATGGTTTATTCCTGATTTTATCAAATGATTAAACATTTACCCCGATAATGTTCTTTGCAATCTCTTAATCCAATCATCCGGTATTGTGATCGCGCATTTTTTGCCATTTCGGCTTGGCTTGTTGTTGAGAGATTTGGCAGAGATTGGAGGAAACTTGAAGGGAAAATTGGAGGTTGAGAATTGCCCATTATAAATTGTACTGTTGAGAGCGTTCCTGACCGTTCCGAAAACTTAGGGATAGATCAACCCTTGCCCCTTAATCGCGACCTGAAATACACCTTCCCAAGGTAGGGCGGTGTGAGTGCCCCCTTCTGCTCCACTTTTTCAAAGTTCCGAATGGTGTCCTCTCCCCTATCTACAATTCCTGATGTTTTCATGATGCCTTCCTTGGTCTTCCACACCCGGCCTTTGCCCCCTCCCCGTCCCATAAGTCGTACACAACAAAAACGGCCCCTGCCTTAACAGCAGGAGCCTTGAAAGCTATATCACAAGCCGAAAATTACTTCTCGATCTTGGAAACAACGCCGGAACCAACAGTGTGGCCGCCTTCGCGGATAGCGAAACGCATGCCTTCTTCCATGGCAACCGGGGTAATCAGCTCAACGTGCATATCAACGTTGTCGCCGGGCATGCACATCTCAGTGCCTTCGGGCAGAGTGATGATGCCGGTCACGTCGGTGGTACGGAAGTAGAACTGCGGACGATAGTTGTTGAAGAACGGGGTATGACGGCCGCCTTCTTCCTTCTTCAGGACGTAAACATGGCCATCGAAAGTGGTGTGGGGATGAACAGAGCCGGGAACAGCCAGAACCTGGCCACGCTCGATCTGGTCACGGTCAATACCACGCAGCAGAGCGCCGATGTTGTCGCCAGCCTGAGCGAACTCGAGGCTCTTGCGGAACATTTCCAGACCAGTGATGGTGGTGGTCATCTTCTCTTCCTTCAGACCAACGATTTCCATCTGATCGCCGACATGAGCAGTACCACGCTCAACACGACCGGTAGCAACGGTGCCACGGCCGGAGATGGTCATAACGTCCTCAACGGGCATCAGGAACGGCTTATCAGCAGCACGGTCCGGAGTCGGGATGTAGTTGTCAACAGCGTCCATCAGCTCCCAAATGCACTTGTACTCAGGTGCGTTGGGATCGGTAGAAGTGCTCTCCAGAGCCTTCAGAGCGGAACCACGGATGATCGGGGTGTTGTCGCCGTCGAAATCCTGGCTGTCCAGCAGTTCGCGGACTTCCATTTCGACCAGGTCGAGCAGCTCTTCGTCGTCAACCATATCGCACTTGTTCAGGAACACAACGATCTTGGGCACGCCAACCTGACGAGCCAGCAGGATGTGCTCACGGGTCTGCGGCATCGGGCCATCGGTTGCAGCAACAACCAGGATAGCGCCGTCCATCTGAGCAGCACCGGTGATCATGTTCTTGATGTAGTCAGCATGGCCCGGGCAGTCAACGTGGGCATAGTGACGCTTCTCGGTGTGGTACTCAACGTGAGCGGTGTTGATCGTGATACCACGAGCCTTCTCTTCAGGAGCCTTATCGATGCTGGAGTAATCCATGAAATCGGCGTCGCCCTTCAGAGCCAGGGTCTTGGTGATAGCGGCAGTCAGAGTGGTCTTGCCGTGGTCAACGTGACCGATGGTACCGATGTTGACATGCTCCAAAGAGCGGTCAAATTTTTCCTTTTCAGCCATTGGAAGTATCCTCCTTTAATTCAAACAGATAAAATAGCCTGTTGTAAGGCTATCATACTAGATTTTTCAAGAAAAATCAAGTATTTTGCGCGAATTTGTGCAGAATCAGCCCTTATTGCGCTCGGTCATGATCTTATCTGCAACACTCTTGGGGACCTGCTGGTAATCAGCCGGCTCCATGGAGTACTGGCCACGGCCCTGGGTCTTGGAACGCAGGTCAGTAGCGTAACCGAACATCTCGGACAGAGGAACCATAGCGGTGACACGGGCAGTGCCATCGGTGGATTCCTGGTTCTGGATCGCGCCGCGGCGGCTGTTCAAGTCGCCAATGACGTTGCCCATATACTCGTCAGGAACAACAACGTCAACCTTCATGATGGGCTCCATAATGACGGGATCAGCCTTCTTCATAGCATCCTTGAATGCCATGGAGCCGGCGATGGAGAACGCCATTTCAGAGGAGTCAACTTCATGATAGGAGCCATCCCACAGAGTGACCTTGACATCCACGACGGGATAGCCAGCCAGAATGCCGGACTTCATCGCGCCCTGGATACCGTTGTCAACAGCGGGGATGTATTCCTTCGGGATAGCGCCGCCAACAATACCGTTGACAAACTCATAACCCTTACCCGGGTTGGGCTCGATCTTGATCTTAACGTGACCATACTGGCCCTTACCACCGGACTGACGTGCGTACTTGGTTTCCTGGTTAGCATCCTTGCGGATGGTTTCACGGTAGGCAACCTGAGGTGCGCCAACGTTAGCTTCGACCTTAAACTCGCGGAGCAGACGGTCCACGATGATTTCCAGGTGGAGCTCGCCCATGCCGGCGATGATGGTCTGACCGGTTTCTTCATCAGTCCAGGTACGGAAAGTCGGGTCCTCTTCAGCCAGCTTAGACAGGGCAATACCCATCTTCTCGCTGCCAGCCTTGGTCTTGGGCTCGATGGCAACGCGGATAACCGGCTCGGGGAAGTTCATGGACTCGAGGATGATGGGATGCTTCTCATCGCACAGGGTATCACCAGTGGTGGTGTTCTTCAGACCAACAGCAGCGGCGATATCGCCAGCGTAGCAGATGTCGATATCCTTACGGTTGTTTGCATGCATCTGCAGGATACGGCCGATACGCTCGTCCTGATCCTTAACAGAGTTGTAAACAGTGGTGCCAGCCTCAACGGTACCAGAGTACACGCGGAAGAAGCACAGCTTACCGACATACGGGTCAGTCATAATCTTGAATGCCAGTGCAGAGAACGGCTGATCATCGGAAGAAGTGCGATCTTCTTCCTCGCCAGTCTCCGGGTTGGTGCCCTTGATGGCCGCAACGTCGGTCGGAGCAGGCATATAATCAACGATTGCATCCAACAGTTTCTGAACGCCACGGTTCTTGTAAGAAGAGCCGCAGACAACAGGAACGATCTCGTTGGAAATAGTAGCCTTACGCAGAGCAGCCTTGATTTCTCCCTTGGTCAGCTCTTCGCCTTCCAGGTACTTCATCATCAGCTCTTCGTCGGTCTCAGCAACAGCTTCGATCAGCTTGTCATGATATTCCTGAGCCTGTTCTTTCAGGTCTTCAGGAATTTCCTCAACGCGCACATCATTGCCCATATCATCATAGTAGATATCGGCGTTCATGTCGATCAGATCGATGATGCCGCGGAAAGTGTCTTCCTGGCCGACAGGCAGCTGGATAGGCACACCGTTGGCATGCAGACGATCATGCATCATCTGTACGCAGCGGAAGAAGTCAGCACCCATGGTATCCATCTTGTTGACGTAAACCATGCGGGGAACCTTGTACTCGTCAGCCTGGCGCCAAACGGTTTCAGACTGAGGCTCAACGCCACCCTTTGCGGCCAGAACGGTAACAGAACCGTCCAGAACACGCAGAGAACGCTGAACTTCAACAGTAAAGTCAACGTGGCCCGGGGTGTCGATGATGTTGATACGATGACGGTTCTTTTTGAACAGAGCCGGATCGTGCTGGGTCTCGGTGTGGCTCCAGTAGCAGGTGGTTGCAGCGGAAGTGATGGTAATACCACGTTCCTGTTCCTGCTCCATCCAGTCCATCGTAGCAGCGCCGTCATGAACTTCGCCGATCTTATGGTTAATACCGGTGTAGTACAGAATGCGCTCGGTGGTGGTGGTCTTGCCTGCGTCGATGTGGGCCATGATACCGATATTTCGGGTCATTTGCAGGGATACGTCTCTCGGCGTTGCCATGGCTTAAACCTCCTCAGTAAGCAGATCAATAACGGTAATGCGCGAAAGCCTTGTTGGCTTCTGCCATCTTGTGGGTATCTTCGCGCTTCTTGACAGCGCCGCCAACGTTGTTGGTAGCGTCGATGATCTCGGCGGCCAGGCGAGCGGACATGGTCTTTTCACCACGGCTGCGGCTGTACAGAGTCAGCCAGCGCAGGCCGAGGGTCTCGCGGCGGGCGGGGCTGACCTCCAGGGGAACCTGGTAGGTGGAGCCGCCGACACGGCGGGCCTTAACTTCGAGGCTGGGCATGATGTTTTCCATGGCCTTCTCGAACATTTCGAGAGGATCGTTGCCGGTCTTCTCTTTGACAGTCTCAAAAGCTTCGTAAACGATCTTCTGAGCGACGCCCTTCTTGCCATCCAGCATGATGCTGTTGACCAGACGGGTGACGAGCTTGGAATTGTAAATAGGATCAGCCAGAACTTCGCGCTTTGCGATTTTACCTCTTCTGGGCATCTTTCTTCCCTCCTTCACATTAATGATATCATCGGTACTCGAAAGTTAAAGAAAACTCCCGTTATGCCACAAAAGGGTCAGCTGACCATTTTATGGCGAAAAGATGTTTCCTTACTTCTTGGCACCGGCCTTGGGACGCTTTGCGCCGTATTTGCTGCGAGCCTGGTTACGGTTTGCAACACCCTGAGTATCCAGAGTACCACGGATGATGTGGTAACGGACACCGGGCAGGTCCTTAACACGACCGCCACGGATCAGGACAACGCTGTGCTCCTGCAGGTTATGGCCGATACCAGGAATGTAGGAGGTGACCTCGATACCATTCGTGAGGCGGACACGAGCAACCTTACGCAGAGCAGAGTTGGGCTTCTTGGGGGTCATGGTACGAACAGCAGTGCAGACACCACGCTTCTGGGGGCTGTTCAGATCAGAATACTGTTTCTTCTGAGAATTGTAGCTCTTCAGCAGTGCGGGAGCGGTGCTCTTGGTAGCCAGAACCTGACGGCCCTTGCGTACAAGCTGGTTAAAAGTAGGCATTTTGTTTCTCCTTTCTTAATAATGCACATCGGACTTTTTCCGACTTTTTTGCCGCACTATCCCCATGAGGGATGCGCAACAGTTATATAATACTCGCTTTACAGGCGGATGTCAACAGTTTTTGCAAAGTTTTTTGCATTTATTCCAGATTTTTTCTTTCAGCATTTTTTCGACGCAAAACGCACGGTTTTCTCCCCTGTTTCCGCTTTTCCGGGCATATAAAAACCGCCCTGCAGGCGGATGCCCACAGAGCGGTCCATTGTTTTATTTCAGAAGAAGGAGCTTTGCTTACTGTACAGCAGCTGCCAGTTCAGCAGCGACCTCAGCATCGCGCTCAGCCTCACCGATGAGTGGGATAAGCTTGATAACGGCAGCACGCTCGTTACCGGCGTCACGATCATCCGCACCGATGTGCTGGAGGATAATCCCGCCGCCGTTGAAAAGTTCCTCGAAGAATACGAAGCTTCCATCAACTATACCGAGACGAACGCGGAAGACGCTGCAAAGCTCATCGCACAGTATGAGATCGTACCGAAGGAGCCCATTGCTTTAAAGGCTCTGCCCGGCTGCAACATCCACTTCATCAAGGGTGAAGAGATGAAGGAGAAGGTCTCCGGCTATTTACAGGTGCTCTTTGACGCCGACCCGAAGTCTGTTGGAGGAACGCTGCCCGATGACGCTTTCTACTATACGGAATAACCCCGCAAAGCAGAAAAAGTAGAAACAAAGAAACAGAAAGCCATAGCCGCCACATGCGCTGTGGCTTTTTGGTCTATTGGTGTGGCATGTCGTCAGCCTCTGCGTCGGCTCTGAGCTCGTGCTCGTCTCGCCCGTAAAGGTCGTACAAACGCTGTTCACGGTCATTTTCGACCCCGACTTTTTTAAAGTAACCGTGTGGTATTCCGCTGCGCGCATTTTAGGTCGGATTTTTCTACCGCGCTCACGCTCGGCACGGTGCTCGGGTGGGTCGCCTCGCGGTTTTGGGTCGTTGAGACTCTCCTGCGCCCCATCACGGCCGTCATTAAAGCCACGCCGGTCGCGTCGTTCATCATTTTGGTGCTGCTGTGGTTTTCCGGAAAAAATTTGTCCGTCATCATCTCCATGCTGATGGTCTTCCCCGTCATTTACATGAACGTCTTAGAGGGCATCCGCAGCGCAGACGAAAAATTGCTCGAAATGGCGCAGGTTTTCAGGCTCTCAGTCGGAAAAAAGCTGCTTTACATCTACCTGCCCGCCGTCGCGCCGTTCTTCGTCTCCGCCTGCTCCGTGTCGCTCGGACTATGTTGGAAAAGCGGCATCGCCGCCGAGGTCATCGGCACGCCGGACGGCTCCATCGGCGCGGTTGTTTTATCAGGCTAAAATCTTTTTGCAGACAAGCGAGCTGCTTGCGTGGACGGTCGTCGTCGTCGCTGTCAGCGTCGCATTTGAAAAGCTTTTTATGCTTTTGCTGCGGTTGGTCTTAAAAAAGCTC
>ENA-OQNM01000548-OQNM01000548.1-human-gut-metagenome-genome-assembly--contig:-NODE-548-length-13488-cov-3.362548_pt1 | contig 13488 bp, 11 predicted proteins | sample MGYA00242632_ERZ504886 | MGnify/ENA primary metagenome ERZ504886 (study PRJEB26092, sample SAMD00036424) | human gut metagenome | host: Homo sapiens | study: EMG produced TPA metagenomics assembly of... | reverse complement strand
TCGTATGTCTTCTGTGTTTCTGGTGCCTTTCGGCTATTTTCTCGGCCGTCTCGCGATTGTTTCGCGGTGGGACTTCAACCCCGAATTCCCTACCTACCGATTGGTAGGTACTTTATCAAAAAACAATTCAGCTTGTTCTCCCGCACAGCAGGGACGGCTATTTGGGAATCAACGGGAATCTCCCTATCAACAGCCACGCCGGGCAAGCGGAAAGGTCCCGGACGGCGAGGCTGATAATCGTCTGCAAGTCCCAGCTTCCGTTTCAGGGCAAGCAGTCCGTCCCAACTGTCCATGGCAGCACGTTCTCCCCGCACCATCAAAGTGTCGATGGCCTCTTTGGTGAAACTTGCAGCCGAATAGCCGGTGACATCCACCTTTATCAATACGTCGGTATTACGCAGATTCTCACGGTATTTCTTCTCTCCTTGCAGATTGATGATTTGCCCGAAGATGTCTTTCACCGATTTCAGCTCGGAAGCCTTAAGCAGCGGGCTCTGCACATCCACCCCGATAACGTAGTCGGCCCCCATGGCAAGCGCCACATCTACCGGATAGTTATTCACCATTCCACCGTCCACCAACACCATTCCATCCAGGTCTACCGGAGCAAACACACCGGGAATAGACATGCTGGAACGCATGGCAGTGGCCAGTATTCCCTCACGGAACACGACTTCACTACCATTCACCAGATTTTCCGACACGCAGGCAAACGGAATAGGAAGACGGCTAAAATCCACGGAATCCTGGTAACCTTCTGTCAACGTGGAGAACAAACGTGCCAGGTTCTTCCCTTTTATGATACCCGCATCCGAAACAGCGGCAGATTTCAAAGAAAATGGAATAGAGAGTACATAGCGCTCCGACTTCAACCGGTCGTCCAGCAACACATCCTTAGGATTGGGTGCATCCGAGAGTAGGAATTTCCAGTTCTGGGCATTCACCATACTGTCCAATTGCTGCGGGGTATATCCGATAGAATACAAACCTCCCACAATGGCCCCCATACTGGTACCTACCACATAATCTATAGGGATACCCGCTTCTTCAATTACTTTCAGAGCACCGATATGCGCCGTCCCTTTGGCGCCACCCCCACTGAGTACGACAGCCACTTTCGGACGCCCGGACGCCCAAAGAACCATCGGCAAAAACAACAGACAAGCCCATAGTCTATACTTCATCTCCATCATTTACTTAAATACGTATTGGTAAATTTATTCTATTCTGAATCAAACAACCCGCTCCGACAAATAGTTCACTATCAGTCGAAGCGGGTCGCAAAAAACGTTCAAACAATTTATGGAGGATTATCTATAACCCATTTCCAATCAATAAGGTATCATATCCTTCAAGATGCCTTCCTTATACCAAGGGTCATCAATCTCTTTCAATACTTTGCCCATCTCTGCGCAAAGGTCTTTTACGACTTCTTGGTTTTCTTCCAAAGAAAGGTTATTCATCTGATACGGATCCTTTTCATCGTCAAACAACAAGCTTTTGACCAGCGTATGGTTTTCGCGATCAATGTAGAGCGCCAGCGTATAGCGCGCCGATTTAAAGCCGCGCGATGAAGGGAAATAAGAACGGACCATACCTTCCGCATCCTTCTCACCATCCAAGTTCTGGATGTAAAGAGCACCGGTAGGACGTACAATATCTGCCTTTTCATCGAAGAAAAGCGGTGCATAGTTGCGTCCCTGCACCTCAGCCGGAATAGAGTCGGCAAGGCCGGCAAGGCCCAACAAGGTAGGCATGATGTCCGGCGAGGAAAGCATCAAGTCGTCCACGCGGGGTTTAATCTTATTGGGGAAACGCACCAGGAAAGGAACGTTCATGGACTCGGAGTACGGGGAATTCTTCGGGTCTTCCGTATGCTGGCTACACATGGTCTCTCCATGGTCGGAGGCAAACACGACAATGGTATTCTTGTCCAGCCCGAGTTCCTTCAAGGCATCAAGTATCTGACCGAAAGCACGGTCGACACCCGTCACAGAAGCAAAGTAGTAGCGTGCACTCTCTGCCTTGAGCATCTTGGAGTCGGCATTCGGACGGACGAGCAAGCTGTCCAGAGGCTGGTTTTTATAGAGATTGAAATCTTCCTCCATACAGTCGTCCAAAGAACGGTACGGACTATGGGGAGGATTCATGCCTACCATAATGAAGAAAGGTTTCTTCGGGTCGCGTACATTCCCCTCGTTCTTCAGATAAGACACCACCTTGCCCGATTCGTGTAACGGCGACCACTCGCGCGGGTCGTGGCGACGGCCTTCCGTATCCCAGTAATGCGGATTCTTGTGTTCGTCGAAGGTACCGTAAGAATACCAGTAATTGAACCCATGACGACGTTCTTTCGATGTATAGGCATCCCATGCAGGTACGCGGTCTTCCACATACTGTCCGGGACGTTCGGGGTCGTTGGGGTTAGGAAAGTCGGCGATGCAGTTTGTCCAAAGTAGGCGCAGTCATATCCGGCATTGCAGAAAACATCACTCACACACACAGCATCCTCACGCAGGGAGCTGATGGGACGGCTCGAATTGCAATTCAATGGAATACCACTCTTATTAGGATACATTCCCGTCAACAGAGAGCCACGGTGGGGACTGCTCAACGGGCAGTTGCTCATGGCAGATGTCAATACCACCGACTCCCGGGCAAAATCATTCAAGCGTGGGGTATGCACCGGGTCATTCCGAAAGTTCACTTTCTCCCGAAAACCTTCCTGGCCCCAGAACTCCATCGCCTGGTTACGGTATTGGTCGGGAAAAACGTAAATGACATTCGGCCGGACGGATTGTTCTGCCTGCGGGGCTTTACAGCCCTGCAAGGCGAACAAACCTAAACCACCTAACAAAATATTTAATTGAGTTTTCATTTTTCCAAGTCTCTTTTACGCATCAATCCTTCCAGGAAGTAATAGTCGGCATAGTTCAACGGTACATCAATCTCCGCACCGTGAGGAATACTGCCCACAGAGTGCATCAGGATGAAGTTGCCGTTGGTACCCACCTTAGCACGATAAGAAGGAGAAGCGAGGCTTTCCATAATCCGGTCAGCGGTTTCCTTGTATCCCTTATCCGGCAGATAAGTGCTCAGCTCGTAAAGGGCGGACGCCGTGCAGGCAGCTGCCGAAGCATCGCGAGGTTCATTCGGGTATATTGGGGGTCGATCGAAATCCCAGTAGGGAACCGAAGTCTTCCGGAACGATTCTTGTTGTTTGAAGATAAAGTTAGTAGACCTTTTCTAGCCTGTTCCAGGTATTTGGTCATCGTGTGTATAGCGATAGCACATGGTATAGCCATACAAGGCCCACGCTTGTCCACGTGCCCAAGCAGACTCGTCGGCATAGCCTTGTGCAGTCTGTCTCTTACGGACTTCACCGGTTTCGGGGTCATAATCCACCACATGATAGCAGCTGTTGTCCTCACGGAAATGGTTAGCCATAGTCGTATCGGCGTGCTTCCGGGCTATGTTGTAGAAAGTGGAGTCGCCGGACAGCCTGGAAGCTTCGAACAGCAGTTCGAGGTTCATCATATTATCAATGATAACGGGACATTTCCAGCCACGTTCAGCCTGCCATCCCTTATCTGCATCCCATGATTGAAGTACGCCTGCTGCAGGGCGGAAACGGGTAGACAACGATTTGGCCGTCTGTATGATGACCGGCTTGTACTCTTCCTTACCCGCAAAACGGTATCCGTTCAGGTAACTGCAGCCAATCATAAATCCCACATCATGGTGCCAGGTAAGGTATTGTACCGAATCCAAATCCTCGGTATACTTCTCTGCCAGCGGCAGCCACTTCTGGTCACCGGTCAGCTCGTACATATGCCAGATATTACCGGGGAAGAAACCGGAACACCAATCGTCGATAGGTACATAGACAATGTTCCCATCCTTATCAATGGTGCGGGGATTAAGGATTTTACCAGATTTCTCGATAATGTCTGTCTGAATTGTCTCCTGAGCCACAGCATTATCAATGTTTTCTTGGATAAAGTTGCTTTCAGCCTGCTTTTGCCCTGCGCAACCTGCCAATACAAGGAGGGAGATTCCCAATGTAGTGAGGACTGTTTTCATAATAAGGGATTTATTTATTAAGAGTTTATGATTTTTCCTGCTGCAAAAGTAGGGCAAGCGTACAGATTTGACCCGCCTAAATAATTCAATTAATGGCTAAAATCGTTACTTTTGCGTCCGGAAGCACATATTTTCCACCCATTAATCACTAATCACTAAACATTAATCATTACCCCTCATGACCGCACAAGAGTTTTTCAAGAACGACCGCTTCGCCACGAATGCAGGCGTAGAACTGATAGAAATAAAGGAAGGATACAGCAAGGCACGCCTGGTTATCACGGCAGAGCATCTCAATGCGGGAGGCCGTACGCAAGGGGGTGCCATCTTCACCCTTGCCGACCTGGCACTGGCAGCAGCAGCCAACTCCCACGGAACATTGGCCTTCTCTCTTTCGTCCAATATCACCTTCCTGCGCAGCAGCGGACCGGGCGATGTGCTGTATGCCGAAGCGCGCGAACGCTACATCGGCCGCACCACCGGATATTACCAGATCGACGTCACCAACCAGGAGGGAAAACTGATTGCCACTTTCGAATCCAGTGTATTTAGAAAAGGGGATAACATCACTTTTTCCTTACCACAGACGTCATCGGATAGCGGTTGCCCCGGACACTCTTGAAGAATGCCTTGGCCGAACCGAAATTCAAATACATGTCCAGGCGAATGGGAAGGTGGTTCTTATCATCGGATACGAAGAAGGTGATGACCTCCTTCTCCTTACCTTTCTTGTACTCTACAAAAGAGAATACCAAGCAGCGGTAAATGGTGTCGTTATTCGCCTTGACCTCCTCCTTGCCGCGGTAAATCAACGTCTGCTCTTCTACCCTGCGCCCCGTGGCCATGGGAAAGAGTATCTTCTGCCCTACCTTGTAGTCTTTAGGGTCATAGGAGCGTGCCTGCGCCAAAATGCTCAACATATCGAAGATGCAGCGACTATCACTGTATTCCATCTCCTGAGCTTCACGCACGGGATTGTGCCAAGTGCGTCTCTGCTTTACATTCGCCAGTCCGTCCGAGTAGGAGAACCAGGCCTCGTCCACCGTATGGCGGCTTCCCTCCTCTGCCGCTTTGCGGAAATAGAGTGGCTCCAACTTGTCGCTGACATAACAAGTTAGCGTATCGCGCATCTTGAAGAAAAAATCGGTCTTTTTACTGCCTACACAAAGCAAGTTAAAGCGGAATGCAGGCTCGGAATGGTAAGTCGTGGCATTGGTAGTGAGGCTTGCCAGCCCCACCTTCTTCCAAATGAACTTCCAATTGAAATATAAATCGTACATGACGTGCTCGCCCGACTGAAAAGCTTCATTCTTTGCAGCACATTGGGCCTGAACAGACTGGGAGGCTCCCAAACAGACTGCTCCCACCATCAATAGAACGAACAATTGCTTCCGCCTAATAGCTATAGCCCCTACCACTATTGCGGCTGCTATTGCCACTGCGGTTATTTTTGTTCCTGTTTTGCTTTTTCTTGTCTTCATCTGGCTTTTGTTTTTTAGTTCGTCCGGTTTCTGCCTATCCAGAGACTTGGCCTTAATATTCCATTCCTGCGTCAAATCAAAGTTTGCCTTAAGCTCCAAAACCATCGGATAATAGTAAACCATTTCAGGCTGGCGCTTCTCGGCATAATTCCCTGTGTCCCAGACGCCATTCCCATTCGTATCATTTATCAGCCGCGCTCCATATTTGCCCGGATTGAGAAAATAGAAATCGGCTTTCCCATCCACCACCGGCACCGTGCGCAGCACTTTGTCTTGACCGTCCAGCAGTTCCACAAAAGCCAGAGAGTCTGCTCCATGCACATTAAAGAATATCTGCCCGTACTCTTCCAGCTTCTTGGCCTTGAAGTCCTTCTTTATCTTATCGGAAAACAACCCGTACAACCCACGTATGGCAGCAGAATCCACTTCAAATGTATAGCTTTCACCGGGTACCCATTCGGCAAACAGATTATAACGCTTCAAGTCCAAAGAGTCGCGCATAAAGTCGAACGGGATATCCTGCCACAACGAGTCCACTTTCTGTTTCAGATGGAAAGCGGCGGTATCTATGCTTGCCACCGGTTCCGTAAACGACAGAGTAAGATAATCATATACATCAATTGCAGAAGGGGCATACACATCTACAGCCAGGAATTCCGTCGGCTCGGGCTCTTCCACCTCACCTTCTTTCAACTTCTTCTTTTTCTTCTCACGCTCTTTCTGTTCCTTTTCCTTCGCTTCCTGCTTCTGTTTCTGCTGCTTGTCGTATGTCAACTTCGCCAACACATTCAAAGTATCGGTACGGGGCACCAGTTGTTTCAGGCTATCCGTATACAAATAGGTGATACTCATTTTCAGGGAATCCTGCTTATAGAGCAGGGAATCCTTTATCCAATAATGAATCGTATCGTTCCGGCCGGTAGGCTGTTCTATAACAAACGCATCTTCCTCATTAAAGTTCAATCCTTTCAATAAAGGCAACGTGTCTGCCGGAGCAGTGAAATAGAGCGAAAACTTCTCCGGAGTCAACCGTTCGGCCTTCAAGAAACGCTGCGAGAAGGAAAGCTCCTTGAAAGCACGCAACAGGATATCGTCTGGCAGGTAGTGGGTATATTGACGTTCTACAACCGTATCTACTGTCAGCGAGTCTATCCAGGTCGTATCCTGGCGCATGCGTTCTTCCATGGAAGGAATGATGATGGAATCATTGAAAGCTATCACTTCCGTCGGCTGAGAATAGGTAAAATTCTGGTCGGCATCCTGCAAGGCATAGATGCGATACTTGCCGGGAGCCACTCCACGGATAGAGAAGCGTCCGCGACTGTCCGTGCGCCCCACCCGCTCAAAAGGAAGTTTGGTAAAAGCAGAGTCGGTCAGATTGGCATGCAGGCCGACCAGCATCCCTTTCACCGGTTCAAGATTAGCCGCATTCAGCACTGTGCCGGCCACAGCCATAGAGTCGAGGCGGTCGCCCGTAGAGAAAGAATAGAAAAAATTCTCTAAGGGATTCCCCTCATTATTGTCCTGGATGGCATCACCAAAATCGAATGTATAAGTGGTATTGGGTTTCAATGTATCCTGCAGGGTGATGACCACCTTCTTCCCATTAGACTTAACTTCGGGCTGCTGCACCTGCGGAGGGGATATTACAATCTTCTCATTCGGCTTGTCAAGCTTGATAAATTCATCGAACTCAATGGAAAGTTTATTTTTATTGTGATGGAGTGCACCGGGCGTGGGAGTACCGGAAATAAAACGCGGAGGAGTCTCATCATAAGGTCCTCCTTCAATACGGCCCACACTGGCACAAGAATACAGTGCGGCAGCTATGGCAACACCCCCCAACAACCTGCGGAAAAGCGGCCTCATTTTAGTATGGCGTTTACGTTCTAACATGCTGCAAAAATAAAGGTTATCTGCCAATTAGCGGTATGCTTTACAGTATTTTAATCAAAAAATGTCCTTTTGTTCTCATCTATGTATGAAACATAGTTAAAAAAGGAACTGTTTCACACCTTATATACTAAGAAAAGAATATTTTTGCAGACGAAAAACTGAATAGGAGTATTCAGTTTTCTTTTTCCTGCCTTATTTCTAAATTATGAATTGCACACCAAAACGCCTTTCAAGAATCGAAAAAAGAAGAATATAAAATTATACAGAGAACAAAAAGAGTATGAAGAGTAGATTAGTATTATTGGCATGTTGCCTGGCACTGCTCAGCAGTTGCGGACAAGGCGACAAAGGAACGGGTAAAGCTCCCGAATTTGCAGTGATTGAGGCAAAAACCACCACTGCCAACTTGACAAACAGCTACCCTGCTACTATCAAGGGTAAACAAGATGTAGAAATTCGCCCGATGGTGAGCGGTTTCATCACAAAATTGCACGTCGACGAAGGCGCAACAGTACGCAAAGGACAAGTGTTGTTCAGCATCGACCCCGTACAGTATCAGGCAGCCGTAAATTCGGCCAAAGCTGCTGTTGAAACAGCCAAAGCTGCCGTAAACACACAAGAACTGACTGTAAACAACAAACGTGAACTGAACAAGAAAAACATCATCAGTGACTACGATTTGCAAATGGCCGAAAACCAACTGGCACAGACAAAGGCGCAACTAGCACAAGCCAATGCCCAATTGGTCAATGCCAAGAACAACTTGTCATACACTAGTGTAACCAGCCCCAGTGACGGTGTAGTAGGTAGCATTCCCTACCGCGTAGGTAGCCTAGTTAGTCCTTCCGTAGCCAGCCCGCTGACTACCGTTGCCGACATCTCCGAAATGTACGCCTATTTCTCCATGACCGAACGCCAACTTTTGTCACAAATTCGTGAAGGCGGCAGCATCAAGGAAATTCTGGAAAAGATGCCGGATGTACAGTTGCAGCTCATCGACGGAACCATGTATGCCGACAGTGGCCGCGTGGAGACAATCAGCGGAGTCATTGATCAAACTACCGGTTCGGTAACCATGCGTGCCCTCTTCCCCAACAAGCACAACGTGTTGCGTAGCGGAAGCACCGGCAATGTGGTATTCCCCAACCCTTTGCATGATGTCATCATGATTCCACAGGCCGCCACTACCGAAATCCAGGACAAGCAGTTCGTTTTCGTTCTGCAACCGGACAATACGTTGAAAAATACCGAAGTCAAAGTGTTCAGCTTAGACGATGGCAAGTATTATTACGTGACGGAAGGTTTGAAAGCAGGCGATAAAATCGTTATCGAAGGGGTACAGAACCTGAAGGACGGACAATCCATCACACCTATTACGCCTGCTGAAAAGGAAGCCGAATACCAGAAGGCCTTGAAAGACCAGAAAGAAGGTAACATTCAAACGGCATTCAATTAATGTTTAACGGTTAGTGATTAATGATAAGCGGCTGCGCCATTATATCACACGAGCTTATCACTAATCACTAACCCCTAATCACTAAATAAAATGAAACTATATAGATTTATTAACCGTCCGGTACTATCAACGGTAATTTCCATCCTGATAGTAATCTTAGGAGTTATTGGTCTGGCGACCTTGCCTATCACCCAATACCCGGACATTGCCCCCCCTACCGTATCGGTAAGTGCAACTTACCAAGGTGCCAATGCCCAAACGGTGCTGAACTCCGTTATCGCTCCGTTGGAGGACCAGATTAACGGTGTGGAAAATATGATGTACATGAGTTCGAGCGCCACCACAGCGGTTCGGGCGACATCTCCATCTACTTCAAGCAAGGTACCGACCCCGATATGGCAGCGGTGAACGTGCAGAACCGCGTTTCCATGGCACAAGGCTTGCTGCCTGCCGAAGTTACCAAAATCGGTGTAACCACCCGTAAACGCCAGACTTCCATGTTGATGGTATTCTCCATCTATGATGAAAAAGACCAGTACAACATCGAGTTCCTGGAAAACTACGCCAACATCAACCTTATCCCTGAGGTGAAACGTGTCAACGGTGTGGGTGATGCCATGGTATTGGGACAGGACTACTCCATGCGTATCTGGCTGAAACCTGATGTAATGGCCCAATACAAACTTATCCCCAACGATGTGGTTGCCGCCTTGAGCGAACAGAACATCGAAGCGGCTCCCGGCCAGTTGGGTGAGCGCGGTAACCAAACTTACCAATATACCCTGCGCTATAAAGGACGTCTGCAACAGACTACAGAGTTCGAGAACATTGTCATCAAAGCTTTGGAAAACGGTGAAATACTCCGTCTGAAGGATGTAGCAAATGTGGAACTGGGTCGTCTGTCATATGGATTCAACAATATGGTTAACGGACATAAAGCCGTATGTTGCATCATTTTCCAGATGGCAGGCAGTAATGCCACACAAACCATCTCGGATATCGAGGCCCTGCTGGACGACTATTCCAGCAAACTGCCTGCCGGCTTGAAGATAAACATTGCACAGAGTGCCAACGACTTCCTCTTCGCCTCTATCCATGAGGTAATCAAGACATTGATCGAAGCCTTTATCCTGGTGTTCATCGTGGTGTATATCTTCCTGCAGGATATGCGTTCTACGTTGATTCCCGCCATCGCCATTCCCGTGGCATTGATTGCCACCTTCTTCGTATTGAAGCTGATCGGTTTCAGTATCAACTTGCTGACCCTTTCGGCCATGGTACTTGCCATTGCGATTGTGGTCGATGATGCCATCGTCGTCGTCGAGGGCGTCCATGCCAAGCTGGACCAGGGTTACAAATCAGCCCGTACAGCTTCCATTGACGCCATGAGTGAGTTGGGCGGCGCTATCGTCTCCATTACGCTGGTCATGATGTCCGTATTCGTCCCTGTGAGCTTCATGGGAGGTACAGCAGGTACTTTCTACCGTCAGTTCGGTTTGACTATGGCTATTGCTATCGGTTTCTCGGCTTTGAACGCCTTGACCCTGAGTCCTGCTCTGTGTGCTATCTTCTTGAAACCTCATAATGGAGGACACGAAAGTCTGAAAGAGCGTGTAGGCGTTGCCGCCAAGGAAGCGCGCAAGATTATGCTTGCTCGTTATGTCGACTCTCTCGGTCGGTTGATGCGCCCAGGTATCACGTTGCTCTTCGTGACGGTAGCTATTCTGGGCATGATTTTCGGTCTGTTCAGCTTCAGCGAACACCCCATTCTGTGCAGCTTGATGATTATCATCAGTGTGCTGGCGTTGGCAGGCATGACTACCGACAAGTTCAAACACTCCTTCAATGACTCATACAACGGTATCTTGGGCAAGTATAAGAAACAAGTGCTGTTCTTCATCCAAAAACGATGGCTATCGGCAGGATTGGTTATCGGTTCCATCGTATTGCTGGGTGTTTTCATGCAGATTACTCCTACCGGTATGGTGCCCAACGAAGATACCGGTACCATTATGGGTGCCGTTACTTTGCCTCCCGGCACTTCACAAGAACGTGCTCAAGAGGTTCTGAATCGCGTAGACAGTCTGGTTGCTGCCGACCCTGCAGTAGAATCGCGTACCGTCATTTCCGGTTATAGTTTTCTGGGTGGACAAGGTCCTTCCTATGGTTCTATCATCATCAAGCTGAAGAACTGGGAAGAACGCTCCACCATGCAGAACTCTACCATTGTCTATGCCACATTATACATGCGTGCCCAGAAGATTATCAAGGAAGCGCAGGTATTGTTCTTCGCTCCACCTATGATTCCGGGTTACTCGGCTTCAAGTGACATCGAGTTGAACATGCAGGACAAGACGGGTGGTGATTTGAACCACTTCTTCGACGTGGTGAACAACTATACCGCAGCCCTGGAAGCACGCCCTGAAATCAACTCTGCCAAGACATCCTTCAACCCCCACTTCCCGCAATACCAGCTGGACATTGATGCTGCCGCTTGTAAGAAAGCAGGCATCAGCCCCAATGACATCTTGACTACCTTGCAGGGATATTACGGTGGTTTGTATGCTTCCAACTTCAATAGCTTCGGTAAGATGTACCGCGTAATGGTACAAGCCGAACCTGACGCTACCAAGAATATGGAAACACTACAGAGCATCAAGGTGCGCAACGGCAACGAAATGGCACCTATCACGCAATTCATCTCCATCAAGAAAGTATATGGTCCTGACGTCATCAGCCGTTTCAACCTTTACACCTCCATGAAAGTGATGGTGGCTCCCGCATCAGGCTACACTTCCGGTCAAGCTCTGCAAGCCATTGCCGAAGTGGCGCAGGAAAACCTGCCTGCCGGTTTCGGTTACGAGCTGGGAGGTATGGCGCGTGAAGAGGCCGAAACGAGTGGAAGCACTACGGGACTCATCTTCATATTGTGCTTCGTATTCGTTTATCTGTTGCTGAGTGCCCAGTACGAAAGTTACATCCTACCTTTATCCGTATTGCTGTCCGTGCCGTTCGGTCTGCTGGGTAGCTTCCTTTTTGTAAGCGGTATAGGTACATTGGGCAGTATCCCGGCACTGAAGATGATTCTGGGCACGATGTCCAATGACATCTATATGCAGATTGCCCTCATCATGTTGATGGGTCTGTTGGCCAAGAATGCCATCTTGATTGTAGAGTTTGCCCTCGAACGCCGCAGAATGGGTATGAGTATCACCTGGGCAGCCGTATTGGGTGCTGCAGCCCGTCTGCGTCCTATCTTGATGACGTCATTGGCAATGATTGTCGGCCTGCTTCCGCTGATGTTTGCTTCCGGTGCGGGTGCCAACGGTAACCGTACGCTGGGTACGTCTGCCATCGGCGGTATGTTAATCGGTATGATTCTGCAAATCTTCATAGTGCCCGCACTGTTCGTGGCATTCCAGTACTTGCAGGAGAAATTCAAACCGATGGAATGGGAAGATGTGGACAACTCGGATGCAGAACCTGAGATTGAACAATATACAAAATAGTGATTAACGATTAGCGATTATGAAGAAAATAATATGCCTGATGTGCGCAACTGCTTTATTGAGCAGTTGCCACATCTACAAATCATACGACAGACCCGAAGACATAACAACTGCCGGACTGTATCGCGACACGGCGTCCGTGAACGATACATTAGCCGCAGATACAGCCAACTTCGGTAATCTGCCTTGGAGAGAAGTGTTCACAGACCCGCAGCTGCAGACACTTATCGAGCAAGCACTCACCAACAACGGTGACCTGCGCAGTGCCGCCTTGAACGTGAAACAAGCACAAGCCGCACTGATGTCTGCCCGTCTTGCCTATGCTCCGACGCTTGCCTTGTCTCCGCAAGGAACCGTCAGCAGCTGGGACAAGGGAAAGGCTACACAAATCTACTCCCTGCCCGTTACCGCAAGCTGGCAAATCGACCTCTTCGGTCAATTGCTGAACCCGAAGCGACAAGCAAAGGTTAGCTTGAAGCAGACGCAATTCTACGAACAAGCCGTTCAGACGCAAGTCATCGCCGGTGTAGCCAACATGTACTACACCCTGCTGATGCTGGACCGCCAACTGCAAATCACCGAAGGCACCGTCGAGATTCTGAAAAAGAACTTGGAGACCGTGCAAGCCATGAAAGATGCAGGCATCTACGGAACCACTTCTGCTGCCGTAGAGCAGAGCCGCACCGCCTACGCTCAAGTCATGGCATCACTGCCCGACATACGCCAGAGCATACGCGAAACCGAAAACGCTCTCTGCCTGATGTTGCACCAACCGGCACAGAGCATCGCACGCGGTGTACTGGAAGATCAACAGCTTCCTACGGAATTTTCAGTAGGTATCCCCTTGCAGTTGCTATCCAACCGTCCGGACGTGAAAGCTGCCGAGATGTCACTGGCTGCCAACTACTATAACACCAATAGCGCCCGTGCCGCCTTCTACCCGCAGATTACATTGAGCGGTTCGGGAGGCGTGGACCAATAACTCCGGTGCAGGTATCGTCAACCCGGGCGAAACTGCTGGCTTCTGCCACTCGGTTCGCTGACGCAACCCTTGTTCTATCGC
>ENA-OQNM01000547-OQNM01000547.1-human-gut-metagenome-genome-assembly--contig:-NODE-547-length-13501-cov-3.427995_pt1 | contig 13501 bp, 11 predicted proteins | sample MGYA00242632_ERZ504886 | MGnify/ENA primary metagenome ERZ504886 (study PRJEB26092, sample SAMD00036424) | human gut metagenome | host: Homo sapiens | study: EMG produced TPA metagenomics assembly of... | reverse complement strand
AATTCTTTGGACGGTTGAATGCCGGATGTCCGCCAATCGAAAACGGAAGTTCCTCTTCCGAAGGATTTTCCACCTGCCAGAGCACTTCCAGCTTATTTCCCTCTATGTGATATCCAATGCGAAGAGTAAATGCATAGGGATATTTTTCCATAGTTTCCTCATTGGACTGTAATACAAACCAGAGCGTATCCTCCGTCTTGGAATCCAGTGTAAAATCCATATCACGGGCAAATCCATGCTGCCCCATCGTGTAGGTCTGTCCCTTGGTGCGAAACTGTTTTTCTTTTACTGCCCCGACAAATGGAAACAGTACCGGAGAAGTACGCCCCCAGAATTTTGGATCTGCTTTCCACATGTACTCTTTTCCTGTATTTTTACGGTACCAGAGATTTTAATTCTGCCCCATGTTTCTCCACTTCGATTGCAATGAATTCATTCTCAAGCTTATGTCTTGCCATATGTTTTCTCTCCTCTGATTCTATAGATTACGCGTTACCGCTTCGCTTTTTCTTTCTGCAAACGTCCCCTTAACTGCCGATTTCGAACCACACAGTGAACCAGCCATTTAAATGAGGAGTTTTCTCACCATCTTTGCATCAAAGGTAACAGATTTCAGATGATCCACCTCAATCTGATACAGCGCATTTGCAGCAATATGTTCTGCCGCCTGCTCCAAATCACGGATTCCACTGGTACCCGAATACAGATCCACGATTGTATTTAATGCCTCATCTGTGATGATACATTCCTCTTCCTTTAAGCTCATGCGCTTTAATACCTTAGGCAGTGCAAATTTTGAGAAGATAATCTTCTTTTCCTCAAACGTATAATCCGGGATATCAATTACCGCAAAACGCGACAGAATCGGTGCGCTGATCTGCTCCTTATCGTTTGCTGTGGCAATCGGATAAACACCGGATGTCGGGATCATACACTCGATATAGTTATCTGTAAATCCCAGATTATCCAGAAGTGTCAGTAAAACATCTGCCGGATTTCCGTTTCCTTTTCCAGAAGCTGCCTTATCCAGCTCATTGATAATAAATACCAGGCTTGACTCTCCTGCCATGGCAAATGCATCCATGATGATCCCTGGCTTTGCGTTAGCATAAATTCTCGAACTTCCGGTCAGCTGCTCCGGATCATTGATGGAACTCATATCAAGAGTTGTCCACGGAAGTTTTAAAATACGGGCAACTGCATAGGCAATCTGCGATTTTCCAGTTCCTGCCGGTCCACCAGAAGCAGTCCGTATGCCGGAAGCGTATGTGTGCGGTTGATCTGAATGATCGTCTCAATGATTCTCTGCTTTACACGCTCCATGCCATACAATTCCTCATCTAAAATCCGACGGGCTTCCTTGGGATCAATGGCCTCAAAATAATTGTTTTTCCACTGGATATTCATCATGATGGAAAGTGCACGCTGTGCATGACGCCGCTCTTCCGGAGACACTTCATTGGAACGTGCCACTGCTAAATTCCGGCGTGCCCACAACCGGATGTTATCCGGCATGGTCCGTCCTGCGCAGGTCATAAAATCGGTGATGCTCTGAATACTGGTGAGCTTCATATCATCGCCGTCTTCCTCCTGCTCCTCATCCACCGCTTCCTCACTCGGTGCACTGCTGGCAAACAGACGCTCCATCATAAACTGTAAAAAGCCATCTTCCGCGGAAAGCTTTTTTCCACCGCCAAATGCAATTTCACGGATCTTATACACGGCATATCCATCCGGTGTGTTCTCTCCAGACAGCCGGACATTAATGTGGTTTTCCCCCAGCCAGCGAAGCAGATTGACAAAACGGGCATCCACCCGCAAAATATCCGCACATACAGTTCCGTCTTCCTGGGTAAACTCAAATGCTGTGCGCTTTGTCTGGTTCATAAACACTCCGCAGGAATGATATTTCCACTGCTTTGCCGTATTATCTAAAACCAGAATCGGATATTTTGCACTTGCAGTGTTTTCATTCGACTGAAATGTTGTATAGGTACACTCACAGGCTTTCTTTTCTTCCGTTGTATTGCTGAAATCAAATACAGGCATATCTATCTCCCTTCTACATGATTTAAGGGTCAAAAACAGTTTTGACCCTTATCATGCATAAACAATTCTGTTATTTTCTACGAAAGCAGTGCTTTATCACTTGCAAATTCCTCACCGCTTACTTTTTCAAACTGATGCAGCAGATCTCCGACCGTAAGTTTCTTTTTGTCTTCACCTGCGATATTTAAAATAACTTTTCCTTCATGCATCATAATCAGACGGTTTCCATGGGCAATCGCATCCTTCATATTGTGTGTTACCATCATGGCCGTCAGATGATTCTCTGAAATGATCTGATCCGAAATCTCAAGTACCTTTGCGGCAGTCTTTGGATCCAGCGCAGCCGTATGCTCATCGAGAAGCAGAAGCTTCGGTTTCTGGATGGAAGCCATCAGAAGCGTGATTGCCTGACGCTGTCCACCGGATAACAGACCGACTTTTGATGTCAGGCGATCTTCCAGTCCAAGATGCAGGGTGGAAAGCATTTCACGGTATTTCTCGCGTTCCGCTTTGGTAATTCCCCATCGCAATCCCCTGGATTTTCCACGTCTTGCTGCAATTGCCATATTTTCCTCAATGGACATTGTGGTAGCCGTACCGGTCATCGGGTCCTGGAACACACGTCCCAGATATTGTGCCCTGCGATGCTCGGATAACTTTGTCACATCCTCGCCGCCGATATAGATTTTTCCGGTAATCTACCGGCCATACACCGGCTACGGCATTCAGTGTTGTCGATTTTCCTGCACCGTTTCCACCGATCACTGTGACAAATTCGCCTTCCTCAAGTGTCAGGTCGACACCGTCCAGAGCCACTTTTTCATTTATCGTACCCGGATTGAATACTTTCCGGATATTTTCAATTTTTAACATCTCACTCATCGGTTACAGCCCCTTGTTGCTTTTTTCTTATTCTTCAGATATGGAATCGCAAGGAAAATTGCTACCACGATTGCTGAGAACAGTTTCAGATCATCCGATGGGAATTTCAGCCACAAAATGATGCTCAGCACAAGGTAGTAAATGATCGCTCCAACGATCACGGAAAACAACGTATATGCAAATGCCAGTTTCTTTCCTGCACACAGTTTTCCAAACAGTACATCTCCGATAATAACGGCAGCCAGACCGATAACGATTGCGCCTCGTCCCATATTGACATCCGCTGCACCCTGATACTGTGCATAAAGTGCACCGGACAGACCAACGAGTCCGTTGGAAATCATCAATGCCAGTACCTTACAGAAGCTGGTATTGATTCCCTGTGCACGCGCCATCTGCGGGTTACATCCGGTTGCCCGGATGGAATGCCCCTGCTCGGTTCCGAAATACCAGTAAAGAATCGCCACGATCACTACCCCAAACAGGATACAGGTGGTAAATACTTTAATTTTTGCTGCTGTATCACCGGATACATAACGAAGCGATACCGCAAGGGAATATTTATCCACACTGATCGCCTGATTGGACTGTCCCATAATATTCAGATTGATGGAGTACAGTGCAATCTGCGTTAAAATTCCGGCAAGAATTGGAGGAATTCCCAGTTTGGTGTGCAGAAGACCTGTGACCATTCCCGCAAGCATTCCTGCTGCAAATGCAAAAATAAGGGAAACCCACGGATTCATATCACTGCGGATCAGCATAACCGCCACAGCTCCGCCGGTTGCAAAAGAACCGTCCACCGACAGATCCGCAAAATCCAGAAGTTTGTATGTAATATATACTCCCAATGCCAGAAGACCCCAGATCAGTCCCTGTGCAATGGAGCCCGGCAGCGCACGAAACAGCGCCAGCGGACTTAAGGAAGCAAAATAAGCAGATATTAACACGATACCCATCCCCCTTAATTATTCAGCCTCGATAGCCTTGTAATCATCCGGAATTTTAACGCCCAGCTGATCACAGATATCTTTGTTGTATTCTTTGGTTACGTTTGGTGCAGTCTCAATCTTCATGGTTGTAATGTCCGCACCGTTTACTAAAATGTCATATGCCATTTCACCGGCCTTTTTTCCGATATCATAATAACTGATGGAAAGCGTTGCCACTCCGCATCCTTTACAGATACCTTCCTCTCCGGCAATAATCGGAGTTCCTGCCGGAAGTGCGATATTGTTGATTGCTTCTGTGTTCTGTGCCATGGTATTGTCTGTCGGAATGTAAATGACATCTGCATACTCGGTTGCACTCTGTACCACAGAACCGATATCATTGGAATCGGAAGCGGTAAACTCTTTGTAGCTGATACCGTCCTCATCCAGGTATTTTTCAAACTCGGTTGCCTGATATTTGGAGTTTGCCTCTGCAGAGCAGTAAAGTATTGCGACATGCTTTGCATCCGGATAGAGCTCTACGAGCATATCCTCCTGCTGATCAAGCGGAGCCAGATCGGATGTACCGGAGATATTTCTTCCGGTTGTACCACTCCAGTCACTGATCTCCAAAGCCGTTGCATAATCGGTAACGGAAGTTCCTAGAATCGGAATATCGGTTGTCGCTGCTGCACATGCCTGTAAAGCAGTGGTTGCATTTGCAAGAATCAGATCCACATTGGAAGATACGAAATTATTTGCAATTGTAGAAGCATTTGCCTGCTCGTTCTGTGCATTCTGGAGATCAAATTTTACATTGTCTCCCAGCTTTTCCTTTAAGACATCCTCAAATCCCTGTGTTGCCTGATCCAGTGCCGGATGCTCTAGCTGCTGGCAGATTCCGATGTTATATACTTTACCGGATGCGCCTGCACTCTGTGTCCCGTCTTTTGCTGCATCTGCGGAATTTCCACAGGCGCCCAGGGATACCATCATGGCTGCTGCCACAGCAACCGACATTGCCTTGTTTAATTTTTTCATAGTTGTTCCTCCATTTATATTTTATATAGTCAGATAGACTTTAAGCCGCTTCCCATCCTACTGGAAAGCGGCTCGTCCACTGCGCAATTACAGGAAAATATATTTGCAGATAAAAAGTACTGCAAGGATATACATCAGTGGAGTAATCTTCTTACGCTTGCCACAGATCAGATTGATCAGTACAAAAGAGATTACACCAATGGCAATACCCTCTGCGATACTGTACATTAAAGGCATCGCAATGAGGCACAGATATGCAGGAACTGCATCTGTCAGATCCTCGAAATCAACCTTTACAATTGCGGATACCATCAGGAATCCGACAAAGATCAGCGCCGGTGCTGTTGCAAAGCCCGGAATTGCCGTAAAGATTGGTGCAAAGAAAATTGCAAGCAGGAATAATAATCCTGTAACGATGGATGCAAGACCGGTTCTTGCACCAGCTCCGACACCGGCAGAGCTCTCTACGAATGTTGTAGTTGTAGACGTACCAAGGACCGCACCTGCAGAAGTAGCAATTGCATCTGCCATCAGTGCCTGCTTTACGTTCGGAAGTTTTCCATCTTCGTCTAACATGCCGGCCTTATCCGATACACCGATCAGTGTTCCGATCGTATCAAACATATCTACAAACAGGAAAGACAACATGACTACGATGAAGTTCATAATTCCGACTCCATGGAAATCTGCTGTAAAACACTGTCCGAACGTCTCCCCGATTTTTGAAAAATCAGTCATGGCAAATGTCGGATACAGAGAATAAAATCCAGCGTCTGCATCGATACGGTAAACACCCGCTGCCTGACAGATCATTCCAAGAATCCAGGTAGCCAGAATACCGATCAGAATAGATCCCTTGACTTTTTTGATGTATAAAATTGCAGTAAGAAGCAGACCGATCAGTGCAAGTACTGCACAGATTCCTTCGGTATGCCAGTTATCTCTGAAATTTACATAAGATAACAATGTGGAATCGTTGTTTACAACGATATGTCCACCCTGCAATCCGATAAACGCGATGAACAGACCGATGCCGGCGCTCACACCTTTCTTTAATGTGGTCGGAATGGCATTGAAAATTGCCTCACGCACATTGGTAAGAGAAAGGATAATAAAGATAATACCTTCGAAGAATACTGCCATCAGGGCTACCTTCCAGGAATATCCCATATTTCCGCATACGGTAAATGCAAAGTATGCATTCAGTCCCATACCCGGTGCAAGTGCAAACGGATAATTTGCAAGGAGTGCCATTGCAAACGTACCGATAAAGGAGGCCAGACAGGTTGCAATCAGCACTGCTGTCGGATCCATTCCTGCCTGTGAAAGCAGGTTCGGGTTTACAGCCAGGATATAAGCCATGGTCATAAACGTCGTAATACCGGCGATCACTTCTGTTTTCGCTGTGGTATTGTTCTCTTTGAGCTTAAACATTTTCTCTAACATGTTCTCTCCTCCATATTTTATTGTTTTGTAAAAGCACCTTACTATTCTACCATAAAATAATTGAGAAATCCATTCAATTATTTATGTCTCCAGGTACTTCTTGAAAAGAGAACAAGCATCGGGAAAATTTCCAGTCTTCCGGCCAGCATGTCAAAAATCAGCACAAGTTTGGAAAACCAGGAATACACCGAAAAATTACAGGTAGGTCCCACCACATCAAATCCCGGTCCGATATTGTTAAAGCACGCAGCAACCGCAGACACATTTGTTGTCATGGACAGTCCATCAATAGAAATCAAAAGAAAACTTCCGACTAAAATCACACCGTAAGCCGCCAGATAGGTATTTGTATTATTTAATACATCCTCCCCGATGCGGTTTCCATTCATGCGCACCACTTCCACACGCTGCGGGCTTAAAATTCTGCGGATATTTCTGCGCAGGTTTTTCAGAATCAGAAGAAGCCTTCCCATCTTAAGCCCTCCTGCCGTACTGCCTGCACAGGCACCGACAAACATCAGACACAGCAACAGTGCTTTCGAAAATCCGGGCCACAGATCAAAGTCCGTGCTTGCAAACCCGGTCGTCGTCATAATAGAGGAAACCTGAAATGCCGCATGGCGGATGGTCTCTTCCCAGGAGCCGTACAGTCCCCGGACATTGAACGTAATTAAAAGAATACTGACTACAAATATGATGATATACAGCCGCAGTTCCTGATCTTTGAGCACTTCCTTTACATGCCGGACTAAAAGCAGATAATAACAGCTGAAGTTGATTCCAAACAAAAACATGAATACCGTACATACATTCTGTATATAGGGGCTGTATCCTGCAATACTGTCATTTCGGATTCCGAATCCACCTGTGCCGGCCGTTCCAAAAGCGGTACATACGGCATCAAAAACCGGCATTTTTCCCAACAGGAGAAACAGGAAATTGATGAATGTCAGCACCATGTATATGACGTACAAAATTCTTGCTGTTGTACGCATTTTCGGCACCAGCTTGTTCACATTCGGTCCCGGACTCTCCGCACGCAGCAGATGCATGGTATACCCTTTGCCTCTCTCTCCGTTCGGAGAAAGTGCCAGAAGAAATACAAGTACCCCCATGCCGCCCAGCCAGTGGCTGAAACTCCGCCAGTACATAATTCCGGGAGAAAGTGCTTCCACATCTCCCAGAATCGAAGAACCTGTGGTTGTAAATCCCGATACAATTTCAAACAGGGCATCGACAAAGTTTGGAATTTCCCTGGAAAAAACAATGGCAGACATCCGAAAAAACTGATTGCAATCCAGCTTCCGGCTACGCAGACCATCCCTTCCTCGCAAAAAACGACGGTGGAATTCTGCAAAATAATACATTAAGGCACGACTCCGGCAGTGATCAGAATGGACAACCAACCCGTAAACTGCTGCCCGGCTTACCGGTATACAGACTGATTAAAACGTGCCGAACCATAAATCCTGACTTCACATTAAGATCTGGAAAGAATTTTCCCATCATTTTATAATTCATAGCATCCTCACTCGAAAATATCATTCAGCTGCAAAAGTGTCATCCCGCCCTTTGCAACGATAATCACGGAATTTCCAGCCTCATACATGGAATCTCCGTTTGGAATCTCCGTTTTACTTCCATGGCTGATACATGCGATCAGTATATTGCGTTTCAGACGGATATTACGCAATGGTTCCCCGATATGTTTTGTGTCGGCATCTACGACAAACTCCAATGCTTCTGCCTGTCCTTCTGCAATATTGTGCAGTGTCAGTGCTGCACCTGTTGTATTCTGCATGGCACGGACATAACGGACAATCGTATTGCAGCAAAGTTCTTTCGGGCAGATTACACTGCCAAGTCCCAGACTGTCCTGCATACTGTTATTTTCCATATGACCGACTTTCGTGATCACCTGTGGCACTCCACAGGTCTGCGCATACAGCGAAATAATCATATTCATTTCATCCATGCCGGTCATGGTTACAACGGCGTCACAATCATGGATGCCTTCACTTTCAAGCAGAAACTGACTGCTGGCATCCCCGTGTATGATACATACTTCCGGTGGAAGTTTGCCGGATAATTCTTCACAGCGCGCTTCATCCTGCTCAATCAGCAGCACACCGACACCTTCTTTTGCCAGCCAGGTCGACAGATAATAACCGATTCTTCCGCCACCGCAGATAATTACACGCTTTGCCTTGTGCGTGATAATGCCAAGATTGCGCAGAAGCTGTGTCAGCATCTCAGCAGTTGCCGTAATAAACAGATGATCCCCCTCCCGGAGAATAAAATGTCCGGATGGAATCTCCACAACCCCTCCGCGGCTCACTGCGCAGACAAGCACCTTGCATTTGACAACATTTTCCAAATTCATCAGTGCCACATCGCAGAGTTTACTTCCTTTTTGAATCCGCAGCTCCACGATTTCCACACGGCTTTTTGCAAATGTTTCCCTCTGCAGGAAGCCCGGATAGCGGATCAGCCGTTCAATCTCGCGCGCCGCCTGTTTTTCCGGATTCACCATAAGCGAAAGGGAATAGACATCCCGCATGGTAAAAATCTGCTTGCCGTATTCGGGATTGCGGATTCTTGCAATGGTGTGAATTCTCGGATTCAGACCATGGGCAGTCATACCACAGAGCAGATTGACTTCATCCGAACTGGTGGCTGCAATGAGCAGATCCGCCTTTTTCACATCCGCACTCTCCAACACGCGCATGGAGGCACAGTTTCCCTGTACCCCCATAACATCGTAACGCTCCACACTCGAATCCAGCACACGCTGGTTCGAATCGATCAAAGTCAGGTCGTGTCCTGCCGCAGAAAGCTTCTGCGTCAGCGTGAGTCCGACCTTGCCATCACCGGCGATTATTATTTTCACAGATTTGTCCTCCGTTTATATTCTGTATTTAGACGTCCCACATTATAGCATATGGCATATAGAAATACAACCGAGGAGTTTTTGGTCTTTACTGCTTCTTATCCTCCTGATATTCCTCAAAACTGAGAATTACTTTAAACAGATCGCCGTCCATCTGCACCGCAAGATTTCCATGCATCAGCTCGGTCAGGCTTTTTGCGATAGAAAGCCCCAGTCCGTGTCCTTCCGTATTCCGGGAACTGTCTCCACGGACAAATCTTCCGAAAAGTTCCTCGCTGGTCATTTTCAGTCGATCCTTCGAAATATTGCGGAAGGTCATAATCACCATTCCGTGAAATGTTTCCAGCGTAACATACACACGTGTTCCCGGCTGTGCATACTTACATATATTTCCCATCAGGTTGTCAATGATCCGCCACAAATGTCTGCCATCCACATAGATTTCAACGGGTGGTTGCGGACATTCTACAACCATCTCCAGCTGATTTGCCTCTGCCTTTTCTGAAAATTCCCCGACAATCTGTGTCAGAACGACCGTTGCATCACATACTTCCGGATTCACCGGAAGATTTCCGGTAGATGCTTTGGATGCCTCCATCAGATCCTCAATCAGTTTTTTCAGACGGTTGGACTGTCGGTCAAGCACCTCAATGTACTCCCGCATTGTTTCACTCTCTGTCGGCTCCTTTTTGATCAGATCCACATAGTTGATAATGGAAGTAAGCGGTGTTTTAATATCATGGGAGACATTGGTGATCAGTTCGGTACGAAACCGCTCACTCTTCATTTTTTCTTCTACCGCCGCTGCAACTCCGGTCTGTACATTATTTAAATTTTCCGCATGTGTGCGCAGCTCATACATCATTTTTTCTGTATGGATCGGATGCGAATAATCACCTTTTGCAATCCGTTCCCCTCCGTCGAATATCTGTCGAAACTGCACCACAATCTTTAACAGTACGCCGTATTCCACAACTTTCCAGAGGAGATAGACCATGATAATTCCGCCATCCGCTCCGGCACACAGTAAAAGAAATGCTTCTATGAGGAAGACCACAAGAAATACAGCTGTGACTTTTACCGTCATAGACAGATTGGCCAAAAGCGCCAGTCTGATTTCATGCAGTTCTCTTTTTATCCGGCGAAACGGGTTTAAAAGCAGACGCAACAGCGTATAATGCCAGAATTTTCCTGCGCGGATTCTTGCAATGATACTGATCACATATTCATACACAATCAGCTCTGCCAGTGCAAAGGCAATTGCAAAATACGCAACGCAATATTCAGCTCTTGCATTTCGAAACAGACCATCTCCCATATAAAGGCATATCAGCCCACAGCCAATTACTACAAGTCCTGTGATTCCTGTATAAATTGCAAACGGTATACGGTCGATCCTTCGAATCTGTACCGTATCAAACCCTTTTTTCCATCCTGCCGATACAAACAAAACGCCAAGCGAAACCATCCATACAAGAGCACTCAAAAGCAGCCACCACCCCGATGTCTTCCGCAGCTGTACCACAACGCCTGCAAGCGTGTGTGCTTTCTGGAAAAACTGTGTTTTCCCGGAATCAATCACGATACGACTTCCACTCCCGGTTTCGTTTGAAAACAAAGAAGATACCGAAACTTTGCTTCCCTTCAGGGGATCCGCTACCGTAAGATAAAGCGTATACTCCGTCACTTCTTTCTCCTGATGCGGGTTATAATAAATGAGTCCCTGATTATCTTCGTATGCAAATGAAAAATCCTGCCACTGGAAGACCTCTGCCTTCGGATAGGTTTCCGCAATGGATTCCTGACGGATCGGGTAAATTCCATCCTTTTTTGACCATAAGTAACCTGCCTCTAACCCATCAAAATCAAACCGCAGTTCGGATGATTTTAAATACGGTTCGAGCTTACCTTTTTTCAGCAGTTCTCCATTTTCCGCACAATATCCGCCACCATCGTCCGATTCCCGGTAAGTATATTCCACATACGGTTCAAGATCCGACTGCGTTGGAACCATGGAAAAAGAAAAAGAATCAATCCGAAACAGGGTATCACCCGCATAACAATAAATCACACCATCATCATAGATAAAATGATCCACCTTCGTATAATACTTGATTTCCTGCATGTGCAGTCCCCGGTATCTTCCAAACAGCATATCCCAGAAAGAAAAATCATATGTATTAAACTCATTTTCATCTGTAAATTTCAGCCAGGCAAGTGCATTTTCCTTATTTAAGGTACCGGTATTGTTTCCACAGACAAGTTCGGTTTCTTTTCCTTTCGGCTTCTTTTTGACAAGTGAATAAACGATATTTCCGTCATCATATTTTTTCAGAGCTGCTGCTGCATCGTCCTGCCCGATAACTTCATACCCCATCCAGTACGCATAGCTTCTGAGCAGCTCGGTATCCAGTGTTTTTTCAATGTCTTTCTGTGAACCCTGCAAATCGCCGGCCATCCCCATGCCCAGTGCAACTGTTATCACACCGGTCACGGCCACAAAAAATCCACTCACAATCGCAAGTACCATTGCCAGTAGTTTGATGCCCTGCGATGGTTTCCAGTTTTTGGACACACATTCCGGCTTTTGGGATTTTTTATCCTTTTTCTCATTCATTTTCTACATCCTCCATCTTGTATCCCCGTCCCCACACGACTTTTAAATAGCGTGGCTCCGCAGGATTATATTCGAGTTTTTCCCGAAGGTGCCGGATATGTACGGCTACCGTGTTTTCGACGCCGCACGGGCTGCCTTTCCACACGGCCTCGTAAATCTGTTTCGGTGAATATACTTCCCCCGGATGTTCCATCAGAAGTTTTAAAATATCGTACTCTGTTCTGGTCAGATTCACAGGTTCTCCGTCCAGAGTGACTTCCTTTAATTTATCATCCAGCTCGATGCCGCCGGCGGACAGTTTTGTCCTCACCTTCTGTCCGCTTCCAAGCAGCATATACCGCCGGATCTGGGATTTCACTCTCGCCTGCAGTTCCACTGGATTGAATGGTTTCGTCACATAATCGTCCGCGCCCACGGTAAGTCCGAGTACCTTATCGGTATCCTCACTTTTGGCCGTCAGTAAGATCACCGGAACATTGGAAATTTCACGGATTTTGCACATCGCTTCTATCCCGTCCATTTCCGGCATCATAATATCCATCAGAACCAGCTGGATATCCTCCCGGTTTATAATTTTTAAGGCTTCCTTTCCGTTATAAGCCGAAAACACCTGGTATCCTTCACTTTTTAAATAAATCTGCAAAGCAGAAACAATATCCTTTTCATCGTCACAAACTAAAACATTATACATAAAAAAACCGCCACCTCGTATTCATGATTAATCATAGATACATTGTACCGGTTTTTTCTAATTTCCAATGGGGCAAACCTTTAAGGTTTGCTTAAAATCAGGAATTATTCTTATTTTGATATCTTTTCTTCTTTCAGCCATGCATCAACGCTCTCATACAGACGCTGCATTCCATCTTCAACAACCAACTTGGAGGTAGCCACATTCACGCGCAAAAATCCTTCGCCTCCCCTGCCATACTGATTGCCTCCGCTGACATACAGACCGCTGGTTTTGCGGATAAATTTTGCAAACTGCCGGCCACTCTCCGTGATTTTGCGGCAGTCCAGCCACATGAGGTAAGTAGCCTCTCCTGCAACCGGATGGATGAGTGGAATTTTCTCCTGCAGAAATTCTGTCACATACTGCTTGTTCTTTTCCACATATTCCCGCAGCTCATCGAGCCATTCTTCCCCGTATTGAAAAGCTGCAATCGTTGCCTGAATTGCAAAAGCGTTCGGTTCTGCTACTTCGTCGGTGTTGAGCTGTCTCCACATTCTGTGATGCAGAATCGAGTTTTCTGCATAGACGGCAGCCGTCTGCAGCCCTGCCAGATTAAATGTCTTCGTCGGCGCAATGCAGGTAACACTGATGTCCCTGCAGGTATCATCCACAGAGGCAAACGGAATGTATTCTGTACCGGGTTTTGTCAGATCACAGTGAATTTCATCCGAGACAACAATGACATCATACTGCTTACATAATGCCCCAATCCTCGCCAGCGTCTCACGATCCCAGATGTTTCCTGCCGGATTCTGCGGATTACACAAAATCATAAGCGTTGTCTGCGGATCTGCCAGCTGCTGTTCAAGTTTTTCCCAGTCTATGCGGTATTCTTTTCCATCATAAAGCAGTTCATTTTCCACGACATTTCTTCCGTTATTACGAATGGAATTGAAGAAATTATTATAGAC
>ENA-OQNM01000542-OQNM01000542.1-human-gut-metagenome-genome-assembly--contig:-NODE-542-length-13536-cov-3.141248_pt1 | contig 13536 bp, 11 predicted proteins | sample MGYA00242632_ERZ504886 | MGnify/ENA primary metagenome ERZ504886 (study PRJEB26092, sample SAMD00036424) | human gut metagenome | host: Homo sapiens | study: EMG produced TPA metagenomics assembly of... | reverse complement strand
CGCGCTGCGATCACACGACGTCTTCGGATTCGGCGACGCGTCAGATTGTCGTCGTCATCATCGTCACGCACCACGAAGCGCGTTTTCCTTGGGCTCTTCGGCTTTTTGCGCTTGCTTCGTCATCGTCTTCCAGTTCGGAATCGTCATCCTCGTCGATATTGTCCTCGTCGAGGTCGTCATCCTCCCCTTCGTCGTCCACGTCATCAAGGTCATCGTCGAAATCATCAAGATCGGCATCCTCGACGGGATCGTCTTCAGGAGCGTCCTGCTCGATCAGGTTCTCTTCTTCTTCCGCTTTCTTGCTTTTCTTGGCGGCGGAGGTCTTCTTCGCGGCCGTCTTGCGCGACGTCTTCGTAGCGGTCTTTGAGGACTCGCTCTTCTTGGCAGCAGGCTTGCGCGTGGAGGCCTTTTTTCCGGAGGTGGTCTTTTCGGTCAGATCAGTCTGTTCCGTATTTACCGTCGTTTCCTTGGTGGCCAAACTTATCCTCCTATTGATCCCGCCGGAAGCGTATACCATATGGACCCACTTCTGGCAAGGGCAAATCGTCAACTATGTGAGTAAACCATCTTGCAAGGACGATTATTCCCGCGTGTTGAGCTCACCATGCGCAAGTACCGCTTCCTTTCGGAGTGTTGCTCTATGTCTCTTCGGCCCATACCGGTCCGATATGACGATGTGCCGCGGAGCAGATGATCGCCGCGAGCGAACAATTCTCATCCAACGCGAGCGCACGCATCGCGCACAGCATGGCGCGCTCATCGCCCATCCACCACAGCACATAACTGATGATGGCCAATGGCTGCACATGATACCGTTCGGGGACCATCCCGATGATGTCGAACATCATGTTGACGCCGTTGTCGCAACGTTTCGTGTCGGGTTTTCTTGATGCGTCACGGAACGATCCGTTGAGGGATTCCTCCAGATGACGCGTGTTGCCGGGAAGTGTCGGATTGGCCATGAATCCCATGAGAAAGTCACGTGACGAACGTCGTTCATCCACGATGATGGAGACCAGCAGCGCGTCACGCACCGCCATGGTCTGCTGCATGGCGATGGCAAGTGCTCCCGCACCGTTTCTAGACAGTCTGCATTCTGGCGATGAATCGTCATCTCCCGACGATTCATCGGCCAGCTCATCCATCCATTCCGAGAATGGCTCCTGCAGGAAATCGCGTATGCTCTCCGCCATGCCCAGCGATTTGCAATCCTCCACCAATTGGTCTTCAAGCCGTTCCATCTCGGCTTCGCATATCGGCATGGGCTCGTCGATCGTCTTCATGTCTCGTCCTCCTTGGCGTATCGGAGCGGTCGCTTGATGCAGGCCGCTTTGTTGGAACTATGCATCATCCGGCAATGCAATGAGGCGTTTCGGGACCCCTGTGGTCGGAGAACGTGAAGCTCGGCGTGTCACGAAACGTCCGGCACCGTCTCACCCGCTGCAATCATTATGTTTTCCTCTTGTCGAATGTGTGTGGATAACCTTGACCCATGACTAGCTCTTCCGATTTGGAACAGATTGAAACGCGCACGCTCTCGCTGGTAAAGGATTTTTCGTTCCTGCATGCGGACGATCCGGTGGCGAATTCCTGCAAAGCCGTCGCTGATGCGGTGGCGCAGCAGGCGGTCACGTCAAGTGAGGGCGGCAAACGTCTGCGGGCGTTGCTGACGTTGGATGCGTTCCGTGCGTTCGCGCCGCAGGATGTGGCGGAACGTGATATGGATGCGGTGTTGGATCTGGCATGCGCGATCGAAGTGTTTCAGACCGGCGCGTTGGTGCATGACGACATCATCGACGATTCCGATCTGCGCCGTGGCAAGCCGTCCGCTCATCGTGCGCTTGCCACGGATACCCATAGTGATGCCATCGGCCATGGTTTGGGCATCATGTTGGGTGATATGCTGGCCACCGCGAGCGTGGATATCGCCAATAAAGCGGCTTGCCGGCTTGGCTCCGGATCTTCCGTGGTGTCGGCCTTCCTGAATATGCACCGTGAAGTGGAAATCGGCCAAGTACTCGATTTGGCCGTGGAACTCAATACGTTAGACGATCCTGAAGAGCTGGCGTCGGCCTCTTTGAATGTCTTCCGTTGGAAGACCGCCAGTTATACCACTATCGCACCTTTGGAATTCGGTATGCTTGCCGCCGGCCTCGCCCCTGCGGACGCGCGCAGGCTCGCACTGGCGATTGGATTGCCTCTTGGTTTGGCGTTCCAGCTCGCGGATGATCTTCTGGACGTCATCGGGTCGAGCCGCAATACCGGCAAACCGGTGGGCGGTGATATCCGTGAAGGCAAACGCACGGTGTTGCTGGCCGATGCGATTGAGGCTGCCGGTGATGTCGAACGACGTGAACTCATCGACATGTGGGAAGCCGAATCACGTGACGAGGCACATGTTAGGCGTGCCATCGCATTGTTCGAGTCCACTGGTGCCATCGCACGTTCCAAGGAACGGATCGCCGGTCTGTGGCTCGAGTCGAAGGCCGCCATCGAGACGCTTGAACTATCGCAGGATCGCAAAGACATGCTTACCGAAGCATGCGCACGTTTCGTACCGATTGTGCGGGAACAGGGCTGATGCCGCCGCACTGTGAAAGACCCGTGTTCATCGCATCTTCCGCAAACCATTCCTTGTAGACTACAAGTGAACACATCTTTGTCGCGAAACGTTTTTTGAAGAAGGAATCGTACCGATTAGCCATGAGTGAAGCCCAGCATGCCCCCGAAGGCCAGGTCATCGAAGGCCGGTACCGAGTCGTCAGCAGAATCGCCGATGGCGGCATGGCCACGGTGTATCAAGCTGTTGACGAGCGTCTGGGACGCACCGTCGCCATTAAGATCATGCACACGCAGCTGGCACAGGGCCCACAACGCGACCAGTTCGTGGAACGTTTCCATCGCGAGGCCCGTTCCGCAGCAGCAATAGCCAATCCCCATATCGTGCAGGTGTATGACACCGGTGAGTTCGATGGACTGGATTTTCTTGTCATGGAGTACGTGCATGGCGTGAACCTGCGGTACGAAATGAACCAGCAAGTCACGTTCAGCGTTCGTGAGACGCTACGCATAGTCGGTGAGACGTTGGACGGCTTGGCTTCGGCGCATCGCGCAGGCGTGGTGCACCGCGATATCAAACCGGAGAATATTCTGCTCAATGACCGAGGACATGTGCAGATCACCGATTTCGGCCTGGCCAAGGCGGTGTCGCAGGCCACGCTGTCCTCCACCGGCATGCTGCTGGGCACGGCCGCCTATCTGGCGCCAGAAATGATTCAGTACAATCAGGCAACGCCGCAGGGAGACCTGTATTCCGTAGGCATCATGGCTTGGGAGATGCTGGCCGGCAAGGTGCCGTTCACCGCGGACAATCCGGTGACGCTGGTGTTCAAGCACGTGCATGAGGATGTGCCGGATATCACGACCGCTTGTCCGGGCATCAATGCAGGCGTGGCCGCATTCCTCGCCCGTCTTACGGCGCGCGCGGTCGAGGACCGTCCCCAGGATGCGTCCGTGGCATTCGACGAATTGCAGCAGTTGCAATCGAACCTCACCATCGACGACTGGCAATACCGTCTGTCAGCCGTTTCCCCGGCCGCAAACGATGCCGCCGACACCATGCCCGGCGATGGCACCCGGCAGATGCCGCTACCGCCCGCTCCCCCAGCACCGCCTGTGCGTCAGAACGACGATCGTACACGACAGTTCAATCCGGAAAACCCGAACAAAACCACCGTCATGCCGGCGCAGCAGGCAGATCCGGAGGCAACCACCCGCTTGGCTTTGGAAAAGAACGACGTCCCCGCCAACAACGTTCCAGCTTCCCCCTCGAACGGTCCGGTCAGTGGTGGACAGCCGAAACGCAGTGGCAAGCGTGCACCTGTCATCATCGCCGTCGTAGCAGCCATCGTGCTTGCCTGCGCAGGCGGTGGAGGCTATGCCTGGTGGTATTTCCGAGGACCGGGCAGCTACTGGACCATGCCTCAGCCGGCAGATCTCACATGTTCCGATTCGGAGCCCTGCCGTATTTCCAACATCAAATGGAACGCCTATGAGGAACTGCTGAAATTCTCCAACATCGAGTACGAAGAGACCGAGGCGTTCAGTGATTCCGTCAAGGCTGGCAATGTCATCTCCACCGACCCGGAGAATGTCGGTTCGCATGTGAGCAAACGTCATCATCAGAAGGTCAAGGTGGTAGTGTCCAAGGGTATTAAGCAGGGCACTGTTCCCACAGACATTCTCGATGCCACCAGTGCGAACGGCAAGGATCCGATCAACGCGTTGAAGCGTGCCGGCTTCGACAACATCGAACAGACTCCGGCCAATGATGACGCGTATTCCATGGACGTACCTCAGGGCGCGTTGCTTGATTTAAGCGTGGATCCCGGCGCGACTCTGCCCCATAACGCGAAGATTACCGTCACGCTGTCCCAAGGACCGAAACCGGTTACCATGCCGGACGTCGTGGGCAAATCGAAGGATGAGGCGCAGCAGACGCTTGATGCGCTCAAGCTCACCGTCAACTGGACCGAGCAATTCGATGACAAGATTCCGCAAGGACAGGTGATTTCCGCTTCCGCGAAGACCGGAGACGAGTTGCACTGGGGCGATAGCGTCAATGCGGTGGTGTCGAAGGGACCGGAAACCGTAACGCTGCCGAATTATGTCGGACAGAAAGCCGCCGCTGCCAAAGCCGCATTGGAGAAGCTGGGATTCAGTGTGAAGATCAGCTCGCAACTGACACTTGACTCCAGTCAAGACAAGAAGGTCGCTTCGCAGGATCCGGTAGGAGGCACCGAGGTGCGACTGCGTCAGGAGGATGGCACGCCGAATACCGTCACCTTGAAAATGTATTCGTCGCTGTTCGACTGATTATCCTGATTACAAAATAGAAATCAGGGGTGTCTGTTCCGAAAACATTCTTCGGAACAGACACCCCTGATTGGTTTGGAATGAACCTCGCTGAAAACTTATGCCTTCTTGGCAGCGGATTCGGCTTGTGCCTGCGCTTCGGCCTCCTGCTGGGCTTTGAGCTCGGCCTTGACCTTCTGCGCGTATTCGTCGACGTATTCCTGTCCGCTCATCTTCTGGATCTCACGGGTCACGCGGTCGGTAAGCGAACGCAAATCATCGTGGGTAATCTGGTCGGCGGATTTCTTCTCGACTTCAATCGGCTTGCCGTAAATCACCTTGGACTTGCCTTTGTTCGGAATGACCTGTCCTGGCTTCTGCAGTTCACGCGAACCGATGATGGCGGCCGGAATAATGGGGCAACCGGTTTCGAATGCCAGACGCGCCGCGCCGGTGTGTCCTTTGTAAAGACGTCCATCGGGGCTGCGAGTACCTTCGATGTGAATGCCGAACAGATGTCCGTCCTCGATGATCTCACGGGCGTGGTTCAGTGCGCCAAGTGATTTGGAACCGCCGGAACGGTCCACGGGGAACACGCCGACTGACGTGAACCACCATTTCTTGAATTTGCCTTTGATGCCTTTGCCTTCGAAATATTCGGCCTTGCCCATGAAATGAATCATGCGCGGGCAGGTCAACGGCAGCAACGCATCGTCGATGACGGCAAGATGGTTGGCTGCGATGATGGCGCCACCTTCGTGCGGAATGTTCTCAAGTCCTTGCGCGGTCGGTCCCAAACGGTGGATGGCGATTGGTCCCAAGCCTTTGACGAAAAACCAATAGAGCATTCTTCACGATCCTCCCGGCGGATTGGCCTCCGCCCGATTAGAGTATAAGTATGACTGACCTCAACAATAGCAATGACGATGAAGAACGCCCAAATGACGCGTCGCATGGTGGCGGCTCTCCAATGGACGACTTGGATGCGGCTTGGGCCGAGTTTGCGGATTCGCATGCTGACGATTTGAAGGCCGTGGAACGTTCGCGTAGTGCGAAACGTTTCGAGAAGCATGCGCAACGTCGGGAAAAAGAGGCTTTGCTGTCCATCGATGACTTGGATCAGGGCACGTTCACCAATGATGCGCCGGCGAATGGTCGTGGGCCGCGCGATTTCACTGGTTCGAGCTGGCTTGACACGGATCGGGTCATGGACCGTTACGGTGACGACTTCGTGCCGCCGAATCCTGAAATCGGCCATGTGAAACTGTCAAAACTGGTGTTCTGGATATTGCTGGTGGCCGGCGTCATCGGCATTATCGCTTCCGTGTTCGTTCCGGCGTTGGCTTCGATTCTTGGTTCGATTTTCGGTTTGTGTGCGCTGGTCGGCGCCGCTGGCCTCATCGTGCAGCATAAAGGGCATCGTGAAACGCGTACCGACGAATTCGATGATGGAGCACGCGTCTGACGATTCTTTGGCGACAAACTGAATACATCCATCTATGTGAAGGCCCCGGCGGTTATTGAACTGCGCCCCGTTTGTTGGACGTTGTTAATTGGGATACAGGGTCAGACCGCGAGGGACATGCTCCGGAACTCCTCCGGGGTGCGTCCCTCGAGTCGTATCTGGCGTCGTCTGGTGTTCCAATGGATGATGTAGGCGTCCAGTTCGCGTTTGAACTGTTCGTACGAGTCGAACTCCCGGCCTCGGTAGAACTCGTCCTTCAGGTGGCCGAACACCTGCTCGGTGGCGGCGTTGTCCAGGCAGTTGCCCTTGCGGCTCATGGACTGGCGGATGCCGAGGCGTTCGAGCTCGTCCCGCCACCATTGGTGCTGGTACCGCCATCCCATGTCCGAGTGCAGGATGGGCTCCGCGCCGGCGGGCAGGCGCTCCGCGAGCATGGCGAGCAGGCGCCTCTGCCGCCCGAGGTCCGGACTGCGGCTCACGTCCCAGGCCACGATCTCCTTGCTCGCCATGTCGTACACGGGAGCGAGGTACGCCTTGGAGCCGGCGACCTTGAACTCGGTGACGTCGGTGCCGAGCTTGGAGAACGGACGGGCCGCGTCGAAGTCGCGTTCGGGCAGGTTATGCACGTGATCGCCCGTCTCGCCCCTGTACGAGCTGTACCTCCTCCACGGGTTCCTGGAGCGGATGGCGCATCTCAGTCCCATGCGCCGCATGACCCCGGGCACGCTCTTGGCCGACACCTTCCGTCCGAACTCGTGGACCAGGCACATGCGTATCTGTCGGTGGCCGCATCCGTTCGGCGTGCGTCCCCAGATCTCGCCGACCAATGGCTCGAGATCGGCCCGCGTCACACGCTCCGGATGCGACAGGTGATGGTAGTACGTGGATCTGGCCAGTCCGGCTATCCTCAGGAGGTGGCCGAGCCGGTGTCCCCGCCCTGCGAGCAGTCGGACGACGGCGCTTCGCTCGCGCCGCGTGACTTGGACGCCCGCAGGGCCCGGAGTTTTTCCAGGTACGCGACCTTCGCCTTCAGATAGGCGACCTGTTCGGCGAGCTCCTGCTCGCGCGTCGGTTTGGGTCTCGGCTTGGATTTCGCGCCCTTCGGTCTGCCCTTGGGCTTCGGCCCGAGCGCCTCCGGGCCTCCCGCCCGGTACTCGCGGCACCATCGTTCCAACGGCGCGATGCTCGCGATCGCGTACTTCGCCATGACCTCCGTCTTGGTCATGCCGTTCTCGACGTGGTCGCGCGCCGCGGCCGACTTCGTCTCCCCCACGTATACCGTATAGTCAGGAACGCTTTTATACCTGTTCTTATCTTCCGTATGAACCACATACACCGTTGGATAATGAAGACGCGTTCTCTCGGACATCGATACCCCCTTTTATCCCTATCTCGCTTATGTATGGCAGATACACCTCGGAAAAGCGTACTTAGGGGGTATGAGAACAGCTGTCATGACAACCTGACCTGCCATATATAAGCGAGATGTCTCAGGATAAAGCACGGAATCTACCATACGTAAGCGGGATAACCAAGCTTAAGCGCTCGTACGACACATTTTTGTGCACAAGACATCCCTCCGCAAGCGTCATCCGACCGCCTGGTGGCACGTTTCATATGCACAGAGAAAACACAGCCCGCAAACACCACACTCGAAGCATGACGCCAGTGGCTTTAAGGTAGAACCACGCCGATTCTGCTTGCTGATTAAGGTAGGCGATACGGGCTTTCTCTGGCATTCGTTGTCGACGGAAGCCCATTTGGCGGATCGCATGTTCCTCCTTTTCGGGTATGGAGGGAGTGTTCGGGCACTGGAGTGAGCATAACGTAATCATGAGAGAGCAGACAAAATAACTACGGCAGCTTCGATCTTGCGCGTTCCGCCCCTCTCGGTCTTCCCTCGGCGCATCTCTACGAAGTGCTTGACGGTAATTTCTTCCAAGGTGAAATCAGCTAGTGGGGCAAGTGTTTCTGTATCTGTGCATTCTTGGACCATCCGTGTTCATGATCAGTCTCGGGTCGAATCTGGTCTTCTCCGACGCCAACCCTCGCAAGATTGTAAAACGAGGCTGCACCACGCTCATCGCTTTTCTTCTGTTGAATATCGTGCGCGATGGGATTCCCGATGTAGTCGTTGCATTGACTGGCCACCCCAGTACTCTCGACACGTTTGGATACGATATTTTTGCGTCCGATATTCTGGGATTTGCGGGTTTCGTATTCCTGTTTTTTCGCACTTGTCAAACATTTTCACATTGTTTCATTGGCTACGCCGCTGATTTCGTTATGCATGTTGACGGTTAACGATCTGATTCCGCCATTGCACAATGTCCATTGGACTTTACGTGCAGAAGCGGCTTGTCGCACGCGCTTCTAAAGCCTGATTTCGCATGCGCACATCCGCAAAGTCATGCAAATACTAGTTAACGCAATACTATTTGGTGGATTTCGTTCCCGATGTTTTTCGTATAGCACCCTAGGTCAACCCTTTTTGGTATTTTTTCATTGGATATGCCATACGATGGGATATCTTTTCGGAGTATACGAGATTAGGGAAAATATGGTCAACCACCATAAAATGATTAATGCTGCAATCGCAACGCTTGCGACTTGCGCCATGTTGCTGCCGGTAGTAGGCAGCGCCAATGCTAATGAATCCTCGAATACCGCCGTACTTGGTGCCGGCTATACGGCCACCAAGATTTCGCACCCCAATGCAGGGCTGGGCGAAGACGACGGTATCGTAAACGTTTTGAACGGTGAATCCATTGATGATCTCACGCAGGGTTTGCCCGAGCGTGGTCAGAACTATTCATGGGCTTCGGCCGGCTACGGCGACTGGATGTATGTGGGCACCTGCTATTCCGCAATGGGTTCCACGCTGAAATACATGGCTAACACCATGGGCGCCAAGTATGCCAGCATCAAGGCCGCTTTGGATGTTGCGTTCAACGGCGAGCTGTTCCTCGACAATGGCGAGAACCACAGCTTGCTGCTCAAGATCAACGTCAAGACCGGTGAAGTGAAGATCATCGTCAATGCGATTGGCGGAGAGCATGCGGTCAACGGCTATCGTGCAGCCGTTGAATTCCATGACAAGCTGTACTTTGCTGCCGCCGCAAAGGGTCAGCCGTACCTGCTGGAAGTTGATCCGAGCAGTGGTGATGCCACTGAAATCGTGTATCGTTCCGCTGCCATGACCACTGGTCTGAAGAAGGGCTACACTGCTGGTATCCGTGGTTTGACCGTGGTCAACAATCAGCTTATCGCCAGCATGATCACCGACAACGGTGCCGCTATCGTGGCTTCCTCTAACCCGTCCGCAGGTCAGGATTCTTTCGCCACCATCGCCACTCAGGATAAGGGCTTGTACAACTATCCGGCATGTGCTGTGACCGACAACGTGTTCGGTGGCTGCGTATGGGATATGGTCGGATTCAAGGGCAACTTGTATGTCACCGTGGTGACCGGCAAGGGCAAAAACACCAAGCAGTCCTTCGCTTTGCTCCGTGGCACGCAGGATGAGAGCACCGGCAAGTGGACCTTCAAGCCGCTGGTCGGCGATCCGGCAGACGGCGCCAAGTACGAGTGGGGCTTCGGAGCGAGTCGTTCCGGCGCAGCCAACATGGTGGTATACAAGGGCCACCTGTACATCGGCGGCTACAACGATCCGATGAACGCTTTGGAGAAGGCCATGCAGATGGATTTCTCCGATCTGTACAAGGATCTGGAGAGCCCGGTCAACCTGTGGCGTATGGACGTTGACGAAGACGGCAACGAAAACTTCGAAATGCTCGCCGGCGAAGCCAACAACAAGTACTTCAGCGATTCCAAAGGCACCATCGATGGCAATACCATGCTGTCCGGCTTGGGCGACAGCGACGAGCAGAGCCGTCACCTGAACCAGTATGTGTGGCGTATGCAGTCCTACAACAGCAAGCTGTACGTCGGCACCTTCGACATCAGTGATCTTGCATACCCGGCAACCCAGTTCGCCAACGGCGACATTCTGAAGCGTACTCCGGAAGAGTGGAAGAAGCAGATCGAATACATCAAGATCTTCTTCGACTCTCTGAAGAAGAATGACCAGAACGGCACTTCCGGTACTATCGGCACGGACTCTCAGGAAGCCTCCAAGCCTTCCGAGTCCGAATCTCAGGAAACCACCAAGCCGAGCGATGATGACATCATGCCGTTGAACGAAGGTGAAGCATCTGAGAGCGATCAAGCTGCACAGGCAGTTGAAGAAGCCGGCAAGACCGACGAAGTGGCCGCTGACGTGGCTACCATGCAGCAGCTGCTGGAGGACATGGGCGCTGATCTCAACTCCAAGCAGACCGACGTGGTCTCCCCTGACGGTGTCGCTCCGCAGGCCGCTGAAACCTACACGCTCGACGATCGTTACCAGTTCCTCGCATCCCTGCAGCGGCTGCTCGACCTGTACAACAAGAACAAGCAGTATCTGCCGGAATTCATTACCAACGAGCTCGACAAGTGGCTTACCGAAGAGAATCTGGAGAACTTCATCGACTTCGTGGGCGTGCTCAGCTACCTGCATTACTCCAACGATGAGACTCGTGGCTTTGACCTGATCGTCTCCTCCGATGGCACGAACTTCCAGACCATCAGCCGTAACGGTTTCGGAGATAACAACAACCACGGTCTACGCGTGTTCGCCGTCACCGATTCCGGTCTGGCAATTGGCACCGCAAACCCATACCATGGCACTCAGGTGTGGCTGCTGAATGATGGTGAAATCAAGAATGCTGAGCTGACGAATGGCGATGCATTCGACTACGACAAGTATGATAGCGATAAGAAGAGCGCCAACGCCAACGGTCTGACCGTTGGCATCAACCCCAATGGCAATACCGTGGAAGACGTGCAGTACGACTACCAGTCACTGACCGCCGGCACGGATTACACCGTGGCCGATGACGGTTCCATCGTGTTGAGCAGCGCATTCCTCAATGGTCGCGAAACCGGCAGCACCGGTTCTGTGGTGGTGTTCTACAACCAGGGTGCACGCGTGCGTTTCACTGTGACTATCAAGGACAGCACTCCGAACGCACCGAAGAAGGATGATGACAAGCAGAATACGAAGCCTGCCGCACACAAGAAGGCAAACACTGCCAACACCGGTTCCAACGTAATCGGCGTTGTTGTGGTGGTCGCTGTTCTGGTTGTTGCAGCAGGGGCATTGTTCGTGTTCAAGCGCAAGCGTTCCTGAATTGCCAGAGCCTGTTCTTAGGACTCATTCCTAAGTTCGTCCGCAAATAACAATCCCGCATGATCCGGTTCGCCGGAATCATGCGGGATTTTTTATTTTGCAGAGATCGCCTATCTCACGTCATGTCAAACTGCTATCACAAGCTGATTTCAATGTGCGATATGCAACCATGTGGAAGTTCCGATACGGAAACCATTGAAAATGGCACGCAATCCTACAAATAACAGATTCACGGCAAGCCACAGCAACGCCATACGCAGCGCGGAAGACGCCTGCATCGCATCGCATATCCAACCAATCACAGCAAGACAGGGCACATATATTGCAGCCGTCGCCGTACACGTCAATGCAAGATACCGGTAATCCCCTGCCCCAATCAGAATGCCATCAACAGCCCACATCCAACCAGCCAACGGCAATGTCACGCCAACAACCACCATACCGACAGTGAGCAAATGCTGGATCTCAATCGACTGAGAAAACAGCGGGGACGCACACCATCCGGCAATCATCAAACCAATACCGATTACCGTTCCTCCGCATAATCCTGCCCTGCCAGCGATTCTCGTCAAACGCATGGCTTCATCCTCTTGACGGGCACCAATCTGCGCGGCAACCAACGTCTGACCGGCAATACCAATGGCATCAAGCATGTTCAACACGAAATTCCAACTGGAATTCACCACCTGATACGCAGCCAACACTTCCACGCCCATATACGTAGCCAGCACCACATTCGCCACCAGGCATGCACGCAACGCAAGCGTGCGCAAGAACAACACCGCACCATCGCCAGCACTGTTCAACACTCCTGACAAACGCGGCCGTAAACGGGCACCTTCCGCACGAGTCCACAACATCGCAGGAACAATAAGCAACACTGCCATGAACCATTGCGAAATCAGCGTGGCCACTCCAGACCCAAACACACCCCAACCGAATCCGAGAATAAACAGCAGATCCAGCAACGTATTGAGTATCGCACCCAGCGTAGCAGCTACCAACGTGATGCGAACCTTCTGCAGTCCGCGGAAAATACCGTTGGCCGCATACACCAGCAACATGCCGGGAATACCGAACACCACGGCACGCACGTAGTCAACCGCGTTATGCAGCACACTCCCTTGGGCTCCCATGGCCATGCACAACGGGCGTGCAATAACGAACAGCGCCACAGACACCACCACGCCAATGATTCCAGCCAGCCACAGACCATCAGCGCCTGCTTCCAAGCCTTCTCTCCGCTTGCCAGCGCCCAAAAGACGCCCCACCTGCGATGTGGTGCTATACGCAAGGAACACACATAGCCCCACAACAGTGAGCACAATGGTTGACCCGACCGACAGACCGGCGAGCGCCTGCCCGCCAATATGTCCGACGATGGCGGTGTCGATGAGCACGAATGCTGGTTCGGCGATAAGTTGCCCGAACGTTGGTATGGCCAGTGTGAGAATGGTGCTGATGGTGGTGCATGATGCGTTGTTTGCGGTATCTGTTTCGTGAGTATTCTGCGAAGTTGATGTGGTCATAATCGTAAGCGTCTGGCGTGTTGGGGACTACATGTGCAGTGTAAGGTCACGTGTTTCACCATTGCCGTTGATTGCTCAGATTATGACTATGCCTGTTTTGCGCTATTTGAGAATGTCGTTGAAGGTTTTCGCTGATTGTCTGCATAAAGGTAGAGGGGCATATAATTCCCGAACCGCTCGTGACGCATAGTCCAAGCTCCTGCGAGACCCATTCGACCCCATCCAAACCCTAGTGGATTCCCGAATCCGCCTTCGCAGTAATACTTCATGTGACCGTCGAACTTAGCCCCGAACGCGTCAATGGGCTACCGCCTGGTCTCAAGCCCATGAGACACTAGGAACCATGACTACAGTTATCATGCGCACCACTGATGATAATCGTGGTCAGCTGTTTTTGGCTTTATTCCAAGGTTTTCCATTTTTGGGAAACCTGCCGATTACCCTCGTTTTTCACGAGG
>ENA-OQNM01000541-OQNM01000541.1-human-gut-metagenome-genome-assembly--contig:-NODE-541-length-13539-cov-3.613630_pt1 | contig 13539 bp, 9 predicted proteins | sample MGYA00242632_ERZ504886 | MGnify/ENA primary metagenome ERZ504886 (study PRJEB26092, sample SAMD00036424) | human gut metagenome | host: Homo sapiens | study: EMG produced TPA metagenomics assembly of... | reverse complement strand
CATACCTTCCTCAATCTCCCCATTCGTCAAATCATATCTCATATCAAAAAATCCAATATCTCTGCCTTCCGGACTGTCCCATTCTAAGGAATTGTCAGCCAATCACTTTTTTTCAAATGTCCCGGCACCACTTAAACGGTTGCAGAAAAACCAAACACATATTGTTAAAAATTTGACAAAAAGAAAAAAACGTGCTACAATAATGCTAATTTCAGGCAAAAGGAGTATCCCAGACATGAAGACAGGACTTGTAGTAGAAGGCGGCGGCATGAAATGCGCCTACAGCGCAGGCATTCTTGACCGCTTTTTAGATGAACACATTACATTTGATTACTGCATCGGCGTATCGGCCGGATCTGCAAATGTGGCAAGCTATCTTGCCGGACAGCGCGGACGAAACCTTCGATTTTACGTAGACCATCTGCATGAGCCCGGTTATATGGGTGTCAAAAATCTGCTGCGCACCGGACAGTTTTTCGGTCTTCAATATATTTATCAGACATTGACCAATTCTGACGGAGCCGACCCGATCGATTATCCTGCCATCGTGGAAAATCCGGCCGAGTTCGAGCTTGTTGCAACCGATGCTGCAACCGGAAAACCGGTGTATTTTACCAAAGATGATATGAAACAGGATGACTACCGTGCCATCATGGCAAGCTGTGCCCTGCCCATTATGTGCCGTCCGATTTCTTTCCATAATGAGACGTATTTTGATGGTGGATTATCGGATTCCGTTCCGATCGAGCGCGCGTTTGCCAAGGGATGTGACCGTGTGGTTGTAATCTTAAGCAAACCCCGCAGTTTGTAAAGCAGCCGGAAGGCTTCCGGCACATTTACCGGCATGCCCTGCGCAAATATCCACAGACCATAAAAGCCCTCGACAACCGGCATCTGATGTACCGCCAGAATATTGCCGATGTTAAAAAACACGAAACCGCCGGGGAAGCCCTCGTCTTTGCGCCTTCGAAAGAGTTAAAAATGAGTACTTACGCACGCGATGAAAAGTTGGAACAGGAATTGTATGATCTGGGGATTTCTGATTTTAATGCACGTCTGAAGGAACTGCATACATTTCTTTCCTGAAAGAAGACAAAGCCCACCGGATATTGTATTTAATTCATTTTATTTTCGTCAGTCTTGCAATTCATGAAAAATATTATCCACATAAACCGTATCGTTTTCAATACGATAAAGCATAAAATATCGATGGGATAAAAAATTAGATTCTTCGATATCCTAATTCTTTTAGTTTTAGTATTATCACAAAGTTTCAGACTCCCGGCAACATTTGACAGACTTGTTTTTGTTGCTTCAAAGTCATTTAATAAATTTCTTGCAGCCTGCTCACTTTTCTTTTCAAACAAAAGATACGCAATAAATCTATCAAGATCTTCCTCCGCATGCTTCATCAAAACGATCTTATAATCCATACTTTGACCTCATATCAGAAATCACATGATCTGCATCCCTGAACAATCCCTCTTCCCTGGACTTTTTCAATTTTGCAAGCATCTCTTTCTCCAACATCGGTGCATATGGATTTGATTCTATCTGTCTTTTTATTTCAAAAGGAAATCCATTTGTGGCAACAGCCTGTGTTAAAAACATTCTGATTGCTGTTGTTGTATCTGTACCCAAATCCTTAAATAGAGCATCTGATTTACGCTTTAACTCGTCTTCTACTCTGACCTGAATTGTACTAGCCATATTCACTACCTCGCTTCCATTTATTTTCTCTATTATAATGTCAAATCATTTGTATTTCAATACATTTGTATTGTTTTTGTATGAGTAAAAACTGCAGAAAATATTGACACGTTCTAAAAAATCTTCCATATAGAAGATTCGCAGACTAAAAAACGGCGGGATCCCATCGGGTTTACCGCCTTTCTGCCACTGCCATCCACGCGATTAGCAGCCTTCCGTATTCACTTCAATCTTATCCAGTTTCCAGATATCATCGACATATTCCTGAATGGTTCTGTCAGAAGAGAATTTACCACTGTGCGCAATATTTAAAATTGCAGACTTTGCCCACGCGCTCTTGTTGGTGTAATAAGCACCGATCTTCTTCTGTGCATTTGCATATGCACGGAAATCTGCAAGGATAAAGTAGCGGTCTGCTACCTGTCCCTGCTGTGGATTGAGCAGTGAGTTGTACAGCTCGCGGAACAACTCACGGTCATTATGAGAATACGTTCCATCTACCAGCTGGTTGACAACCTTCTTGATATCCTCATCATTATTGTAAATATCATATGGATTGTAATCATGATGCTGCTCATGTGCAATGACTTCGTCTGCGCTCATACCAAAGATAAAGATATTGTCTGCGCCAACTTCCTCGTACATCTCAACATTTGCGCCATCCATGGTTCCCAATGTGATCGCACCGTTTAACATAAACTTCATATTTCCGGTTCCGGATGCCTCTTTACTTGCTGTGGAAATCTGTTCGCTGACATCTGCTGCCGCAAAAATCCACTCTGCAATGGATACACGGTAGTCCTCAATGAACACAACCTTGATCTTTCCGTTGATGGATGGATCATTATTGATTACATCCGCAACAGTGTTAATCAGCTTGATGGTCTTCTTTGCCGTACGATATCCGGCTGCAGCCTTTGCTCCGAAGATAAAGGTTCTCGGATAGAAATCCATGCCCGGATTTGCCTTGATCTGGTTGTACAGATACATCACATGCAGGATATTCATAAGCTGTCTCTTATACTCATGCAGTCTCTTAACCTGTACATCAAAGATAGAATCCGGATCGACTTCGATACCATTGTGCTCCTTGATATATTTTGCCAGACGGATCTTATTCTGCTTTTTGATCTCCAGAAATTCCTGCTGTGCTTTCGGATCGGTTGCATATTTTGTCAGATCCTCGACCTTCGCAAGACTTGTGATCCAGTCTTTTCCGACATGCTTTGTTACCCAGTCTGCAAGCAGTGGATTTCCATGTGCAAGGAAACGTCTCTGTGTGATACCGTTGGTTTTATTGTTAAATTTCTCCGGAAACAGTTCATAGAAATCACGAAGTTCCTGCTTCTCAAGAATCTCTGTATGCAGTCTTGCCACACCGTTGACAGAATATCCGGCAACAATTGCAAGATTTGCCATCTTCACCTGTCCGTCGTAGAGAATTGCCATCTTGCGCACCTTCTCCTCATTATCCGGATATTTTGCACGGATCTCTTCTACAAAACGGCGGTTGATCTCATCCACGATCTGATATACACGCGGAAGCAGTCTCTGGAAGATGTCGATCGGCCACTTTTCAAGTGCCTCTGCCATGATGGTATGGTTGGTATAAGCTACACAATGTGTTGTGATCTCCCATGCCTCATCCCATGACATGCCTTCCTCATCCAGAAGGATTCGCATCAGTTCTGCAACAGCAACCGTCGGATGGGTATCATTCATCTGGAACGTTACCTTCTTTGGCAGATCATGCAGATCATTGTGATGTTTCTTAAAACGCTCCAGCGCACGCTGGATACTTGCGGAAACAAAGAAATACTGCTGTTTTAAGCGCAGTTCCTTTCCTTTTACGTGATTGTCGTTCGGATACAGCACCTCTACCAGGTTGCGGGCAAGATTTTCCTGCTCCACTGCCTGATCGTAATCTCCACGGTCAAAGGAATCCAGTGAAAACTCTTCCTTCGGCTGTGCATCCCAGATCATCAGGGAATCTACCACATGGTTGCCGTAGCCAACGATCGGCATATCATAAGGAATTGCAAGAACAGACTGATACCCTACCTGCTCAAAGTGCAGATTTCCGTCCTCCCCTGCGGTTTCTTCCACATGACCACCAAACTTGATCTCGTAGCAGTATTCCGGTCTGCGAAGTTCAAACGGATATCCATCCTTTAACCAGTTATCCGGTACTTCGACCTGAAATCCATCAATAATCTGCTGCTTAAACATACCATAACGATAACGAATTCCACATCCATATGCGGCATAGCCCAAGGTAGCAAGAGAATCCATAAAACATGCTGCCAGCCGGCCAAGTCCGCCATTTCCAAGAGCCGGATCCGGCTCCTGGTCTTCAATGACACTCAAATCCAGTCCAATCTCTTCAAGTGCTTCTTTTACTTCCCCATAAGCCCCCAGATTAATCAGATTATTCCCCAGTGCCCTGCCCATCAGAAACTCCATGGACATATAATACAATATCTTAGGGTCATCTTTTTCAATGACCTGCTGTGTTGCCATCCATTCATCCATGACAACATCCTTGACAGCCAGTGAAACAGCCTGATAAATCTCCTGCTGTGTCGCTTCTTTCAATGTCTTACGATACATCGTCTTGACATTTTCTGTCACGGAAGCAATAAACTCCTTTTTACTAAACACTTTGTCTCGCATCAAAAGTCCTCCTCTGTGCTTGGTTTGCGTGACACTATTGTTTTTCCACTGCCAGCGTAACCTTCTCACCGTTAATGCTCCATTCTTTCTGATATCCGGCAAGTGTGCCTGCAGTGATAGCATTTGCAAGTACCTCTGTCTGGATCTTTTCTCCGTATTTATTGAAAATACCAGTTACCTTCTCGTCTGCTGTATAGGAAACAGCAATATGATCCATAACTTCAAAACCAGCCTCTTTACGCATGGTCTGAATCTTACTGATCAGTTCACGTACAAAACCTTCTTCAATCAGTTCCGGTGTCAGTCTTGTATCCATAACAACTGTCACATTGTTATCCCCCTCGGTCACAAAGCCTTCGGCCTGTGTCATGGTAATCAGAAGATCCTCCTCCAATAATACAACCTCGGAACTTACACTGTCAAGTTTCAGACATCCGTTCTCTTTTAATTCTTTCATTGCAGCATTTCCGTCAAGTTCTGACAGGGCAGCCTGAATCTGTTTTAAATACTTACCATATTTCGGGCCAACCGTACGAAGCTGCGGCTTGAACTGATAATCTGTATAAGAAGAAACATCATCGGTAAATGCCACATTTTTGACATTCAACTCATCGGCAATAATCTCTTTATAAAAATCACCCAGTGCTTCCGGTGCCTTGACATACATCTGACCAATCGGCTGACGGTTTTTGATATTGGCACTGTTCCGGCACGCACGTCCCATAACAACGATCTTTAATACCTCATCCATTGCAGTTTCCAGATCCTTGTCGATCATCTTCTCATCCACCGTCGGGAAGTCACACAGGTGAATACTTTCCGGTGCAGACGGATCAATGGAACATACCAGATTGCGATAAATATCTTCTGTCATAAATGGAATCATCGGTGCTGCCGCTTTGCTGATTGTAACAAGTGCGGTATACAATGTCATATAAGCATTGATCTTATCCTGCTCCATGCCTTTTGCCCAGAAACGCTCACGGGAGCGGCGTACATACCAGTTACTCATATCATCGACAAACTCCTGCAGATATTTTGCAGCTTCCGGAATCTTATAATTAGAAAGACTTTCATCCACACCAGCTACTGCAGAATTGAGCTTAGAAAGCAGCCACTTATCCATAACCGATAATTTGTCATACTCCAGCTTGTATTTTGTAGCGTCAAACTGGTCAATATTTGCATAAAGTACGAAGAACGCATAGGTATTCCAGAGCGTTCCCATAAACTTACGCTGGCCCTCAAGCACAAGCTTGCCGGAGAATCTCTTTGGAATCCATGGTGCGGATGCCGTATAGAAATACCAGCGGATAGCGTCTGCGCCGTATGTCTGCAGGGCATCAAACGGATCTACGGCATTTCCCTTGGACTTGGACATCTTCTGTCCGTTTTCATCCTGTACATGTCCGAGCACGATGACGTTCTCATAAGGTGCTTTGTTGAAAAGCAGTGTCGATTCTGCCATAAGAGAATGGAACCATCCTCTGGTCTGATCAACTGCCTCTGAGATAAATTTGGCCGGGAACTGCTGCTCAAATACTTCTTTATTTTCAAATGGATAGTGATGCTGTGCAAACGGCATAGCTCCGGAATCAAACCAGCAATCCAATACTTCCGGTACACGGTGCATATCCTTGCCACACTCCGGACACTTGATCGTCACCGCATCAATATATGGTCTGTGAAGTTCTACCTCTGCTGCCTTTGGATCACCGGCTTTTTCTGCTAATTCAGCGCGGCTTCCGATACATTCTCTGTGTCCGCACGCACACTCCCAGATGTTAAGTGGAGTACCCCAGTAACGGTTACGGGAAATTGCCCAGTCCTGAATGTTTTCCAGCCAGTTTCCGAAACGTCCGGAACCGATGGATTCCGGAATCCAGTTAACAGTGTTGTTATTGCGGATCAGATCATCCTTTACTGCAGTCTCTTTGATGTACCAGGACTCTCTTGCATAATAAATCAGAGGCTTGTCACATCTCCAGCAGTGTGGATACTCATGTTCAAACTTCGGAGCATCAAACAGCTGCTTTCTGGCACTTAAATCCTTTAATACTTCCGGATCGGCATCCTTTACCCACATACCGGCAAACGGTGTCTCCTCAGTCAGTTCTCCTTTTCCATTTACGAACTGTACAAACGGAAGGTCGTAGTTTCTTCCGACATTGGCATCATCCTCACCAAATGCAGGTGCGATATGAACGATTCCAGTACCATCGGACATCGTGACATAAGTATCGCAGGTCACAAAGAAGCCTTTCTTGCCCTGCTTATCTGCCAGTTCCTTTGCACAGGCATAAAGAGGCTCATATTCTTTGCGTTCAAGATCCTGTCCCTTGTAGGTTTCAAGCACTTCGTAGGCTTTCTTTCCTGCCTCTTTATCCTCTTTGGAAAGAAGTGGAGAAAGCACCTTGTCTGCCAGTGCCTCTGCCAGATAATACGTATAACCATCTACTGCTTTTACCTTGATATAGGTATCATTCGGGTTTACACAAAGTGCCACGTTACTTGGCAGTGTCCACGGAGTTGTGGTCCATGCCAGAAAATACGCATCCTCTCCGGCAACCTTAAAACGGACAACTGCAGATTTTTCTTTTACTAATTTATATCCCTGTGCAACTTCCTGTGCGGAAAGCGGAGTCCCACACCGAGGGCAGTAAGGCACGATCTTGAATCCCTTGTAGAGAAGTCCTTTGTTCCAGATCTCTTTTAATGCCCACCACTCGGATTCAATGAAATTGTCATCATAGGTGACATATGGATTGTCCATATCTGCCCAGAAACCTACCGTATTTGAGAAATCTTCCCACATACCCTTGTATTTCCAGACGGATTCTTTACACTTTTTGATGAATGGCTCAAGACCATATGCTTCGATCTGATCCTTTCCATCCAGTCCAAGAAGTTTCTCCACTTCGATTTCTACCGGAAGACCGTGGGTATCCCATCCGGCTTTCCGTGGAACGTACTTTCCTTTCATGGTCTGGAATCTCGGAATCATATCCTTGATGGTACGTGTCTCTACATGTCCGATATGTGGTTTTCCGTTTGCCGTAGGCGGTCCGTCATAAAATGTGTAAGTCTCGCCTTCCTTACGGTTCTCCATGGATTTTTTGAAGATATCATTTTCGCGCCAGAATTTTTCCGTTTCTTTTTCGCGATCGACAAAGTTCATATTGGTATCTACTTTGTTGTACATATTTTCCTCCTGCATTTATGATTCTGAAATAAAAAATCCCCACGTCCAGTAATTAGGACGCGGGGTCACGTTATACCACCTGATTACCATGTACTTAAATCCCGTATTCAAAAAGGATTTGCATACTTCGTTCCCATAACGCTGGAAATACGTCGAACTCTACTCTCCTGGGATTTCGATCCGCAACTCGGAAGTGATTTTCACTGTCATATTACTCGTATTGGCTCTCACCTGTTCCAACTCTCTTTGACTTTCCTATCACAGTTACTGTCTTCGTCTTCGTTTTTCACCTTTGGTTTTAAGTATAGTAATGATTCTTTCAGATGTCAAGTAAAATTCCTGTTCAGCCAGGCTTTCCATGCACAGTAATTTTCCAGTTCCCCGGATACCTGTTTCCGGTAAGCAAATCTCAACATCTCATAATAACAGTCATTCTCATAAATTGGATACTTCAGTTCCCAGTCATTGTCCGGATTTGTTCCATCCATATACACAAGTCCCTCTTCCGTAAACAGCACGATCCCATGCCTGCTTCGGATGCACTGCCCTGCGGCTTCCTCCTTTGCCAGTCTGCGTGCCAGTTCAACCGAATCTACCAGATCCGGGTAATCCATACTGTAAATTGTTGCAAGCATCCGCAATTTCTTCACCTGGCTTTCACTCTGCAGAAGCAGCCAGGTACCGGCATATCCATTACTGCGCATCTTCAATCCGTCAATCCCTGTCACCATTCCTGTCCATATATAGTAGTCCGGGTTGACCGGAAGAAAGCAAAGTTCTTCTATCCCTGTAAATGCACGCAGACACTCAAGCAGCAGAGCTCCCGCTTCAATAACATCAATCAGCCCGCGTTCCTTGTCTTCACAGACCACCAGCACACGGTTTCGCTTCTCATCTTTTTGCAATGTCGTAATTGCCGGGTCCAAACGCAAAAAATGTGTTCAGTTTTTTATCATAAACGGCCCATGCATTATTTAATTCTTCGATCTCTTCCAACCGGTAATTATCATTTTCCACGGGGGACAGCATCCCCTGCGCCATCTTAAACAAACTATGCTCTGTGACATCCGAAACTGTGTGTTTGTCCTTCCAGTAATACCATTCAACCAGTGGGTTTTTGGGCTTTATCTCCCTAAGGATTCCCTGATTGATCCTTGACATAAGCTGCTGTCCCCTATCCATATCCTGATGAATCGTTTCCTGATTTACCAATGGTGCCAGATGAATGGTTGTATGACACCGAAATGAAATAATCGACATGTGAATACTCCTTTAATCTTTGTGTTTCCAGTTATACAGAAAATTTCCCAGTGAAGCCAGAATGATCAATCCATATCCTATCAGACTGTATCGATCCGGAATCTCCGCGAATAAAAGAAATCCAAGTAATGTTGCAAAAATAATCTGTGAATAATCAAAAATAGAAATTTTTCCGGCGGGTGCATAGGTATATGCTGCGGTGATCGTAAACTGTCCTCCCGCTGCAAAAAGTCCCGCAAGAAGCAGCGTCAACAACTGCCGCAGTGACATCGGCTGATAATGAAATACGATCCACGGTATCACAATAATACAGGAAAAGCAGGAAAAATAAAACACAATGACCGGTCCCTTTACTCCGTGTGTACCCATCTTCCGCACCATTGTATATGCGATTCCTGCACCCAGTCCTCCGCATACGCCAATAAGCGCAGGGATCAGATGTACATTTTCAAACCCCGGTTTTACCACAAACAAACAGCCGACAAATGCCAGTATAACGCACATTGCCTGAGCTGGTTTTATCTTTTCTTTTAATAACAGGAAGGAAAAAATAATTGCAAAAAAGGGAGATAATTTATTTAAAATAGAAGCATCTGCCACCAGCAGGTGATCAATCGCGTAGAAATTACAAAGAATTCCAAGTGTCCCAAATGCACAGCGTAAAAACAGTGAACCCCACTGTGTTTTTTCCACCTTAGGTGCTGTATGATTTTTGATAAGAATAATTGCCGCAAAAAATGCAGCTACCAGATTCCGAAAAAAACTTTTCTGTACGGACGGCAGATCTCCCGCCAGCCGCACACTCACATTCATACACGCAAAAAAGAATGCCGACAAAATGATCATTATCATGCCACGTATATAATTTTCCTGTTTCATTGTACAATCACCTCAGATTTTTATTATAGAACCGGCATCCGTGATGCCAGTTTTATAATACCATACTTTTTCTTTTTTGAAAATCTGAATTTTTACTTTGTACTGTTGTCATTTTCTGTATTGCTGCCGGATGAATTACCCGCCAAATGATTTTAGTTTTCCTGTTTCACTGGGTATCTTTGGGATGAAACTCCCATTTAAAAAGCACCGGCTTAACCTGCAGACATCTACAGGCCCAAGCTGGTGCTTATTCCCATATTATTTTTCTTTATGCGAACGGATTCTCCGTCGGATAAGGCAGAGATGCCGGCTGGTTGTAATTGATGTCCTCCATCGGAACCCCAATATACTTAAATACCTCAAACAGAGCCTTTCCGTAATGTCCGAATGCAACCGCTCCGTGATGCGGATAATTCTTCTCGATCAGAACGTGACGGTAGAAACGTCCCATCTCATGAATGGCAAATACGCCAATGCTTCCGAACGAACGGGTTGCAACCGGAAGGACTTCTCCCTGTGCCACATACGCGCGCAGCTTATTGTCGGAAGTGGACTGCAGGCGGTAGAATGTGATATCGCCCGGTGCAATATCTCCCTCAAGGGTACCGTTTGTTACTTCGACAGGAAGGCTTCTTGCCATGATCATCTGGTTCTTCATCTCACAGGATGCCAGCTTCTTTGAACAGGTATTGCCACAATGGAATCCCATAAATGTATCTTTATGTGTATAGTCAAACTTGCCCTCGATCGACTCTTTGTACATATCCTTCGGAACGGAGTTATTGATGTCGAGCAGTGTGACAGCATCCTCGCTCACGCAGGTGCCGATAAACTCACTCAGTGCGCCGTAAATATCTACCTCGCAGGATACCGGAATGCCTCTTCCGGTCAGACGGCTGTTGACATAGCACGGAACAAATCCAAACTGTGTCTGAAATGCCGGCCAGCATTTTCCTGCAATTGCAACATATTTGCGGGAACCTTTGTGCGCCTCAATCCAGTCAAGCAGTGTCAGTTCATACTGTGCAAGTTTCTCTAAAATCTCCGGCTTTTTGTTTCCCTCACCGAGTTCTGCTTTCATATCTGCAACAACCTCCGGAATACGCTGATCTCCTGCGTGGTTGTTGAATGCCTCAAACAGATCCAGCTCTGAATTTTCCTCAATTTCCACGCCCAGATTATAAAGCTGCTGGATTGGAGCATTGCATGCAAGGAAATTCATTGGTCTTGGTCCAAAGGAAATGATTTTTAAGTTTGCAAGTCCTTCTACAGCTCTTGCAATCGGTAAAAAGTCGTGAATCATATCTGCGCAATCCTCTGCATCTCCAACCGGATATTCCGGAATGTAAGCACCGACATTGCGAAGTTTTAAGTTGTAACTTGCATTTAACATACCGCAGTATGCATCTCCACGTCCCTGAACCAGATTGTTCTGGGACTCCTCTGCTGCTGCAACAAACATCTTTGGTCCATCAAAATATTTTGCAAGCATGGTCTCGGAAATTTCCGGTCCGAAGTTTCCAAGGTATACACACAGCGCATTGCATCCTGCTGCTTTAATATCTGCCAGCGCCTGCTCCATATGAATTTCACTCTCTACGATGCAGACCGGACACTCATAAATATCCTTTGCATCATACTTGTCTGTATATGCTTTGATCAGCGCCTTTCTGCGGTTTACGGAAAGAGACTCCGGGAAACAGTCACGGCTGACTGCAACGATACCTACTTTTACTTCTGGAATATTAATCATGATTTTGCCTCCTTGTTGTATGTAATCATTTTAATTTTTTGTTAGATACGATGATATGATTTTATTTTGCAAGTTCCAAAAACAGATCCCTGCATGCCGGATAAATCTTACGGAACTTCTGATAACGCTCTTCATATTTTGCTGCAAGCTCCGGTTCCGGTTCTACCGTATCGGTCAGTTTTACAATTGCCTCTGCTGCATCGCGGACGGTCGGGTATTCTCCACAAGCTACTGCTGCAAGCATTGCGCCACCCATTGACGGTCCCTGTTCATTTTCCGGAATATCTACCGGAATATTGAGCACATTTGCCACAATCTTTTTCCACAGCGGACTCTTTGCTCCTCCACCGCAAATACGGGTACGGGCAATATGAATGCCGAGTGAACGTGCCACCTCAAAAGAATCTCTTAAGGCAAATGCCACACCTTCGAGTACCGCCTGTGTCATATCCGCTCTGGTAGTATCCATGGTCAGACCGATAAAAGTACCTCTTGCATTCGGATCATTGTGCGGAGATCGCTCCCCCATCAGATATGGAAGGAAAAATACATGGTTTTCTCCAAGCTTCGTAATATTTTCCTGTTCTGCGCCATAATCCTTTGTGCCGATAATATCATCCATCCACCATTTATTACAGGATGCTGCGGAAAGCATGCAGCCCATCAGATGATAACTTCCATCCGCATGGTCGAACGAATGCAGTGCATTATTTTCGTCCACTCCGAATTTATCGGAAGAAATAAATACGGTTCCGCTCGTTCCCAAAGAAATGTTACATGCACCATCTCCAACGGTTCCGGTTCCCACAGCTGCTGCCGCATTGTCTCCGGCTCCGGCTACAATTTTTACCTGATCCGATACGCCGAGTTCCTTCGCCAGTTCTGGAAGCAGCGTTCCAACTTCCTCATAACTTTCGTATACTTTTGGAAGCCAGCTTGTTTTAATACTGCAGATCTCACACATTTCTTCTGACCAGCAGCGATTCTTTACATCAAAGAACAGTGTTCCGGACGCATCCGATACATCCGTACTGTAATTGCCGCTCAGGCGAAATGCCAAATAATCCTTTGGCAGCATAATTTTATGAATCTTTGCAAAATTCTCCGGTTCATTGTTTTTCATCCAGAGTACTTTCGGCGCAGTAAATCCGGTAAATGAAATATTGGCTGTGTATGCAGAAAGACGTTCCTTCCCAATTACCTGATTTAAATAATCGCACTCTTTTGTCGTCCTTCCGTCGTTCCAGAGAATTGCCGGACGAATCACTTCATCCTTATCGTCCAGTGCTACAAGTCCATGCATCTGTCCGCCAAAGCTGATGCCGGCTACCAGACTCCTGTCTGTACCATCCAGCAATTCCTTCAGTCCATCCATTGACTGTGTAAACCAGTCATACGGATTCTGCTCCGACCATCCCGGTTTTGGGAAACAGATTGGATATTCACGACTGACGATCTTTAAAATTTTTCCACTGCCCTCCATCAAAAGAAGTTTAACAGCAGAAGTTCCCAGATCAATTCCTATGTAATTCATGATAACCCTCAATTCTGAAATGTTAATTTTGTGCTCGTGCACGTTTCTACTCATATCCTACAACGATGCGCTGATATTTTCAACTGTTTTCCGAAATTTTTTTTCTTTTCGTGATTTCTTCCAAACCGGTTGCGCTTATTTTGTGGAAAGCGTACAGTAACTTTCCCCGCTCTTGTCGTGCACGCACACATTTTCTGTATTTCAATTGACATTTTACCTTATCAATGCTACCCTTGTTAAGAGTTATTCAGGAAAAATTCAACAAGGGGGAACGACATGGCCACTATAAAACAGATTGCTGAACTGGCAGGTGTTTCACGCGGTACGGTTGACCGTGTACTGAACAACCGCGGTTCCGTCAATGCCAATACTGCAGCCCGTGTACGTGAAATTGCAGAAAAATTAAACTATAAACCCAACAAAGCAGGACTGATGCTTGCTGCACAGAAAAAGAATCTGAAAATCGGTGTTATTTTATTTCCCGATTCCAATCCTTTTTTCAGTGAAGTCCTTGAAGGCGTAAATGCC
>ENA-OQNM01000540-OQNM01000540.1-human-gut-metagenome-genome-assembly--contig:-NODE-540-length-13556-cov-3.696403_pt1 | contig 13556 bp, 10 predicted proteins | sample MGYA00242632_ERZ504886 | MGnify/ENA primary metagenome ERZ504886 (study PRJEB26092, sample SAMD00036424) | human gut metagenome | host: Homo sapiens | study: EMG produced TPA metagenomics assembly of... | reverse complement strand
ATGCAGAATGAGACAATCGACAACGCTAGATAACAAAGTACAGGTTTCGTGTGAGCTTTGCTAAAACTGACATCTACGCTAAGCGAACGTTACGTCTGACGTAATGACACTAGAAACTAGGGTCAAAAGCTTAAAACCCCAGGGTGCCACTATACTGCGGCTGGTTTCCGCGAAGCTAAGTCCACCTTGGATAAGGACAAGCGAACTAATGCAATCAAGTATGTAGTGTTCTTTACCGATGGTGTGCCGACTACGAGTAGTGCATTCGACAATACTGTTGCGAACAATACATTGACGATCGCTAAGCAACTGAAAGATGCGAATGTTGGTGTGTACAGCGTAGGCATCTTCTCTGGTGCTGACACGAGCGTAACTTCGTGCAATTGGCTGTCAGATGAGACGCGCAAAGCCAATGTGTTTATGAATGCGGTGTCCAGCAATTATCCGAATTATGGAAGTGTTGCTTGGGATGCTTGGTCTGGTGTAACGCTTAGTGGCGGCTCGGACAAGGGCTACTACAAGACCGCCAGTACGGCTTCTGAGCTGTCGAAGGTTTTCGAAGACATTCAGCAAACCATTACGAGCACCAACGGATATACCGGCGTGACCATTCAGGATACGCTGTCGAAATATGCTGAATTTGCTGATGACGATCCTGAAAAAACCGCAAAAGTGGTTACCAATGATGGCACTACCGTAACTGCGCAATGGAATATCAAGGTGAATGGCAAGACGATTACCGCATCGCCGAAGAGCTCTGATCCACTTCCTGACGGTGTGACTTACACGCTGCAGTTCGACATTAAGCCTACGCAGAAGGCGTATGACGATTATGCGGCGAACAAGAACGCTGAAAAAGATGGCTACGACGGTGTGACTGGTAGTGCTGGTTCTGATGCTGCCGGTAATGCCACGTCTGTGGACAAGCCCGGTTTCTACACCAACGACAGCGCATGCTTGGCCTACTCGGGTGACGGCGAAACACATGCCTGCAGTGATACGCCTTATACGGAGCAGCCGGTCGATCAGGTCAAGACCGGTGCCATCACAGTGCAGAAGAAGTGGGCTGATGCTGATGGCAAAGCGAGCTCAGAAGGCAATCCTGAATCGGTGACGTTCACATTGCAGATCGATGAAAAGGACTCGCGCGAAGCTGCGGCGACGGCTGATACGAATTGGACTGCAACTTTCGAAAACCTAGCTCCCGGTCACACGTATAAGGTGGTCGAAAAGGCTGTTGAAGGCTACGAAACTTCTTACAAGAGCCAAGACGTGACAATCACTGCCGACGAGCTGTGGAACGCCAATTTCAACGCGAATACGGCTGACAATGTGGAGGAGTGGAACGTCGCTGTCACCAACACTCACAAGAAGTCGACGTTGGCTGAAGGTTCGATCAAGGTGTCCAAGAGCATCAGCGGTCGTGAATGGAAGAAAGGTGACTCCTTCAACTTCACCATTGCCGGCTCTGACCCAGCCCAGAACGCTCCATTGCCCGATTCAGCTTCCGTCACGATCAATGCGAATACCGCAAATCACGAGGCGAGCTTCGGCAAGATCGTATACAAGACCGATGGCACCTACACCTACACGGTGAAGGAAACCAAGCCCACCAACGCCATTGCCGGCCTGCACTATTCCCAGGCGGAATACACGGTAACCGTGACGGTTCCTGCCGATATGGGCACGCTAACAGTGAGCATCAAGCAAGTCAAGGACGACAACGGCAAGACTGTTGATAATCAGTCTGCGAATGTCGCCAAATTCACCAATACGTATGTGGCGGTGTCGGCGTTGCCGTTGACGGGCGGAACCACGGATCGTCAATGGCTGCTGGTTGGCGGCTCGATCGGCGGACTCGCAGTACTGCTGGTTGGCGCGGCTGGCGTCTGGAACAGCAAGAAGCGTCTCGTCTGAGACGGTTCCTCGGGCTGGACTGCCCTACCAACCTTCACGGGGCGGTCCAGCCGCACATCACAAATTTGTGGATCCGGAGCATGTTGGGCTTCAGATCCCGTTAGCAAAAACAAACACAACATCAACAACACAATGAGAGGGGATTCTCATGAAGATGAGGAAACTTTTCGCCGGTATCGCCGCCGCTGCGACGTTGCTGGGCGGCATGGCCCTGAGCGCGGCAAGCGCACAGGCTGACGGCAGCGGCACTGTCGTCACTAGTAAGGTGAATTTCACATTCACTGCTCAGGACGCCAAGCAGCTGACCAATCGTAAGCTGGACGCCTACAAGATCGCTGACTACGTGCAGTACGGCACTGGTAGCAATGCAACGTACGGTGTGCAGACTGCCGGCACGGTGACGGATAACTCCGGCATCAAGGCTGCGCTCGAAGCTGCTGTTGCAGGCACTAATAAGACGGTTCCGACCGATGGCGGCGATCTGATGGCTTGGGCGCTCGCCGAAGGCGTGCTGTCTGTGGACAATTCTGCAGATGGTGCATGGAATAATAGCGCTTCCCGTAAGTTTGTGGAATCGCTGAAGACCACGACTGACAAGCTTGGTACCGCAGAAGAGGTTGATTTGGGTGCTGCCGCTAATGGCACTTCCGCTACTGTGACGCTCCCTGCAGGCCTGTACCTGTTTGTGGACGCGGATTACTCGGTTGGCACCAATGGAGCTGCCACTCCGTCTATCGCATCCTCGTTGGCTCCGGTAACGTTAGGATGGCGTGCTGAATCCGCTCACGTGAGGCAACTGTGGCCATTAAGAACCCAGACCACTGCCGTGACCAAGAACGGTGAATGGAGAGGGACGTCGATCACCCGCGTTCCCGTTGGGCCCAGAAACGTGACATCACCGATTACGAGCAAGGTGCCGCAGAACACGCAGTACTACAGCGATTACGGCTACACCTACACGGATACCCCGTCTGCTGGCCAGACTGTGGATTTCGATTCCCTTAAGGTGACGGTCGGCGATAAGAGCCTGAACAAGGGTACGGATTACACCGTGGCCCAAAACAAGAATGGCACCTTCACCGTCACCATCAGTTCCATCCAGAAGCAGACCGCAGGTGCACTCATTACTGTGACCTATGCTGCCAAGGTTACTGAAGCGGGAGCCTCCGGCAGCAAGGCCGTGACTAACGCGGTCGTGCTCTCCGACAATGGTGCTGAAGCTACTGACAGCACTACCATCACCAATAGCGGGTTCTCCTTTACCAAGACCGACGCTCAAGGCAATCCGCTGGCCGATGCTACGTTCACGATCCGCGTTCCGGGTGTGGATGGTTCGTTCACCGCCACCTCTGACAAGACCGGCACAGTGACCTTCAAGGGTCTTGCAGATGGCACCTACGAAGTCAACGAAACCACGGTTCCGAATGGCTTCCAGCAGAGCCTCAAGGCCAAGTTCAATGTCATCATTGAGAATGGTGAGGTCAAGTTCAGGGGTACGGATGTGTGGGGCCTGGCTCCGAAGGAGTCTTCCGATAAATACCAGGTCAAGAACGTGAAGAACGTCACCCAGCTGCCGCTTACCGGCGCTGCGGGCACGACCCTCTTCACCGTGGTGGCGCTGCTCGTGGCAGGTGCCGGCGTTACCGTCGCACTCAAGTCGCGCCAGCGCGTGCACTGATATGCGCTCAATCGCTGAAACAATAAGCGAAAAAACGAAATAAGCGGGCATTCGCGGAAACCATCCGTGGATGCCCGCTTTTCATGTCTTTTCGTGCCTTTCCATACTTTTTAGGGGTGAAGGTTTTGCACGGGGCAATACGGGATCGAAACGGGTGAAATCCGGTACCAAACGGCGAAATCCCGGCATGAAAAAGGTATCCGCAAGTGGCAGTTGGGTGGCAAAACAGTCGTTAAAAAGCAATCATGCAGGGGTTGCAGGTGGGGGCATCTCACGACAATGGCACCCTACAATCGCAAGCACATCCATGAAAACAGTGGAAAGGCGGGTGTCATGGCACGAGGTGGGGGAGCATTCAGCGACGAGGAAATCCAACTATTGCGCGGACTGCCAGCGGTCGCCAACGTAACGCGCAATCGCATCACCTACGCCGATTCGTTCAAGCAAGTGTGCACCATCCGCTACTTGACAGGCGAATCGCCAACCAAAATCTTCCGGGAAGCGGGACTTCCGCCGGATCTCATCGGATACAAGCGCATCGAACGGTGTGTGGATCGTTGGAAAACGTCGGCCATCAAATCCGTGACCGGCAGCGGCAACATGAGCGACAGCGAGATCATCGCGCAACTCGTCAACCGGTATGAGCATGCGTTCGTGATGAGGCGCAACCTCGATAGCATCACCAACAGGACGATGGAACATATTCCCGTCAAAGCGCAAGGCGACGACGGCATCGACGTGGGAACCGCGAGCATCATCATCAAACAGCAGGCACGCCGTATCGACGAACTGGAGCGCGCGAACGCCGAACTGCGCGGGCAAATCGCCGCCACCGCCTGACCCAGACCATCGTTATGCTGCGTAAGTGTCTGATTCTGCAGAATCGGACAAGTACACAGGCAAAAACGGGTCTCAGTTGTCCGTTTCTGGTGAATCGGACAAGTAATGCGGCGAACGTGCGTTGCGGATGTCCGTTTCTCCAGAATCGGACAACTGGAGTACTGAAAGTGTGCTGTGGATGTCCGTTTTTGCAGAATCAGACAAGCGAGGCGCGATTTGTGTCGGACAGTTGGGCGTATCTCACTTATATGGCAGATTTGCTCATGCGTCATGAGCCATTTCGCTTATATATGGCAGTCAGCCTGCGGAAATACGCCCAAAACGTACCCCCCTAAGTGGTGTTTTGCCGTGAGCAAGTGCCATATATAAGCGAGAAAGTAGCGGTCAACCTCGTGAATCTGCCATATATAGACGAGATAGGGCGGCAGGGGGTATGGCGAGGCGAAAATACGGGAATAAGGTGGTCGGATGGGCACGGTTGACCACAAACGGGATGCGCCAGTGCCGCAAAATCTGCGTACGTGCCCAAAAACAAAGCTTCGGCGGGCGCAATGTGCGGTTCGCGGGGTAGGGTAGTGAACATTATGACTTCCGAGAACACCAATTCCGCGGGCTCAAGCGCCGCGCACATCAAATCCGTCGAAAGCCTCGACCAGAGCAATGAAATGGAGCGAGGCCTGAAAAACCGCCATGTCCAGTTCATCGCCATCGGAGGCACCATAGGCACCGGCCTGTTCCTAGGCTCCGGCAAGTCGATCGCACTGACCGGCCCGAGCATCATTTTCGTGTACATCGGCGTTGGCCTGATCATGTTCCTGCTGATGCGTGCCATCGGCGAAATGATGTACAGTGATCCTAGCCAGCACACGTTCATCAACTTCATCACGCGCTATCTCGGCCGCGGGTGGGGCAAGTTCGCCGGCTGGACGTATTGGATCGTGCTCATTCTGACCGGCATGACCGAAATCACCGCCGTAAGCACATATTTCGTAACGTTCTTCGGCACATTCGGCATAGACCTGAACTCGTGGAAGTGGTTGATCGAACTGTGCTTCCTCGTAGCGCTCACCGGCATCAATCTGATTGCGGTGAAAGTGTTCGGCGAGGCGGAATTCTGGTTCTCCATGATCAAGATCACGCTGATCGTCGGTCTGATCGTCACCGCCATCGTGATGCTGATCATCGGCTTCAGCTACCCCGCCACGCACATCGAAGGCGTGGACGGCACGGTGTCGGGTGCCACGGTGAGCCTTACGAATATCACCGACGGCTTCCAGCTCGCGCCGAACGGTTGGATGAACTTCTTCATGAGCTTCCAAATGGTGTTCTTCGCCTACCAGCTCATCGAATTCGTGGGTGTCACGGTGTCGGAAACGCAGAATCCGCGCGAGGTGCTGCCGAAGGCCGTGAACGAGCTGATCATGCGTATTCTGATCTTCTACGTGGGTGCGCTGATCGCGATCATGGCTATTGTGCCCTGGCGTAACTTTCACGAGAATTCCGATGGCTCGTTCGGTTCGCCGTTCATCATGGTGTTCAAATATGCGGGTCTTGATTGGGCCGCCGCCCTGGTGTTCTTCGTGGTGATTACGGCTGCCGCGTCGGCGTTGAATTCGCTGATTTATTCGGCCGGTCGTCACTTGTATCAGCTTGCTTCGGATTCCGAGTCGCCTGCGATGGCGCGTTTGGCTGAGGTTTCCGACCACAAGGTGCCTGCGAAGGCGATTGTCGCTTCGGGTTGCATGATTCTGTTCTCCCCGATCATCAACGCGATTCCGGGTATTTCCGGCGCGTTCGTGCTATTCGCTTCGGCCGCCAGCGCTGTGGTGATTTTCATTTACGTGCTGACGATGCTCGCCCACCACAGGTATCGTCAGAGCAGCGATTTTCTACCAGACGGTTTCGTCATGCCCGCTTGGCAGGTGTTTGATTGGATTGCGATCACGTTCTTTGTGCTCGTGTATGTCACGTTGTTCCTGTCGACGGACACGATTGGTTCTGCGATTGCCGGTCTGATTTGGCTGGTTGCGTTTGGCGGATATTGCCTGCTACACGAACGATTCCAGAATCGCGATCTTAAGGAAGCCTTGCAGCAGTAACGTTTGCAGGTAACGCAGGATACAAGTAAGGGGCGTTTGCCGAACGTGAGTGCATCACGTACGTTCGGCAAACGCCCCTTTCAGCATGGTCTTTGCGCGAATCCCCATTACGGGATCCAGTGCAAATCAGCCGATGTAGTCGGCCTCGTTCGTCGGGCTGGACGGCACGGCATGATCTTCCGTAACCTTGCCCAAGCCAGACAAATACGCTTCACGACCCGCTTCGATCGCCTTCTTGAAAGCGCGTGCCATCAGCGGAATATTGCCGGCGGAAGCGATGGCCGTGTATGCCATCACCGCGTCCGCGCCCATTTCCATGGCTTCCGCAGCCTGGCTCGGACGGCCAATACCAGCGTCGATGATCACCGGAACATTGGAGTTCTTGATGATCACTTCAATGAAATCGCGTGCACGCAGACCCTTATTCGAGCCGATCATCGCGCCCAGCGGCATTACGCAAGCCGCACCCGCGTCTTCAAGACGCTTCGCCGCAATCGGATCGGGGAACATGTACGGCATGACCACGAAGCCTTCTTTTGCCAGCTGTTTCGTGGCTTTGATGGTTTCCTCATTGTCGGGCAGCAGATACTTCGCCTCATGTTCGATCTCCACCTTCACGAAGTCCGTCTGGCACACTTCGCGGGCGAGACGTGCAATACGCACCGCTTCCTCGGCATTGCGTGCGCCGGACGTGTTCGGCAGCATGGTGATGCCTTTCGGAATGTAATCGAGCAGATTGTTTTCGGTGGTACGGCAGCGACGCAACGCCATGGTGACGATCTGCGTGCCCGCGTTCTCAATGGTCGCCTTGATGAGGTTCAGATCGTAGCGGCCGGAACCGAGAATGAAGCGGCTCGTGAACTTGTGTCCGCCGAGGATCAACGGATCGGCGTCGCCGGTGGCGATTTCGTCATACGCGTGCGCATCCGGTTCCGGCAGCAGTGCGGTGTTCGTGGTGGTGCCGACCAGCTCGTCGAGCGTGGCGTTCGGTGCCGCCGCGAAGTCTTTTTCCGCGGTGGTGATCGTGTTTTCGGTGCTCATGGTTAATCCTTACTATGCGATTAGTGTTGTGTCATTCGTTGCGATTTGCGATTGCAATTGCAATTGCGTTTGTGTTTGCGTTTCGCTGTCAGGCGTCTTCTTCGCCGAGAATCAAGCGAGTGATCATATTGGCTTCATGGCAGGCGACCACACCCACGCGCGGTGCCATCAGACCAGCGCCCGGCACCGGAGCGGTTTCGCCGTCGCCGCAGAAGTAGAAATTCTTCGAAACGCGACGAGTATTCACCAAATTGGAACTGCGGAATCCCGCCATTCCAGAAGCGCTCACCAGCTTCTTGTCCGGCAGATTCTCAAGCACGGCATTCACCAGCATCGTCTTGTTTTCCGGCACGTCGAACGCTTCGCAAATAATATCCTCATTGTCGAACAGCGTCGGCACGTTCTCGTCGGTCACTTTCACGGTATCAATGGTGATATCGATAAAAGGATTGATCTGACGCAAGTTACTGCGCAATGCTTCCGTCTTGTACTGCCCAAGATCCTTCAAAAAATACTGCTGACGATTCAGATTCGTCATATCCACGCGATCAAAATCAATCAAATGCAGGTGACCGACGCCAATGCGGGTCAACGCCACCGCAATGGTCGATCCGAGGCCGCCGCAGCCGCAAATGGCCACGTGCGCCGCGTCGAGCTTGTCTTGCGTGGCTGCGGTATGACGGTCGAGCAGGGCCGCACGGATTTCTTCGCGGCTGACGAGCGTGGTCGGGTCGGGCTGGTTGTCGAAAGCGTGCTGGCGGGCGCCGATCTGCGCCTGCGATGCGGATGGTTCAAAAGTCATGGTTGTTCTCGTATTCTCGTTTTCCGTTCGTGCGTTGTTTTTGCCGGGTTGGTTGTGTTTTGTATGTTCTTGCGATTGTTACGCGTGCATTGTGCCGGTCGTAATCGCAAGAAATTTTGAAAGTGGTTCAGCCGCCCTGCACGAACGTGACGATTTCCAACGTATCGGTGCCCTTGAGCTGCGTCTGCGCACGCTGGGTGCGAGGCACGATCTCACCATTGAGCTCGACAGCCACGCGGTCGGCGCGCAGGCCCTTGCGTTCGATCAGTTCGGCCACGGTGATCGGCGTGGCGACGTTCTCTTCCTTACCGTTGATGATCATTGCGGTTCCCTTCTGTGTCTGTCGTGACACATGCTTTCCTGCACTCCGGATGTCCGTTTCTGGTGAATCGGACATCCGGAGGTTCATTGTTGGTCTTTAAATGTCCGTTTCTGGTGAATCGGACACGTAGGCGCTTGTTCGAGCCGCTTGTGCGTCCGTTTCTGCAGAATCGGGCACTCAAGGTTGGTACGAAAAAAGGGTCGCCGAAGGAACCGTACCCTATGAGGTGGTGCGCCCCTCCGTGACCCTAATCACGCGATATTCGGTTATCGCGAACGGAAGATGAGATACGTCTTGCGGCGTGAACAACCCGTCTCCTTACGGCGGCATTACCCGCATCAAGTCCTCGGTCGAAGCTCTATGAGCTCCCTCTCAGCCTTTCGGCTCCCGTTCGGTTGTGCCTTCATCTTCGCGCACGCGCCCGACAAGCTTGCGCCGGTTCACGTTGGGTTAGTCTTGATGTGAACATGTGCGAATCGGCTGAGTGCTTGCAAGGAAGGGGAAGATGATGATGGACGGCGAGTTGGCAGGATTTGCGATTCCTCGGCTTGGTATGGGAACGATGGCTTTGGCGATTGAGGGGCGCTCGGATCGCGATACCGCGATTCGTACGATTCATGCCGGTTTGGACGCGGGTGTTCGCTATTTGGACACGGCTTGGTCATATTATCTGCCGAGCGAGCCTGGCACCGGCACTGCGGAAGACCTTGGCTACGGCGAAAAGTTGGTGCGTGATGCGCTCACTTCGTGGAATGGCCCCCGAGATGAAGTGCTGGTCGCCACGAAAACCGGCTATCGACGCACCATGGAGGTCCCCGCTTTTGTTGCTCCTGTGTCCGATTCTGGAGAATCGGACAAACAGGGTGCCGGATTTGGGGCACAGATGTCCGATTCACCAGAATCGGACACTCAGGGGCGGGATTCTGAGGGATGCAGCCGTCGGCCTGGCGAGGAACGCCAGCATTTGCAGGCGGCGGGCAGTCAATACGGGTGGATGGCGGATTCGCGCCCCGAAACCATGATTCGTGACGCCAAGGAGTCCGCGTTGCACTTGGGCGTCGATACGCTCGACCTGTTGTATTCGCATGGCCCCGATCCCGCGGTGCCTTACGAAGACCAATGCGGCGCGTTGAAGCAGCTGCTCGACGAAGGCGTGATCAAATATGCGGGCATCTCCCGTGTGAATAACGAGCAGATCGATCTTGCGCGCGGCATTATCGGCAGCGGCTTGGTCGCCGTGCAAAACCAGTTCTCGCCGTCGCATCCCGATCCGGAACATACGATGGAGCATTGCGCCGAATTGGGGCTCGCTTTCGTCTGTTGGTCGCCGCTCGGCGGATTCCTCGATACGTTCGATCAGAGCGCGTACGATCCGTTCCGCACGGTTGCCGCGCAACGTGGTTGCTCCTACCAGCGTGTGGTGCTGGCGTGGGAATTGACCCGTTACGAACGTCTGTTCACCATTCCCAGCGCTCGCAATCCGCAGGAAATCAACGATTCCTTCGCTGCAACGCAACTTCAGCTCACTCAAGAAGAGCTTGCGATGCTTCCTTGCTGATTATCGTTTCCTTTTTGGGCGTTTTCCTGTACTTGCACGTTGCGATACGAAAAAATGTTTACAAGTAAAAGATATTATCGAGACATAACTGACGGGCATCGAATAAGGCGAGGTGAAGCGTGGGCTTCGAGCGGGAGTCGTTTGACAAGCTGATGAAAGTGGTCTGGGGTAAGAAGTCTCAGATGCAGCAGGCGATGTCGCGTGATTCCAAGGGCGAGCCATTCATTATTCGCGAGCTTGAGTTCAAGGGCGCGCAAACGCCCTCGCAGTTGGCTACCGCGTTGAAGGTCACGTCGGGCAGGATTTCCACGCTGTTGGCTGCGTTGGAAAAAAAGGGTCTGATCGAGCGTGAGGTCGATCCCAACGACCGACGCATTGTGCATGTGAATCTTACCGAGCAGGGGCGGGCGAAGGCCAAGCAGCAGCGCGAGGATATGCGCGACGCCGTCTGCTGGGTCTTTTCGCAGATGGGGGAGCGTCGCACGCGCGAATTCGTGGATCTTACCGAGGAATTTGCCACATACGTGACCATCTGCATCCCTGGCCAGCCCCGTCCCACCGCCGAAGAAGTAAAGCAAGCCTTCGCAAAAGCCGAATCTGAAGATCCTGCGTAGGGACTGCCTACCACGTAAGCGTGCGACCGGCATGCGCCGCTCGCGACTGTAAGCTTGGCCAAACGGCCTTGAGTGTGTCGCGAATGGTATATGTTGGCCGCGCGCGACCGAGCTGAGAAGAATCGCTCTCAGCAAATACACAGAAATATGAGATTGTCTTACACTGTAAGTAATTAAATATCGTAAGACAATTCAATAGGACTTATGTAAATCATTAATCGCAATTCGATCAACTCATGTAGTTGATCCAACCAATCCATCAATCGCAAAAACTTCAAACGCAACACAAGAGAAGGAATCCAAGCATGTTCCGCATTATGCGATACCTCTCCAAAGCGGAGATAGGCCAGATGCTCATTGCACTGGTCAGCATCGTCGGGCAGATCTGGCTTGACCTGACCCTGCCGGACTACATGTCCGACATCACCACCCTCGTGGAAACCCCTGGCAGTGAAATGCACGATATTTGGATCGCCGGCGGCAAAATGCTGCTTATTTCGCTTGGATCGGCAGCATGCGCCATCATCACCGGCTATTTCGCGGCACGCATCGGCGCATCGTTCAGCCAGCGTCTGCGTTCCATGGAATTCCGCAAGGTAGAATCGTTCGGACCGGCTGAAATGAGCCGATTCTCCACAGCCTCGCTGATTACGCGTTCCACGAACGATATTACGCAGATTCAGATGTTCATCACCATGGGATTGATGATGATTGTCAAATCGCCGATTATGGCGGTTTGGGCCGTCTGCAAGATTGCGGGAGACGGTCTCGAATGGACGCTCGCCACCGGCATCGCGGTAGTGGTGCTGCTGGTCTCCATCACGATCCTCATGGTTCTCGTCATGCCGAAGTTCAAGTCCATGCAGCGACTGACCGATAACATCAACCTTGTGGCGCGCGAGAACCTCACCGGCCTGCGCGTGGTGCGCGCCTACAATGCCGAGGATTACCAGGAAGCCAAGTTCACCAAGGCCAACAAGGAACTCACCGACACCCAGCTGTTCACCAACCGTGCCATGGCCTTCATGATGCCGTTGATGAACACCATCATGAACGGTCTTATGCTTGCCGTGTACTGGATCGGCGCCTACCTGATCGACGCCGCCGACGCGGCCGACAAGCTCACCACCTTCTCCAACATGGTGGTGTTCTCCAGCTACTCCGTGCAGGTGATCATGAGCTTCCTGCTGATGAGCATGGTGTTCGTGCTGTGGCCGCGAGCGGACGTGTCCGCACAGCGCGTGCTCGAAGTGCTCGACACCGAGCCGCTGATCACCGACGGCACCCGCAGCGACGCCGGCGAAGCAGGCAAGCAGGGCGAAATCGAATTCCGCAACGTGTGCTTCACCTACCCGGATTCGCGCGAAGCCATGCTCGAAGGCATCAACTTTACCGCCAAGAAGGGCGAAACCGTGGCGTTCATCGGTTCCACCGGCTCCGGCAAATCCTCGCTCATCAACCTCGTGCCGCGTTTCTATGACGCGACGCAAGGCGAGGTGCTCGTCGACGGCGTGAACGTGCGCGACTACACGCTCAAGGCATTACGAGACAAAATCGGATATGTGCCGCAACAATCCTTCCTGTTCAAAGGCACGATCGCATCCAATGTCAGCTATGGCGACAATCCGCTCGACACCACCGATACCGGCATCGTCGACATGGCCGATACCTCGACCGCGGCCGGCAGAAAGCGCGAAAAAGAGCTGATCGCAACGCAAAACGAGCATCGCACACTCACTTCGGAACAGCGCGCCGACGTGCGCAACGCATGTGAAGTTGCACAGGCGACCGAATTCATCGCAACCAAGGAAAAGCAGTACGATTCCGCGATTTCGCAGGGTGGATCGAACGTGTCGGGCGGGCAGAAACAGCGTCTGTCGATTGCACGTGCCGTCTATCGTCATCCGGAAATCCTGATTTTCGACGATTCCTTTTCCGCACTTGATTTCAAAACCGACCGTGCCGTACGCGACGCGCTCGCCAAGGAAGCGAAAGATTCTACCAAACTGATTGTCGCGCAGCGCATCGGCACCATTATGGACGCCGACCGCATCGTGGTGCTCGACGACGGCAAGGTGGTCGGCCAAGGCACGCATAGCGAACTGCTGGAAAACTGCGATGTGTACCGTCAGATTGCGCAGTCTCAGCTGAGCGAAGACGAATTGAACGGCGGCAAGTCGGGCGAAAGCAAGCTGCCGGGCGAAACCGGCAAACCGATTGAAACCGGCAAGCCGTCCGTCGAAAGCGAATTGAACGAAAGCGAGGGTCGCTGACATGCCAGGAGGACCTATGGGACGCGGCCGCGGAGCCGCTGAAAAACCACAGGATTTCGGCGGTGTGATGAAGAAGCTGATGCATTTCTGCCGCCACTACATTCCCGCCATCATTGTGGCGCTCGTATTGGGCGCGATCGGCACGGTATGCCAGATCGTCGGTCCGGACAAGCTCAAGGACATGACCAACGAGATCGCCAAAGGCCTGCCTGCGCTGGTCAACGGCAAGCCGGTGCTCGGTGCGATCGACATGGACGCGGTCACACACATCGCATGGCTGCTGGTGGCGCTGTATGTGGGCTATGCGGTGCTGTGCTACGTGCAAAGCTGGATGATGGCGAACGTCACGCAGCGTACCGCACAGGAGCTGCGCGAAGCCATCAGCGTGAAGATCAACAAGCTGCCGCTCAAG
>ENA-OQNM01000539-OQNM01000539.1-human-gut-metagenome-genome-assembly--contig:-NODE-539-length-13619-cov-3.680848_pt1 | contig 13619 bp, 18 predicted proteins | sample MGYA00242632_ERZ504886 | MGnify/ENA primary metagenome ERZ504886 (study PRJEB26092, sample SAMD00036424) | human gut metagenome | host: Homo sapiens | study: EMG produced TPA metagenomics assembly of... | reverse complement strand
GCGTCTACCTCGTCCGCCAGCAGCACCTTGATGGGGCGGCCGCGCAGATCGGTCGGGGCGTTTGCGCCAACGATGGTCAGCTGACCTCCGGCAAAGTTCTTTTTCATGATCGTGTTGCCAGAGTAGCGGCTCTTGTTGTCCACAAGGCCCCGGAGCACCGGAGTGTCCCGGATCATGGTAGCTAGACGGTCTTTGCTGAAACTCTCGCCCAGGTTCACCGTGGGCTGCACAATCATGATGGGGGCCGGGTAATAGCTCATGTAGTACCCGATGGTGTTCAGGATCAGCCCGTCCGTCTTGCCGGACTGGGCACACATCATGGCAACCACCTTGCGGATGTGAACATCCCCGATGGCATCCATGATCTCCCGCTGGAAGGGTGCATTGTCCGTATTCCAGCGGCCCTGCGCTGCGGATGCTTCCGCCGACAAGCGGCGGTAGCTATCTGCCCACTGACTAAGGGTCAGGTTCGGGGGCGGCTTCAGCGCACCCAGCGCCCGGCTGAACATCTGTGCAGTCTGCGGTTCCAGGTGGATCATTGCCATTGTTGCCGCCGCCTTTCTTCACACAGCCGCCGAACGGGCAGAACTGCTGGATCTCATTCAGCCGGGTTCCCCAGACACAACCCCGGCATTTATTCTTCCTGCTCATCTTCGGGTTCCTCCCCCGCTGGTGCTGCCAGCGCAATTTCGGGGTCACTCAATTCCACAAGTGCTTCCTGCACTGCTTTTTGCAGAATATCGTGGGCTTCCGCCGGGTCGGTCAGCTGGGCCATGGTACTTGCGTACTTAGTCGGGATGGTTTCCAGCCGGTTCTTGAAATTCGCAAAGATGGTTTTCAGGGCGCGTTCTACGTCCTCGGTGCGGTGCAGGTCGCCTTGGGCTTCCTCCATCCGCATTTTCTCGATCTTGCCGCGGGTTTCCTCCCGCTCGGCACGGGCAGCAACAAGGCGGGCTTGATCGTCTTTGTTGCCGATCTTGAAGTTCAGGTATTGCCGGACACAGACCTTCATGTCAAAGACACCGGGCCGGACTTCGGACAGCACGCCCTGATCCCGCAGGTTCCGCACCTGACGGTCAGTGATACCCAGCCATTCGCCAACGGCCTTACTCGTGTACAGCATCTTTGTCACCGTCCCCCGGTTCTCCGATCTCGCCGGTCGCCCGGATGCGCAGCAGTTCAAGTCGCTGCTGTTCGGTTTCCAGGTGCAGCTTGTCCATTTCGTTTTTCTGCATCTGGGCCGCCGCAGACAGGATGCGGCCATGAATTTTGTTCAAGGCTTCCTGCAGCTGCAAGATACGCTGTGCCGGGGTCTCCTTCTGATACATACCGATCTGCTGGTTTGCGCCGTCCCGCTTCCGCTTGCCACGTCCGCCGGGTACTCGCATATCCATGACGCTGGATGTAATCATCTGGTCAGGCGGTAAAGCCTGATACTCTTTTATCTTGTCCAGAATGTACTTTTCCCGGAGCAGCAGTACACCGATTTCGTGGGATGTCAGCTCGGTGCTGTTCCGGGGCGCATTCTCTACGATCTGTTTTTCTTCCGGGGTGAGCTTGTCAAAGAAGATGGTCGCATAGGCTCCATCCTTCATTGCATTCTCATTCCCGACAGGTGCCCCGCCGCCGGGGTTGCCCACGGCGTTTTTGTTTCCCGGCTGTCCGCCGGGCTTCCGGGGTGCGGGCGGACCCCACCCGTCCTTTGCCTTCCAGCGGCGGACCGTATCATATTTAAGATGGAGATCGTCCGCCAGCTGTCGAAGATTCACTTCTCCGTCCTTCTCCATCCGGGCAATGTACTCAGCGCGGGCGGCATCGCGCTCATCGCTTCGCCTTGCCATTTGGTTTTCCTCCAATAAAAAATGCCCCGTCTGGCAAATCATCCAGGCAGAGCATTCAGTTTCGCCGCCGGTCCTGCGGCATTTCTTCGGGTCGCTTACAACTTGTAAGCAACAGTGTATGAAAAAGGCCCCTCGGTTCGCCGCCGTGGGGCCTCTCTCCATAATTCCACTGTACTAAGTATAGCACCAAAACCGTCTTATAACGTCTTATCTTTTGCCGGTTGGGGCTTTCAAATGTAAACACTTTATGACATAGCCACCATTTTGCCAGCCCCGGCAAGATGGTCTATCCCGATTTTGTTGACCTCAACAAGATCACACCGGAATGATTTGTTGGCATCGGCAAAACGTGAGTTGCTTACAAATTGTAAGCGTCCACCATCCCGGTGACGTTACCGCCATGTTTGCCCCGGACTTACAATTTTTTTGACCCGTACCCCCTTTTCGGGGGGCAAAAACGCGGAAGCCCTTCAAAAAATTTTGCACCTAGAAATATTTTGGGGCTTCCGAACCCGCACCGCGCCCGCCGGCGGGGGGCGAGTACCTTTCCGGCGGCGGGGCCGGACGGGGCGACGGCAGGCCGGGCCGGTGCCGGGCCGCCGGTGGGCGGTGCCCAGGGCAGCGGCAGGCCGTCGAGGCGGAGAAGGAAGGGGGCGAGGGGGTTAGGATAAGGCGGCTATAGCCTAGCTATTGGCTATACTGCAAAGGCCATATGCCGGTCAGGTAAAGAATCTGACCCCTCCGGCGGCGGGCTGCGGTGGGTGGTTTTTGGTCTGTTGGCGGGGTGGATCTGCTGCGGCAGGTGGGCGGCAGGGCTGGCGGGGTGCGGTGTCGGTAGGTGCTGGCGGTGGGCTGCTGGCTGCTGTGAGGTCTGGCAGGGTGTGCAGGCTGTGCAGCTTTGTGGGCTGCGGGGTCATCGGTGCGGCGCTGGCGGTGCTGTTGGTGTCGGTCTGCTTCTGGCTGGCGGTGCGGGTGGGCGGGGTGATCTGCTGCGGCGGCGGGGTGCTGGTGGGGTCATCGACCGGGCCGGGCCGTCACTGATCCGCACCGATCCGGCAGGCGATCCGGTGCAGCGGGCAGGCAGCAGGGCCAGCGGCGGGAAGATGGGCAAAAGAAAAAGGCCAGGGCAGACGGCGCGGCGTGCGCTGCTGCTCTGGCCTTTGGTCTGCACTGGCGGCAATGGTTCCGGCGGGGTGCGTCCCGGTGCCGGTGGTGGGGCTGATCTGCTGGCGGTGCCGGTGGGCATGGTCAGCGCTGGCACCGTTCCCGCTGTCGGCGTTCCAGCGTCACGGCTGGCGCTGGCGGTGCTCAATCCGGGCCGGTTTTTGCCGTTTGCCGGAGGGGTCAGATTCTCCACCTAACGGGATTGAGAGGCAGGTGTAGGGCTTTAACCTAGTAGGCTAGAACTCTCCCCAGTAACCCCCTATAGTCCCCCTTCTTCCCCGGATTCCGCCGGGTCGATCTCTAACGGCTGGCCCTCTTGCTCCATCCGGGCATACACTGCCGCCAAAATATAACCTTGCAGGCTTTCCCCGTTTGCTTTTGCTGCGGCGCGGATTGCTGCGCCTTTTGCTTTTATAGGCCAAACGGTTATGCGGTCGCACTTTGCGTTGTATTTGTCGTTATTTCGTCTTTTTGTTTCCGAAACTGGCATATTATTACCCCTTGCTTATTTTTATAAATATAATATAGCACAGTTCCGACGACACCGCAACGTGCAATTTTCACAGCACCGCACCGTGTTTTTTGTGCAGACCGCCGAAAACACCGCAACGTGCTTGACAGGTGACACGTTGCGGTGCTACAATGCAGCCACAGCGAACGACACCGCAACGTGTCAAGCTGGTAACATAGCCGCCCCGGTTCGGGGCAGGAAGTGAGGTGAACAGCATGAGCATTGAATTTTTCAAACTCCCCGCCGCTTTGAAAAAAGCGATCTGGGCCGCCTACCTGGCAGAGTGGAAAAAGAAGCAGGCAGCAAAAAAGCCCGCCACCCACTAAAGCAGGTGACAGGCTTGCAAGATGAATTTTCCACAACGCATCTTGTAAGCCAGTTTACCACCGAAAGGCGGTAAAGTCAAGCGGATGCCCTGGCAGGGTCGCACCGCTCAAACAAAGCGGCCCCGCCCCATAACCCCGGCAGCCCGCCGGGGCAAACCTGAAAAGCAAAGGAGCAAAGAACATGAAACTTTTGAACACTGCAAAGAAGATCATCACCGCCGCCGCACTGGCGGCCGCACTGCTGGCAGGCACCGCACCGAAGGCCGCGGCACAATGCCCCTACACCGTCGGCCCCCTGGGCCGCTACATCGCCCCGGCCATTGTGCAGGGCATGACCGCCACCGATGACGGCGCGGTTGAAGTCTGGTGCACCGACGCGCTGGACGGTGACGACTGGTATTTTGTGGTGGACGCTGAAACCGATCTGCGAATTTATGACCGCGTTGACCTGGTGGTTGACGCGAACGGCACCCCGGAAGATTTCAGCGATGACAAAGTGATTGACGCGCTTTACTGCCACAGCTGCACCGAAGATTGAAAGGAGCCTGCACCATGATGACACTTGAACAGATCCGCGAACGGAACCGCAAGGAGAACGCCGCAGCCCGCCGCCTTCAGGCCGCCGGGTATCGTCTGGAAGGTGGGACCCCCCGCACCGGGCAGCGGATCGCCGCACGAATCACCGGCGAGAACACCAACGCAGAGCGCCGCACGTTCTACAGCTTTCCCACCTGGCAGGATGCCGCGGCCGCGCTTCTGGGCTGAATGCCCACCGGATGCCCTGGCAGAGCCGCACCGGACAAAGCGGCCCCGCCCCACTACCCCGGCAGCCGCCGGGAGATCATCCCGAACAGCAAACACAACGAACAAAGGAGAACGAACCATGAAAGGCATGACCAACAATCAGATCATCATGAACGAAGCCGCGAAGCTGGACCCCGCCACCCTGCACGCCATCGCCACCGCGCACCACACCCCGGAGCAGATCGCCGCAATGGCTGCAAACGCAGTCACCACCGACGAGAACGGCGACGAACAGCCCGCCACCATCGCGGATGTTGAAATCATCCTTGCAGCCGCAGAGCTGCACACCTTCGATTTCTGGAAGAAAGAAGGCAAGAGCGTCAAGAAGGGCGAAACGCATTTGATTGAATGCTACCTGTGGAAGTACACCACCCGCCCCAGCAAGGCCCAGCGCGAAGCGGCAGAGGCAGAGGGCAAGGAAGCAGCCCCCGCGCCGCATTTCTACCCCACGAAATCGCACCTGTTCAGCTGCTTGCAGGTACACGACGCAAAGCAGGCCCCCGCCGGCCGCTTCGGATCTGTCGCCGCCATTATGGAGTATAACAAAAAGCTGGCCGCAGAACGCAAGGCCGCAAAGGCAGCAGCAGAGCAGACCGCCAGCACCCCGGCCCCCATCATCACCGAAGAACACCACGAATTGCCGGAGCTGGTGCACGTCGATCCGCTGCCCACGAAAAAGGCCAGCAAGCCCGCTGCCACGAAAAAGCCCGCCCCGGATGTGCTCCGCAAGGCAGAGCGGGAAGCAAAGGCCGCTTTCCTGGCTGTCCCCGAAACCGACCGCAAGGGTCAGGCCGCCGCGCTGGATGCCTGGCGCAAGACCCGGAAGGCCGTAGAGGACGCAAAGCAGGCCCCCGCCGCCGTGGCCGTGCTGGATGAAGCGCCGGTGAAACAGCTGGACTTTGAGAGCATCGCCGCCGGTCTGCTGGCATGATCCACCACCACGAAACCGGATATTTTGGCAGGGCTGCACCGGGCAAAGCAACCCCGCCCCACTACCCCGGCAGCGCACCGGGCACGAAAAACAGAACGAAAACGAAAAGGAGTTTTTGCAATATGAAAAGAGCAACCAGCACCCCCGCCGGGCTGAACGTGAAGAAGATCACCGCCTATCTGAAAGGGCAGGCAAAAAGCCGCAACGCCGTGCGGATCACCTGCCAGGGCGGCAGCGTGTACATCTTCACCGGCTATGCAGCGTTCAAGCTGCCCGCCGTCCTTTACCCGGAAGTGATCCAGCCCGTGACCATGCAGGCAGCCCCCGCCGATGGTGTGACCATCGTTTCCAGCGATGACGGGTTTGTGGTCAACGATCCGCACCAGCTGACCGCCGCGCAGATGTTCCAGAAGTTCAGCAACTGCAAAGAAGAGGTCAAGCGCACTTCTCTTTTGCAGGAAGTCGAGATGAAGGGCAAGATCTGGGGCACGTTCCGAATGTTCCGCGATGGATCCCGGCCCATCATGATAAATTCGGAGTATGACGCTTTTGTGGATCATCACGAATTTGTTTACCACGGCAGCAACAACCCGCTTGCGCCCATCCTGGCAACTGACACCGCAGACCCGAAACGCGCCGCCGTGGCCGTGCTCATTGCCCCGATGAAGGCGAACGACGAAATACAGCAGGTATGCAACCGCCTGTTTGCATGACCTGCACCGGATACCCCGGCAGAGCCGCACCGGATAAAGCGGCCCCGCCCCACCGCCCAGCATTCCGCCGGGCATATCACGAAACACGAAAAGAGGTTTACACGATGACCACCCCAAACGATTCCCTGGACTTCTACCCCACGCCGGACAGTCTGGCCTTTGATATGGTTTTCTCCCTGCGGGAAGTAAAATCCGGGTTCACCACCTACCCGAAACCCATCCTTGAGCCGTCCGCCGGTGATGGAGCACTTGCCCGTCAGGTCCACGCCCTGGCGTTCAACGTCCACCACGACTATAAGACCGGCGAGGTTGACCAATACGACAAGGGAAAGGCACGAAGCGCAGAGCTTGACTGCATCGAGCTTTCCAGCGACTTCCGCGCCGTGCTGAAGAAAGACGGTTTTCGGGTGGTGCATGATAACTTTCTGACCTTCCGCCCCACCACGAAATACGCCGCAATCGTCATGAATCCGCCTTTCTCCGCTGGTGCCGCGCACCTACTCAAAGCGCTGGACGTCATGCAGGACGGCGGCAAGGTGCGGTGCCTGCTGAACGCCGAAACCCTGCGCAACCCCTGCACCAACGAACGGAAAGAGCTGGCCGCACGGCTGGAAGCACTGCACGCCACGGTGAAATATATCCCGGATGCGTTCAAGAACGCCCGCCGCGCCGCCCGCGTGGAGGTGGCGCTTGTGTCGGTGGACATTCCCGACCGGGAGCCGGTGAGCCGGATCCGGCTGGATCTGAAAAACGAAACCGCAGAGCGCTTGAAAGAAAACCCGGAGTTTGCCGCCCTGGTATTTTCCGACCCCATCACGGCAGCCATTGAGCGGTACAACGCCGCCGCAGAGGGCGTGCGCCGGATCTATGAAGAGTACAACGGAATCAAGTCGTTGTTTTCCTCCGCCGGCGCTGGTAAGAAAGAAAACCCCGTGATGGCTTTCACGAAATCTTATAACGACGCTATCCGAGAACTGCGCGGGATGTACTGGAAACAGCTGTTTGAAATGCCGCAGCTGTTCGATGCGATGACCTACGAAATGCAGCAGGATTACCAGAAGCGAATCAAAGAGCTTGAAGGCTACGACTTCAGCGCGTACAACATTCTGACCGTCCGGGAAGAAATTTCACGAAATCTTCTTTCCAGCATCGACCACGAAATTATAAAGCTGTTCGACGACTGGACGAACCTGCATTATAACGACGAGTACAGCAAGAATGTGCATTATTACAACGGCTGGTGCACGAACTCCGCGTACAAGATCAACCGCAAGGTCATTTTCCGCTGCAACGCCTTTGATACATACGATGGGCGTTTCTGCCCCCGGTACAACGCAACAGGCCATGTTGCCCAGATCGAGCGGGTGCTGCACTTCCTGGACACGAACGGCAAGCCCTACAATGGGGACGAACTCCGCGCCGTGCTGGATGCCGCCGAAAAGAGCGGCCAGACCCAGAAGATCCAGCTGCACTATTTCACCGCCACGTTTTACAAGAAAGGCACCTGCCACATCGAGTTTACGAACACGGACGTTTTGAAGTCCTTCAACCTCTACGCCGGACAGCGTAAAGGCTGGCTGCCTCCCACCTACGGCAAAAAGAGCTATCACGATATGGCCGCCGCAGACCGCCGGGTGGTTGACAGCTACGAGGGAGAGGCCAGCTACACCGACACCCTCACCCGGCACCTGATCCCCACGCAAAGCACGTTCTTACAACTTAACGCCTGACACGAAACCCGCAAGGCCGACAGTGTTCCCGCTGCCGCTGGTGCAAGCCCAGCCGCCCCAGACCGGGGCGGGCGCTCATGGGTAACAGCCCATCCGGTACCCCGCCGGGAGCATCCACACGAAATACAGAACGAAAAGGAGTAACAACCATGAAGAACCAGAACACCACCCAGATCGCCTACATCGTCACCGCCGACTACTACACCAACGGCAAGCCCACCACCTGCAAGATCACCGTGCAGCCGGTCAACTTTGACCCCGCCCGCCTGATCGACTGGTCCGACCGGATCAGCAAGCCCCACATCCGCGAAGTCGAGAACTTCACCACGCCGGAGGAAGCCGCAAAGCGGATGACGGAGATCATCGAAGCCGCCGCAGAGCGCGCTGCCCAGATCCAGCGCCCGGAATCGGTGACAGAACGTCACCACTTGACCGTGCCCCGCCTCACCAATCTGGCAGCCCTGCCCACTGTCCACGCCTGATGCAGGCCCGGAAGCCCTGGCAGGGTGCGCACCGGATAAAGCGGCCCTACCTCACCGGCACCCGGCACCATGCCGGGAGCACATCACGAAACACGAAAGGAGTTTTCTACATGACACGTTATCGGATCGTTTACAACAAGTCCGGCTACCCGCTCACCACATGGAGCAACAACCCGGACCAAGCGCACGAACTCGCGGAGAAGTTCCGCAAGGTTGGCTACTCCGTGGACGTTTGGGAGTACACCGACAAGGGCGCACACAAGACCAGCCTCTAACCCCGCCCCATCTTCCCGACATTTACGCCGGGAACATCACGAAACAGAAAGGAGGTGTTTTCATGGTTCGATGTTGGATATACTCCGCTGGGCCGGATCAATGCCAATGCTACAACGTGGATGACGAAAACTTGGCTGATCTGGCAGCACAGGCGCAATTCCTAGAGGACTTCCGTGCCCAGCGTGCAGCAAACCCGGCTTATACCGGCAGCTGCTTAATATGCTGGTTCCCGCCGCCGATGCCATTCCCATGCGCAACTATACCGGCCTGCCGTTCTGACAGCCAGCCCCGGCAGCCCGCCGGGGTTATTCTTACATCCCGTCACGAAATCTTGTTCTAATTTATTGCTTTTATTTGCGTTTTGCTCTATCATGACAGTAACGAAACACGAAAAGGAGGTTTCCCGTTATGACTATGATTCCCGCCTTCGGCCCCTGGACAGAGCATCCCGCAGACACTGACGAAGAAAAGCGCCTTGCCAGCGCCCAGCAGAGCAAGACCAGCCCGCTTTCCGTGGACAAGGAACACGAAACCGGGGTTTTCTATGGATCCGGCAAAGAGCCGTACCAGGCCAGCCTTGCAAGCTGCACCTGCAACGATTTTGTAAAGCGCAAAAAGCCCTGCAAGCACATTTTCCGGCTGGCTATGGAGCTTGGTATCATTGATGCGGCCTATAAGACGGGCCGCAGCACCGGCGAACGAAACGAGGCGCAGATCAGCTTTGTAGACAGTGTTGCTCTGGTGGAGCAGCTTTCCGACGCGGCACAGAACGCAATCAAAGATATGCTGTATTACACCAGTGAGCGCATCGACGACCGCCAGAAGCCTGTAACCTGTCACGATCTGGATCTCGTGCCGGAGCTGCGCACGTCGCCCCTGCTGCACGAAAATCCGTACCCGCTGGAAGAAGTGCTGAACGATCTGCCAAAGCCCCTTGTTGTGCAGCTGCTGGATCTGGTGCACCGGGAAGGCAAGCCAAAACGAAATGCAGCCAAAACCGTAATGGCTGCATGGCTTGCGCAGAACGCACCCATGCTGGCAAAAGAGATGCCGCCTTGTGCATCCTTCTCTTTCGTGGAGGTGTTCGACAAAGCCCAGCGTGACGTTTACAAGTACCTGCACCGCAAGTACGACACGGAAACGGACTGGTACACCGGCGCAGAGCATCCCGCCGGGGCTGTTCCTGCGGCAGACGGTTCTACTTACTACTTCCCAGAGGACAGAGTTACCGATGCCCTCACGAAACGCGGTTTCAATCGCTGCCTGAACGGTTACATCCCGGAGTAAAGAATCTTACTTCACGAAATCTTACTTTTTGACCACGAAATTTGCAATTTATCTGCAAAAATCCGGTCTTAGCCACGAAAAGCAGCTTTTTAACCACGAAATTCAACTTTCCAGCTTCAAAAAGTTCAATTCAATCACGAAAACCCGCTTTTTTGATACATTTTCTCTCACGAAATGAGGTTTTGCATGGAATACGAAGAATTTTTCGCGCCGTGGCGTTTGGTTGCTGCCTTTGCAGACGGCTCCCGTTTGCTGTTCGATGGTCTGACGGAAGAACAGGCCAGAGAAGCAATGGAAGCCGCCCAGGAAGAGCACGGCGACATTGGTTACTGGAACCGGGTCACGGATCAGAACTATGAGGACGGCAGGTATTACAAGACCGTCCCGCCACCGCCCTGCATCAACATCGTGGACTACGACGGCTACACCGGTCCGCTGGACGAAAACGGTCTGCCGGTAGATCTGGCTGAACAGATTGCTCAGGCAAGCGCAGAGGAAGGCCGGGATCCCAACGAGGCGCAGATCATCATCAAGCGCAACGCTCCGCCGGATGACCAGCCGCCACACGAAAAGTAAATCACGAAATTCAAAAAGCCCGCCGGGTCGATGACCTGACGGGCTTATAGTGTTGAAAGGATTCTGTTATGCAGGAAAAACGTCACGGAACTGCCCGTTTTGTCTTGAACAAAGAGGGGCAGCTTGAGCATCTTATTCAAATTGGCGGTTACACATTGCACGTTATTGTCCAGCAGCAGCTTTCGTTTGAACAGCTGGACTATGTTGTTCGTCAGTATATCGCCTATAAGCATCACGGGAAGATACCGTTAAAAGGCGTAGAAACCATCGAAGTTCCCTTGTCACACTCTATCGAATGACCGCATGATAGCATCAAAGATCAGCTGTGTCGCTTCCTTGTCCTTGAATCGAATTACATTTCCGCCGGGGACAAACATAGAAACGTATCCCTCTTTTTCCTTGGTGACTATCGGGCAAAAACTCCACTTGTAGCGCAGTTCATCCGTCAGTTCATCGTCAGTGCGATCATCTAAAGCAATCATGTGCGGCAAACCATCTGGAACTTTCACGGCCTTTCTTCTTGTCCACTTTCTGGCCGCTCTTTCCTTGATGATTTTCTCAATGTAGTTTTTCAATTCAATCCTGATTCCCATTTTTTAAGACCTCCGTAATTCTCAGCGCATCTTTTGCGAAACGCAGCGTTTTCGTAAGATCTTCTGCGTTTTTGAAACGGACTACGTTTCCTGCGTTTGAAATCAGTTCAACGCCACCATCCGGTGCCATCCTCACGAACCGGCACAGTTCGCCCTCTTCCCGTGCGGTCCGCCGCTCTTTGGTTTCTTCGATAAAGCAGGTTCTGAGCGCGTTCTCTGCGTCACAGTATACGCTCCTGTCACTCCGCACCAGCCTATACATCCTTCCGGGCAGCACCCGAACCTTGTTTTTATGCTTCTTTCCCATAACTTTGTCCTCCTTTGCACGAAACCCGGTAGGCCAACTGCCCGCCGGGTTATTTCTATGCCTGTTTTCAGATTTTTGGGGTAGTCGTGTTTGTTTTTCTACGACCATCGGACACGATTTTGCGGAAGCGCCTGCACATGAAGTTCCGCAGGCAGCCTTGCCTATAAGAGAATGTCACCCTCCGCCCAGGCATCCGCTCGGCGCTGTTCCTCGCGCGTGTTTAACGCACGCGATAATAAAGCAGCGCACTCCGGGAGCCGTTCCAGGTTCCTTCCCAGCTGTGCAAGAGCGACGTTTCGCAGGTACTTCAAGTGCTGCACACTGTATGGAACTTTCTGCTGTACTTCGTGCCATTTTTTGTGGCCGATGTAGAACTCCGTTAAAATCAGATTGTGGCCACTGTCCAGCCGGTTCATTTGTCCTCGGATAATGTTCTGATCTTCCAGCAACACAGCCCTCTGCCGTTCCAGCTGACGCAGTTGGTCTCCAATGCCCAGTTCATCCATCCGGCAGGCCATCGCCGCCGTGCTGTCCCCAGGCGTTCCACCACGGGGCATTCCATCGGTGCCCATTCCCCGCATAGGGTCCACTTCATCGCTCAGTGCGGTACACTGACGGCGGATGATCTCTATCCGCTGCGGGATGTCCGCATAATATTTCAAGATTGCCTCCGCCTCGTGTACTTTCACTGCTCAGTCCTCCCAAAAAATCAAAAATCTTTCTTGAAAAGGGGTTCTCCGAAAACGGGTTCTTCACCCTTGACGCGCTCCACCATGGCACCCACGCCGTAAATGTCCTCAATGACCCGGCGCAGACGATCATAGGCAAATTCTTCTCCGCCATCGTCCACCCAGCCGAGGAACTGCTGGTAATTTTTCTTGATTTCTTCCTTCACGGTCTCGATCTGTTCAGGGGTGTACTCCATTTCTTCCAGCGATTCCACAAAGAAACGAACGATCATCTTTGCAGCGTCCCGGCGTTCAGCCAGAACACGCAGCTTTTTTTCAGAGCCTACCAGACCACCCACCGGAAGCCAAAATTCTTCCGGCATCAGGTGGGCAGTGCGCGCTTCCAGTCGCTTTTTTGCTTCCGGTGCACCATACTTGTCATGATCCAGAATGTACCGGGATGCAGCATTGTTCATTTTCAGGGTCAGAAGCGTAGATTCTTTCTCGCCCCAGTCCCAGAGATCATGCGCCGCAGCAACAGCGCAGTACGAAACGACCTGCCCGATTGCTTCACGGTTCAGCATGGTGCGGTGCTTCGACTTGCTGATGTTGATCTGCTGGTTCACTGCGTTCTGGATGCTCTGCCGGTAAAATGCCGGCATCCTCGCTCTGCTTTTGCCCATAATTGTTCCTTTCCCGCCTGTTCAGCCAGGCGCTTCCACTTTCTGATTTCTTCCGCCGTATCTGGCGTGATATGCTCAATAAACCGCCAGTGCTGCGGTTCTGCCACAAGATCGATAAACATACGGCGGCGGTGGATGTAATCACGCTGCTGCCGCCGGGTGAATTTGCTTTTCACTTCCACCACCTCAACCGTGCCATCAGCATAGGTCAGCACAAAATCCGGGGTATAGTGCGCCGCCGGGAGCTTCACATTGCCGTATTCTTTTTCCGGCAGCATAGTAAACCTGCGGTGCAGCTCTACCTTCACGACCTCGCCACTCTGGACTTTGGGCAGAACAGTTCCCATGTAGTAGTCATACTCGCCCCGGCTGTCAAACTCGTGTCCGGTCGATCTGGCGGCATTCACAGCGGCTTCCAACGATGCAGGTGCAGCTTTGCCCCCGCACCTTCTCTGTGCAAGCTGCTTTTCCGCCTGTGCCCGGTAGCGTGGCGGCAGGTCAGAAAGTTCCAATCTCATGCTCATGGCTGGTTTCTCCTGTTCTTCCGCCGGGTCTCTGGTTTCTTTTTCAACTTGAGGATCAAATGCTTGGTGTTGTTGCCGGTGATATGCTGCTCACACTCACGCAGAGTATAGCCAGGGTATTTTTTTCTCCCTAGTACGCACGATCATCCGGTAGGGTAAACGCTTCGTCAAAGCGCTTGCGGCTCCATCTTGTGTCGTTCGGG
>ENA-OQNM01000537-OQNM01000537.1-human-gut-metagenome-genome-assembly--contig:-NODE-537-length-13662-cov-2.601330_pt1 | contig 13662 bp, 12 predicted proteins | sample MGYA00242632_ERZ504886 | MGnify/ENA primary metagenome ERZ504886 (study PRJEB26092, sample SAMD00036424) | human gut metagenome | host: Homo sapiens | study: EMG produced TPA metagenomics assembly of... | reverse complement strand
CTTGTATACTTTTTGCCGCAACTATGTTATACTGAACTCTGATCTGATTTTTGCCCGCCCGGCGGGCTTTTTACGATAGAGGCACAAGAGAAAGGAACGAACGACTTATGGCACAGAACGATATCGGCATCGACCTGGGTACGACTACCATCATCATCGCGCAGGAGGGCAAGGGCGTGGTGCTCAACCAGCCCAGCGTGGTGGCCATGGACACCCGCAAGAACTCCGTGCTGGAGGCGGGCGACAAGGCCCTGGCCATGGTGGGCCGCACCCCCAACTACATTTCCGCCATCTTCCCGCTGAAGGACGGCGTCATCAGCGACCACACCATGACCCGGGAGCTGATCTGCCGCTTTGTCAAGCAGGTGTACAGCTCCCATATGGTCAAGCCCCGGGTGGCCGTGTGCGTGCCCGCCGCCATCACCGGCATTGAGAGCGACGCTGTGGTGGAGGCCGTGGTGGCCGCCGGTGCCCGTCAGGTGTACCTCATCGACGAGCCCATCGCCGCTGCCCTCGGCTCCGGCATCGACATCACCCAGCCGGACGGCCGCATGATCATCGACATCGGCGGCGGCACCACCGACATCGCCGTGCTGAGCCTGGGCGGCAAGGTCAAGGCCACCAGCGTGCGGGTGGCCGGCAACCACTACGATGAGGAGATCCTCAAGCATGTGCGCAACAAATACAGCATCGCCATCGGCCAGCGCACCGCCGAGGAGCTGAAAAAGCATGTGGCCTGCTGCCCGCAAAAGACCGATTTCCACGAGACCATGGAGATCAAGGGCCGCAGCCTGCTCACCGGCCTGCCGGTGCGCGTGAACGTGTCCACCGATGACCTGTACGAGCCGGTGATGATGCTCAGCGAGCAGATCGGCACCGCGGCCCACCAGGTGCTGGAAAAGACCCCTCCGGAGCTGGCCGGTGACATCTACCGCAACGGCGTCATGCTCACCGGCGGCGGTGCCCAGCTGCACGGCCTGACCGAGTATCTGGCCCAGGAGCTGAAGGTGGAAGTGACCGTTTCCCCGACCCCGTCAACTGCGTGGCACTGGGCACGGCCATGAGCCTTGGCATCGGCGACAAGCTGGAGACCGGCTTCACCGATGCCACTCCGCGCATCGGCCGCCGGTAAGAATGTTGCGGGAAAAAAGAAAATTTGTCCATTTTTGTTGAATTAAATGGGAAAATAAGGTATACTATTCCCAAATCGTGTTTTCGCGGCAGGTCCGAAACACCGGCTGCGGATTCTTGAGAAACAGGAGGAAAAACCATGGATTTAGGTTTTGACGTCGTCGTTACCGTTACCGGTATCGTGCTGGTGTTCTTGATCCTCGTGCTGCTGATGGCGATCATCACGCTGGAGGGCAAGATCTTCGACGGTCTGGGCAAGAAGAAGGCTGCCGCAAAGGCTGCTGTCTCCAAGCCCGCCGCCCCTGCAAAGCCCGCTGCCCCGGTGCAGCAGGCCGCTGCTCCGGCTCCCCAGGTGGAGGAAGGCATTCCCGGTGATGTGGTGGCTGCCATCATGGCCGCCATCCACGCAATGGGCAATGGCAAGTACACCCTTAAGGCGGTGCGCCGCGGCACCAACGGCTGGGGCAAGGCCGGTGTGAACGACACCACGGCCCCGTTTTAACACAGGAGGAAGAACATGACACAGTTTATTGATACTCTGGTCGGTATTTTCCAAAGTTCCGGCTTTGCACGGTTCGGTGAGCCCGGCGGCTACCTGTACGCGATCATGATCTGCGTGGGCTGCTTTTTGCTGTACCTCGCCATCGTGAAGGAATTCGAGCCCCTGATCCTGCTGCCCATGGCATTCGGCATGATCCTGGCAAACCTGCCGGGCAGCGGCGTCATCCACATGGAATACTTTGTCGGTGACGGTCTGGAACACCCCCTGTGGGTCCAGATCCTGAACAACGGCGGCCTTGCCGATATGCTTTACATGGGCGTCAAGCTGGGCATTTACCCCCCGCTGATCTTCCTGGGCATCGGCACCATGACCGACTTCGCCCCGCTGATCTCCAACCCCAAGAGCCTGCTGCTGGGCGCTGCCGCTCAGTTCGGCATCTTTGGTACTTACATGGGTGCCCGCCTGCTGGCCGCTACCGGCCTGGTGGACTTCACCCAGAAGCAGTCCGCTGCCATCTCCATCATCGGCGGTGCCGACGGCCCCACCGCCATCTTCGTTACCTCCCGTCTGGCACCTGAGCTGCTGGGCTCCATCGCTGTGGCGGCCTACAGTTACATGGCGCTGGTGCCCGTCATCCAGCCGCCCATCATGAAGGCACTGACCACCAAGAAGGAACGTACCGTCGTGATGAAGCAGCTGCGCACCGTCTCCAAGACCGAGAGGATCATCTTCCCCATCATGGTCACCATCATCGTGTCCCTGATCGTCCCGGATGCCGCCGTTCTGGTGGGTATGCTGATGCTGGGCAACCTGATGAAGGAGTGCGGCGTTGTGGATCGCATCCAGAAGACTGCCGGCAATGAGCTGATGAACATCATCACCATCTTCCTGGCTCTGTCTGTTGGCTGCACCACCTCTGCAAACACCTTCCTGAACACCCGCACCCTGTTCATCATCGTGCTGGGCCTCATCGCCTTCTCCTTCGGCACCGCTGCCGGTGTTCTCTGCGGCAAGGTCATGTATATCCTGACCGGCGGTCAGGTCAACCCCCTGATCGGTTCCGCTGGCGTTTCCGCTGTGCCTATGGCTGCCCGTGTTTCTCAGAAGGTCGGCCAGAGCGAGAACCCCTCCAACTTCCTGCTGATGCACGCAATGGGCCCCAACGTGGCCGGTGTTATCGGCTCCGCCGTCGCTGCTGGTATCCTCATCAACATCTTCGGCTAAGCATTTCCTGAGATCCCCGCTCCATCGTGGTATTGACCGCGGTGGGGCGGTTTTTGTTTGCATTGTTTTTATGTACAACTTTTTTGAAATGTGATATACTATATTTTAAGTGATATATCCAGAAATGATTGAAAAGAACAGGTGAAACAATGGCAACAGATCTCGCACAACAATTCTGCGCTTTGCGTGATACGTATATTGAAAAGCAGTTCGGACGCCTGAACGATATGCAGCGGGAGGCGGTGTTCACCACCAACGGCCCTCTGCTCATCCTCGCGGGTGCAGGCAGCGGAAAGACCACCGTGCTGGTCAACCGCATCGCCAACCTCATCCGCTTCGGCTCGGCCCACGGCTCTAGGTGGACGCCCCGGGAGGTGACGGAGGACGATGTGAAAGCCCTGCGCACTGCCATCATGACCGGCACCGATGCCCCGTCGTGGCTGGACGGATGCTGCGGAGGACGCGTCCGGAGCTGGAACGTCATGGCCATCACCTTTACCAACAAGGCCGCCGGTGAGCTGAAAGAGCGCCTGCGCCGGATGCTGGGCGGGGAAGAGGGCGACGAGGTGTTTGCCTCCACCTTCCACTCGGCCTGCGTCCGCATTCTCCGCCGCTGGGCCGAGGAGATCGGCTACCCCCGCAGCTTTACCATCTACGACAGCGACGACTCCCAGCGTGTCATGAAGGCTGTCTACAAAGAGCTGAGCGTGGACGACAAGTTCTTCCCGGTCAAAAGCGCCATCAACCAGATGAGCCGCTGGAAAGACCAGCTCATCAGCCCCGCCGAGGCCCTGAAGACCCCGGCCCGGGACACGAAGGGCGCGCTTGCGGCCAAGGTCTACGCCGCCTATGAAAAGAAGCTCAAGGAGGCCGGAGCTTTCGACTTCGACGACCTCATCTACCAGACGGTCATCCTGCTGTCGGAGCACGAGGACGTGCGGGAGTTCTACCAGAACAAGTACAAATACCTGCTGGTGGACGAGTATCAGGACACCAGTGTGGCTCAGTTCCGGCTCGTGAGCCTGCTCACCGGCCCGGAGAAAAACATCTGCGTCGTGGGCGACGACGACCAGAGCATCTACCGCTTCCGCGGCGCGACCATTGAGAACATCCTCAACTTCGAGCGCATCTATAAAGGCACGAAGACCATCCGACTCGAGCAGAATTACCGCTCTACGTCAAATATCCTGAATGCCGCCAACTGTGTCATCCAGCACAACACCGAGCGCAAGGGCAAGACCCTCTGGACGAAGAACGGCGAGGGCGACAAGGTGCAGGTCTACACCGCCGAGAACGAGCAGGACGAGGCCAGCCATATCGCGGACGTCATCGGCCAGCACCTCAAAGAGGGCGGACATCTGGCCGACCACGCCATCCTCTACCGGATGAACGCCCAGTCGGCCCCCATCGAAAGCTACTTCACCCGTGCGGGCATCCCGCATAAGATCGTGGGCGGCCAGCGTTTCAACGACCGCAAGGAAGTCAAGGACATCCACTCCTATATGTCCATCGTGGCGAACCCCCGGGACGATGTCCGACTCCGCCGTATCATCAACGAGCCTGCGCGCAAAATCGGTGCGACGACCATCGAAGTCATCGCGGATTTGGCGGCTCAGCAGGGCATCAGTATGCTGGATGTCATCTCCCATGCCGACCAGTACGCCAAGCTCAGCCGCGCCATCGCGCCGCTGTTCAAGTTCTGGGACATCTACCAGAAACTGCAGGAATCGCTGGAAACGAAGACGCTGGATGAGTTCGCTTCCGATGTCATCGAGATCACCGGCTACCGCGCCATGCTGGAAGCCGACGCCGCCAAGGGTCACGAGGATGCCGCTGACCGTCTGCAGAACCTCGGTCAGCTGGTCAACAACGTCAAAAGCTACTGCGACCAGCACGGAGAAGAGGCCTCGCTTGGAAGGCTATCTGGAGGACATCGCCCTCATCAGCGACATACGACAGCTACAACGAGAGCGCCGACCAGGTGGTGCTGATGACCATCCACTCGGCCAAGGGCCTTGAGTTCCCCTATGTATTCCTCATTGGCATGGAAGAGGGGGTCTTCCCCAGTGAGATGAGCAAGTATTCCGAGGCTGACCTCGAGGAGGAACGCCGCCTGGCCTATGTCGGCATCACCCGCGCCAAGAAGGAGCTTTACATCTCCAACAGCGTCACCCGGATGCTCTATGGCCGCACCCAGCGCAACGAGCCCAGCCGCTTTCTCCGGGAAATCGAGCCGGAGTACATCGAAGAGACCCGCAGCCCGGTGCTGGAACAGCGCTCCCGTCTGGGCGGCTGGGGCAGCGGTTACGGCAGCGATACCGTGCCGGGCGGCGCGTCGGGCTACTCCGGCCCCTCCGGCTGGGGCGGTGCGGCCTCCGGTTACGGCTCGGGCTATGGCTCCGGCCGCAGCAGCTATCTGAATAGAGAATATAACGCACCGATGTCCAATAGCCGAGGCTTTGGCTCCGATTACGCGGGCCGGGGAAGTGCTTCGTCGGGTCATGGCGGCTGCAGCTCTGGTTCGGGAAGCAGCGGCTTCGGCTCTGGCTATGGCCGTCCGGCAGCGCCCAAAGCGCCGGTCAGACCCGCAGGCGGCGGTGTGACCTCTTCGCCCCGTCCGGCAGCGGCATCCACCGGCCCCAAGCACTATGAGCCGGGCGACATCGTGGAGCACAAGGTCTTCGGGCGCGGCAAGGTGCTGAAGGTCAAGCCCGCCGCCGGCGACCAGATCGTGGAGATCAGCTTCGAGAAGGTGGGCGTGAAGAAGACCATGGCCAACTTTGCGCCCCTTGTGAAGATAACGACGGAGGAATGAGAAAAATGATGACTGTCCGATTGATAGCACATACGCCGGAGCCGGAGAAGGTCGTGGCGGCTGCGGCGAAGCTCTGCTACTCCGACGCCCACATCACCGACCTGCTGGACGGGCTGGATGAGGAAAAGACTGCCCGCTTTCTGACCATGCTCAGCGATCTGGGCCACGCCAGCCCCATCGAGCACGCAAGCTTCACCTTCGGCATCGAGGGCGTCAGCCGTACCCTGCTGGCCCAGATCACCCGCCACCGCATCGCATCCTTCAGCGTGCAGAGCCAGCGCTATGTGCGCCTGGACGATTTCCGCTATGTGGTGCCGCCGGAGATCGAAGCCATCCCGGAGGCAAAGGCGGCTTTCCTTGAGAGCATGAACGAGGACGCCAAACGCTACCTTGACCTTGCCCACAAGCTGGAAGAGGGCCACACCGCCCGCCTGATGGCCGAGGGCATGCCGGAAAAGGCAGCCCGCGCCAAGGCCGCCAAGCAGGCCAACGAGGACGCCCGCTTTGTGCTGCCCAACGCCTGCGAGACCCAAGATGGTGGTCACCATGAACGCCCGCAGCCTGCAGAACTTTTTCCACCTGCGCTGCTGCAGCCGCGCCCAGTGGGAGATCCGCCAGCTTGCCGAAGAGATGTTCAAACTGGTGTACCCGGTGGCACCCCACATCTTTGCCAAATCCGGCCCGGCCTGCGTGAGCGGCCCCTGCCCGGAGGGCAAGATGTGCTGCGGTAAAACCGCCGAGGTGCGCGCAAAATATGCCGCCATCAAGGAAGGTGCTGCCGTATGAGCAAGGGCAAGCTGATCGTCATCGAGGGGCTGGACGGCAGCGGCAAGGCCACCCAGGCAAAGCTGCTGGCCCAGCACCTGGCCAGCCAGGGCCTGCCGGTGCGGGAGGTCACCTTCCCGGATTACGCCAGCGATTCCAGCGCCCTGATCAAAATGTATCTGGCCGGGCAGTTCGGCTCAAAACCGGACGATGTGAACGCCTATGCGGCCTCCAGCTTTTTTGCGGTGGACCGCTATGTCCAGCTACAAGACCGACTGGGGCCGCTTTTACGAGGAGGGCGGCGTGGTCATTGCCGACCGCTACACCACCTCCAACGCGGTGCACCAGTGCTCCAAGCTCCCGCCGGAGCAGTGGGAGGCGTTTTTCGCACTGGCTGTTCGATTACGAGTTCCATCTGCTGGGCCTGCCCGCACCGGACAGCGTCATCTACCTGCAGGTGGACCCGGCGGTTCAGCCAGCGGCTGATGACCGCCCGCTACCACGGGTGACGAGAGCAAAAAGGACGTGCACGAGAAAGATACCGAGTATCTGGCCCGCAGCCGCCGCGCCGCCGAGTATTGCGCGGAGCATCTGGGCTGGACCACGGTGCACTGCACCCGCAGCGACGCCATGCGCAGCATCGAGGACATCCAGGCCGAGGTGCAGGGCATCGTGCTGGCCGGACACGCACATAAAATACGATAAGAGGGGGCATCCTGACAGATGTATCGTTTGATGCAGCCATCCGACAACGGCGGCTGTGCTGGCGCTGTGGCAGCGCGAGCGCGGCGAGTCGGAAGAATTTGCGGCCAACGCCGTGGAGCGTTTTGCAGGGCAGCAGAATGTCTATGTGGCCGAGGAAAATGACGCCATTGCCGCTGTGGCACTGGCGGTGCCGGTCACGCTGCAGGGGCGGCAGGGCAGTTACCTCTACGGCCTGTGCGGACAGGGCAGTTTGATCCTGGCCGGCCTGCTGGACTACCTGTGCGCGCAGCAGAAGCTGCGGGGCGCAGGCTTTACCGTGGCCGTGCCCGCCACCCCGGAGCAGGCCGCTCTGCTGCAGGACAAGGGCTTTGCCCGCGCCTTTGCATTGCGCTGCCTGCCGCGGGAGGTGGCCCGCAACCTGTGGAGCCAGGCCGAGTTTGACAGCGTTACCGCCAAGAAGTTGTGCGAGCTGCGGGAGAAGTTCTGGCCCGATACGGTGCAGTTCACCCCGGAGCGCATGGCCGTGGTGCTGGGGGACCTGTATTCCCGCGGGGCCACCATCGTGGCCAACGAGCGGGGCTACGGCGTGTACTTCCGCAAGGAGGACACCCTGTATTTCGTGGAGCTCATGGCCGAGGACGACCGCGCCGCCGAGGTGCTCATGGAAGCCGCCCGCGAGAAGGAAGTCATCGTGGAAAAGGCCGTCATCACGGTGGGTGCCGCCCAGTCCCTGTTCCTGGGGGAGGGCACCCGGCAGGAGTACGGCATGATCCGTTTTGACGGGGAGCCCTTTGACGTATCGGAAAGCTATATGCGCCTGATGCTGGAAGGCTGAGACGCAGAAAAACAACAAAGGAAGGTGCGTATGGCACACAAGGAGAGACACACCGCCCCGAAGAAAAAGGCGGTGCCGTGAAGATTTTGCTGGCAGTGGTACTGCTGCTGGTGCTGGCCGCCGGAGCAGCAGGGGTGTTTGCCTACAACGAGATCTACGGCAATGGAAAGCCCGGCACCGAGGTCACCGTCAGCATCCCCCAGGGCAGCGGCGTGGCCTCCATTGCAAATCGGCTCAAGGAGGCCGGGGTGATCCGCTCCACCTACCTGTTCCGCTGGTATGTGGGGCACAAGGGGGCTGCGGCAAAGCTGCAGTACGGTGATTTTACCCTGCAGACCGGGGCCAACGCCTACGATGCCATCATTGCGGCCCTTTCCACCTATGCCAAGGCCGAGACCGTGCGGGTCACCATCCCGGAGGGCACCACAGCCATCGCCATTGCCCGGAAAATGGAGGAAGCCGGTCTGTGCAGCGCCGAGGACTTTCTGAAGGAAGCCAACGAGGGCGATTTCAGCGCGTACACCTTCTGGCAGTACGTTCCGGAGGATAAGGACGCCCCGGACCGCTTCATGAAGTGCGAGGGCTATCTCTTCCCGGAGACCTACGAGTTTTTGAAGGACGACACCGTGCACAACTATGTGGCAACGTTCTATGCTCAGTTCGACGCGCAGATCACCGATGCGATGTATGCGAAGCTCAAGGAGCAGGGCATGACCCTGAACGAGCTGGTCACGCTGGCCTCCTTTGTGCAGGAGGAAGCGGGCAACAGCCAGGACTCCAACGTGGCGCAGGTGTTCCGCAACCGTCTGGCCGAGGGTTCGCCCTATCCGCGCCTGCAGAGCAACACCTCCAGCTACATCCAGAGCGACGCCGACAACAACTACCTCTGGAACTGGGTGGCCCCCTACTACGGCGGGTGGGACAATATCCCGGAAAACATCGTCTCTGCGTATGATACCTACCATACGGCGGGCCTGACCCCCGGTCCCATCTCCAACCCCGGCATCGCTGCCATCCGGGCGGCGCTGAGCCCGGAGCCGGACGAGGAAGCAAAGGACGCCTATTTCTTCGTCACCGACCTCAAGGGCAGCTACTACTATGCCCGCACCCTCAGCGAACACAACGCCAACTGCCAGACCGCAGCGGAAGTGAACAAAACGGTGAAATAAGAGGGTAAGTTGTCCGTTACGGCTGAAGCTGCCCGTTACGACCCTTCCTGTGAAAATGCGTTTGGAGCGCTCCGCAGAGCGCGACAAACGCGAATCTAAAAATAATTCTTCCGCTAAATATGTCCAGAGCGAAGCGGCGGACATTTCAAATCGTATTTTCTGAAAAAAGAGAGGAATATCAACTATGCTGCAAATCCCGGAACTGCTCGCCCCGGCGGGCGATCTGGAGCGCCTGCGCTATGCCATCAATTACGGTGCCGATGCCGTTTACTGCAGCCTGCCGGAGTTCGGCATGCGGTCTGCACCGGCCAACTTTACGCCGGAGCAGCTCACCGAGGGCGTCATCTATGCCCATGCCCGGGGCCGCAAGGTCTACCTGACCATGAACACCCTGCCCACCAATGAGGAAGCCGACCGCCTGCCGGACGCCATCAAGGAGGCCGCCAAGGCCGGTGTGGATGCCTTCATCGTGGCCGACCTGGGCGTGCTGGATGCCTGCAAGACCGTTGCCCCGGACATCGACGTGCACATGTCCACCCAGACCGGCATCACCAACTGGGCCGCCGCCCGCGCCGCCTATAACCTGGGTGCCAAGCGCGTGGTGCTGGCCCGCGAGATGTCCTTGCAGGACATCGCCATCCTGCGCGACAAGACTCCGCCGGAACTGGAGATCGAGGCCTTTGTGCACGGTGCCATGTGCATGAGCGTGTCCGGCCGGTGCCTGCTGTCCAATTACATGGCAGGCCGCGACGCCAACCGGGGCCAGTGCGCCCAGCCCTGCCGCTGGAAGTACTACCTGAGCGAGGAGACCCGCCCCGGCCAGCTGTACGAGATCGGCGAGAACGAGAACGGTAGCTACATCCTCAACGCCAACGACCTGTGCACCGCGCCCTTCATCGACCTGATCTGCAAGGCCGGTGTGGACAGCCTGAAGATCGAGGGCCGCGCCAAAACCTTCTATTATGTGGCCAGCGTGACCGCCGCTTACCGCAAGGCGCTGGACGCCTATCTGGCCGACCCCGCCAACGACAACTTTGAGCTGCCGGCTGAGGTCTACGAGGAGCTCACCCGCACCAGCCACCGCCACTACTCGCCGGGCTTCTACTTTGGCCGCGAGCAGGCCAAACAGGCCACCGACAGCGCCACCTACATCCGCGAATGGGAGTTCGTGGGCACGGTGGACCGCTGGGAGAACGGCGTGGCCCACTGCCAGCAGCGCGGCAAGTGGAGCCTGGGCGATACGCTGGAAGCCCTCTGCCCGGACGGCCGCAGCATCCCGCTGACGCCGGAGTGGATCGAGAACGAGGCCGGGGAACGGGTGGACAGCACCCCTCACGCCATGGAAAAATACACCATGCCCACCCCGGAGCTGCCGCCCATGAGCCTGCTGCGCCGCAAAACGGCAGAATAAGCAGCCGCACCCCGCAAACCATGCCAACCGGCACCGCCTGCAAAGGCTTTGTCGGCTGGCTTTTTTTGCATCCCTTGCAAAACCGCACAAACCGCGCTATACTGACATATATTATCATGCAGAGCGAAAGGAGGGAGCCTGATGTTCCGGCTGCCGATCGTAAAATTTTTCAGCCGCATCCTCAATCGGATCACCATCACGGTGGTGCTGGTGGCCCTGCAGGTGGCATGGCTGCTGTGGGCGTTTTTCTCCCTCACCACCGGCCGCGTGTGGGTCAACGTCGGCTTGCAGCTGCTCAGTCTGCTTATGATGCTGTACCTCGTGCGCAAGGACGAGAACAGCGCCTACAAGATCGGCTGGATCGCGCTCATGGGGGTGCTGCCGCTGCTGGGCGGGGCACTGTACCTCGCCTTTGGCAACAAGCGCCCGGCCAAGCAGCTGCGCAGCAAGCTGCAGGCGGTGGACGAGGCCCACAGGGCGGATCTTGTCCAGCAGCCGGACCAGGTGGCCGGACTGGATGCTTCCGGCCTCGGCATGAGCCGCTATCTGGCGCGATACGGCCGCTACCCGGCCTGGAAGAACACCGCCGCGCAGTATTTTGCCTGCGGCGAAGCCATGTACCCCCAGCTGCTGCGGGATCTGGAGCGGGCCGAACACACCATCTTTGTGGAGTTTTTCATCCTGCACACCGGCAAAATGTGGGACGGTGTGGAAGCCATCCTCCGGCGCAAGGCCGCGCAGGGGGTGGACGTGCGCCTGATCTACGACGACTTTGGCAGCCTGCTGGGCCTGCCCACCGACTTTGTGGTGCGCATGGAGCGGGCGCACATCCGGTGCATCCCCTTCAACCCGGTGGTGCCGGTGCTCTCGCTGGTGATGAACCACCGCGACCACCGCAAGATCGTAGTCATTGACGGTACGGTGGCCTACACCGGCGGCGTGAATCTGGCAGATGAGTATATCAATGCGGAGCAGCGCTTTGGCTACTGGAAGGATGCAGCCCTGCGTGTGGAAGGCGATGCCGCGTGGAACTTTACGGTGATGTTCCTCAACTTCTGGAACGCCTTCCGCCCCAGCGAGACGGATTATGATGCATTTCGTCCCATGCCGCTGGTGCCGCCGGTATCGGACGGCATCGTGCAGCCCTACGCGGACAGCCCACTGGACGAGGAACCAATGGCTGAGACGGTGTACCTGAACATCCTTGCGCAGGCACAGCAGTATATTTATATCTACACGCCCTACCTTGCCGTGGGCGAGGAAATGCTGGACGCACTGAAAAACGCGGCCAAGCGCGGGGTGGACATCCGGCTGGTGCTGCCGGGCATCCCGGACAAGAAGCTGGTCTTCCGGCTGACCCGCTCCTATTATGTGCCGCTGCTCCGGGCGGGGTGCGCATCTACGAGTTCACGCCCGGCTTTCTCCACGCCAAGTGCTACGTCAGCGACGACCGCGCCGCCGTGGTGGGCAGCATCAACATGGATTACCGCAGCCTCTTCCTCCACTTTGAGTGCGGGGCGCTGCTGCTCTATAACAGTCAGGTCATTGCTCTGCGGGACGATGTGCTCCGCACCCTGCCAGAGTGCCGGGAGGTGCAGCTGGCCGACTGCCGCACCTCGCTGGCCGGGACGCTGCTGGACAGTGTGCTCCGCCTGCTGAGCCCGCTGATGTGAGCGGTACTGCGGTGGAATAAGTGGCGAAGTTCTATAAAATAAACGATATATAGTTTAATATTGGATGTTCGCCAACTTGGCGAAGTTCCCCTGATTGGCGAAGTTCGAACTTCGCCAGCTGACCCGAAGTTCGCCACCCTGACGAAGTTTGCTTTATGGCGTTGCTGCGTCGTTATTTTGGAACTTCGCCAGATAACACGTCGGTCTCAGAGCACAGTTGTAAATTTTCTGTGCGGTGCTTGACTTTTGCAGGGAATCGCATATAATAAAGATGATAAATGTGGAAGCCGATATGTCATTGGCACACCCAAAGGAAAAGACCCCCTCCCGGAGCGGCAATCTCCGAAAGGGGGTCCTTTTTAGTGCTTACGGCCCTTCAGCCATCCGTCAAGCCACTTACAAATGTAGTAAGAAGCTACATTTGCTGCGACGGACAGGATAAATGTGGAAATATACGCCATTGGGCAACACCTCCCTTCCCATAAAACTGGGCGGGGTAGGCCGCAGGACAAGTATAACACAGTTTCCAACAAAAAGATACATAAATAAATAGACTCCTGTCGGGCTATACTACTCCCAAAGAGATGAAAGGGAGCGTAACGCTTATGACACAGAGACAAAAAGCTCTTCTGAGCTGTGCCGTGGCGGCGGCACTGCTGCTGTCCGGCTGCCGCAAAGGCAGCAGCGATTCCGGCAGCATGAGCAGCTCGAACGCCATGTCCGGCTCGTCCGGCAGCGCCAGCACCACCCAGACCGGCGGCTGGAAGACCGGCCTCGGCATCCTGACCGAGGCCTCCGACGAGGCCCGCACCGGCACCATCCATACCATCGCCGCCGCCGTCCTGCTGGACGGAGACGGCAAGCTGGCCGACGTGATGCTGGATGAGCTGGAAGTGGAAGTTACCGCCGACGGCAAAGGCGTCGTCACCATGCCCACCGACTACCGCACCAAGCGCCAAAAAGGGGACGACTACCCGCTGGCAGCGGCATCTTCGCTGAAAAAGGGCTGGGCCGAGCAGGCCGATGACTTCGCCGACTACCTCACCGGCATGACGCCCGAGCAGGCATCCATGCTGGAAACGGATAAGGACGGCAAGGCCACGGACGCTGATCTGCTGTCCGGCTGCACCATCCGGGTGGATCAGTACCGCGATGCTGTGGCGAAAGCCTGCACGAATGCGTCCGCCCTCGGCGCGGCGAAGGGCGACCGGGTGAGCCTCGGCGTGGAGGCGGAGAATGCCTCTTCGGACATCACCGCCACCGACGACAAGGATGTGAACGCAGAAGTTGACCTTACCGTCGTGGCCCTGACGCTGGATGCCGATGGCCGTGTGACCAGCGCCATCGGCGACATGGCAGAGCCTGCGCTGACCATCGCGGCAGACGGCGGCGTCACCGCCCCGGATACCGTCCGCTCCAACGCTGAGCTGGG
>ENA-OQNM01000531-OQNM01000531.1-human-gut-metagenome-genome-assembly--contig:-NODE-531-length-13779-cov-2.372986_pt1 | contig 13779 bp, 12 predicted proteins | sample MGYA00242632_ERZ504886 | MGnify/ENA primary metagenome ERZ504886 (study PRJEB26092, sample SAMD00036424) | human gut metagenome | host: Homo sapiens | study: EMG produced TPA metagenomics assembly of... | reverse complement strand
CGCACGCTCGTCATCGCTGACGTAGTTAATAGCCACGCATGCGCCGGCGCGAACCAGACGTAACGCGATCGCCGCGCCGATGCCGCGGCTCGCGCCAGTCACCAATGCGACACGTCCCTTCAACGGCAGAGAATCGGACTGCTGCATGGAAATTCCTTTCGTTTTTAGGTATACGTATTTCGTGGGATTGCTTGAATGTGATTATTCGACATCCATATCGAAACCATCACAGTACATATCGGTGTTACGTTCGATATCGACGGCATGCACCAGATCAAGCAGATTGAAGCCGCCGTCGTGATGCCAGCCGGATTTCGCGCGATTCATCTCGCCTACCGGGCAGATGCGGTCGATGCCGGTCTCGCCGACGCGTTGCGCCACGTCGAACAGCCGGTCCGGAGCGAGCGCCACACCGCAGGTCTGCAACCATTGCGCGTAAGGGCGCAGCGTGGGCAGCGGGTCCTCGACATGGTCCACCGCCACGATGTTGACGGTGCGGTTCAGTGGTGTGGACAGCGAGTCGGCCATGCCGATGGACGGATAGTACAGCACCGTCCAGTCGGTGCCCGAACGCGACTGCACCACGAACGGGTCGTCGGACGGCGCATCATCCGCGTTGCCGGCCGCGGCGGCCATCGGGCCGGCGCTCAGCATCAGCGCTTTCATCTGCGCGGTGGAACGCAACCGCTGAATCGCCATGGACTCCTCTTCGGACGGTGTGGAACGGGGATATTTGCGCTGCTGCCCGTCCAATTCGCTGGCAAGCAGTTCGGCGACCTGCGCCCGGAGACATCGCGCCGCCACGTTCCACGAACATGGTTTGCGGCGCCAGACAGCTTTGCTGGTCGTATGTGGCCACGTCGATCGCCATACGATGCACGGTGCCGGCATACAGGTCGGCGCGAAGCGCCTCGCGGCCGATCAGCGAGAAGCCGATTTTCGCGCCGTAGCTGAGGAAAGGCTTTCCGGCACGTACGCGCGGGCGAATCGCCTCGGTGGTGTGCGACGAACCGTACGCGACCACCGCATCCGCCTCGCCAATCGCGGCATCCTCCAAATCCACGGTGCCGCCACGCCAAGGCATAATCGCCAAAGCGTCCGCCATATCGGGGTCGACGCTTGCCAGGGAACGGGCGAACAGCACCGGCATCAGCGGCTCGTCGAACGACGATTTGCCGAGAATCGCGCTTTTCGTCAGCAGACTCATGGTCATGCTCCATACGGGAATGCCGGGAACATTGCTGGAAAACACGTGGAACGACAATTCCGGACCGTACAGCCGCGTGTATCCGCCCGAACGGTTCGGGCGATACTCGTCAAGCATCTGCGGGCAATTCAACTCGTCATCCACGAAACGCAGCAGCTCACGCCGACGGAACATGCGCATGTACCGCTTCAATTCGATACGCACCATGGACGCGTCATAGCCGGTGACCGCGGGAATGAGCCGCTCCGCAAGCCGACGTTCCGGATATTTCGGATCCGTCCACAATTCTACGGCGCGCGCGATCACGTCGACGATCCCGTCCGTGGAATACCGCGCCAGTTTCTCGGCGCGATGCCGCCGCACCGACGCCGCCAGCGCATGCACGGCATCGGCGTCGAGACGGGGGAAACGCAACGTCGCCGTGCCGCCATCGGACGCCGTGACGTTGCGTGTGTCGAAATCATGGAACTCGAAATCCCGCGGCGCGTGGAAAATGTCGACGTCGCTCATGCGTTGGCCGCCATCACCTCGTCGACGGTGATCGAACAGCCACGCGCCTCGGCGCCCTTCGCACGACCGTTCAGCACATAGCCATGTTCGGTGCGCACACCCAGATCCTCCGTCAGAATAGCCAGGCACGAATTCCAATTCGCCAGATCGTAATGCGCGATCACACCCTGCTCGCCATCGGCGACCGGCGTAAGCGAAGCCGGATCGAGGAACACCGAACGCACCCACGACGGCGTGGCTTTGAGATAATTCGACGAACCATCCGTGTAATAGGACAGGATGTTCTGATCGTAGATCTGCGAACTCAACTCCGTCATGCCATACATGTTCACGCAATGCGAGCGCTTCACGCCGAACACTCGTTCGAACGCCGCATACAGGTCGTCGACCGTCATGTCGGTGCGCGTGCTTTTGAAACCGCCCGTATCGAACACGCGGGAATCGGCGGCCAGAGCGTAGGTCTTGCCCTGCTTGTCCAGATAATCCAGCAGATACAGGTAGGCGGAGGAGGCGCCCATAAGCATCACCGGTTCGCCGTCGGCCGCGGCCTCGTCGAGGAAGCGCTCGACGCCCGTGAAATCAAGGCCATCCTCATGGAAGAAGAAGCCGCTGCCTTCGGCGCCGCACTGCTCCACGGCGCGGGTCAGATATCGGGACAGCGACGAATGCTCGTTCATGTCCCATGCGGGGGAGGAGGACCGCGATGCGGATGCGCTCGCGGTCGGGCATGATGAAATGCCTGAACGGCACGATCATCGACTCGTCCCACACCTGCAGGTCGGGGTGGAAGTTGCGCCCGCGTTGACCGGGATGCGTGGTACCGCTGGTGGTGAACACCGCTTCGCAATCCTGTTCGGGCACGGAGGTGAGCGTCAGCATTTTGAAGCCGTCCACCGGCATGGGGGGAATCTGCATCCAGTTGGCGAGCGTCTGCGGCGTCACGCGTTTGGACATGCAGTAGGCGCGGTATGGGAGGTTGCGCTCGAATTGAAAGGCGAAGATATGCTTCGCCAGCGTGTCGAACGCCTCATCGGGCGCCTTGCCGCAGCCGTATTGTGCGATGAAGTCGAGCACCTCCCGTTTGATGGTTTCCTTCGTCTCGTCGATGTTCGTGGATTCCTGCGATTGCCCCATGCTCATGCCATGTCCTTTCCGCCGTATGGTTGTCGGATTATTCGGATGCTTTCGATTATTCCGCTTGTTTCGTCCGCTCGTCTGCGTGTCGTGCGATAAAGTTCGGCAGGTCGATGATGAGGGCCTTGAGAATCACGACGCTGAACGCGCCGACCAGAATCGAATTCGAGAAGAACACGTGCGCTCCTCCTTCAAGACCGCTCAACGCGTTCGGCAGGGCGATGCCAAGCAGCAGGGAAAGGCCGATCACCACTTGGGTGCGGTCGTCGCTTTCCACCTTGCGCAGCGTGTTGAAGCCGGTGCTGATGAGGCTTGCGGCGGCCGGCAGGAAGATGCCGCCGATCACGGGGGATGGGATGAGCGACAGCACTGCGCCCGCCTTCGGAATGAAACCAAGCACCACGAACACCACGCCGGCAATGATCACCGGCACGCGGGTGCGGGTCTTGCCTTCGTCGGTGACTTTGAGCAGCGCCACGTTCTGCGGATACGCGGTGGTGGTGAAACCACCGATCAGCGAGGAGATCGCCGAACCGGCGGCCTCTCCGGCAAGACCGTAACGCACCTGGCGGTCCTGGAGCTTCGTGCCTTGGATCTCCGTGGCCGCCTGATACACGCCGAGGGCTTCCATGATGGCCACCAGATAGGCGATGAAGAACGGTACGAAAATCGCCGCGTTGAAATCGAAACCGCCATACGGCATGAACTTGGGCAGGCCGAGCCACGGCTTGGAGGCCACCGCGGAGAAGTCGGCCATGCCGAACGCCAGAGACAGCGCGGTGCCCACGACCAGTGCGATCAGATACGACAGCGCCTTCACCATGCCCTTGCCGAACTGGGAAAGCACCACCACCAGCACGCAGGTGATGATGGAGACGGCCAGCGTCTTCGGATCGGCGAAGCCCCTGTCTCCCGGCGCGCCGCCAAGGAACTCGCTCAATGTGAATCCCGACAGGGAGACGCCGACGAGGAAGATGATCACGCCCGATACGATCGGGGCGAACAGGAACCGCAGCTTCTCGATCACACGCGTCAGGCACAGCACCAGGAAAATCAGCGAGCTGATGAAGATGGACGTGCCGGCCGCGGCAAGTGATCCGGCGGTGCCGGCGGCGATCATCAGCGCGTCGAACGCCGCGGAAGGACCCTGAACGATGGGCAGGCGCACCAGTTTCGTGGCCTGGATAAGCGTGACCAGGCCGGAGACGATGAAAATGGCGTTCACCATGTTCGACGACAATGCCAACGGCAGACCGATGGCGCCCGCCACGAACACCGGATCAAGCCACACGTTTGATACGAGCACATGCTGCAATCCCAGCAGGGCGTTCTTCGGCGTGACCTTCTTTTCGGCTGACGAACCGGCTTCCGCCACGCTCGTTTCGGTTTTCTTTCTGGTTGCGGCATCGCCGTGCGGCTGCGTCTGCGTCGATGGCTTTTCGTTGGCCATGGTGTCCCTTCTCGACTTCCATTGGGTATGTGCACAAGCCGAAATACAACGGAGATCGTCTCTACGGGACGCGACGCGTTTTGCCGGTACTGTTCCTACGCAAGCATTACCTTGATCAGGTCAAGGGTCCGGGCGGTCGCCCGTCTCAGCCGTATTCGGCACCCCCTGTACTTCGACGCGCCCAATCATAACGCCACCGTCCAACCGAAACAGGAAAAAAATACGGCATGCGTGTCCGTTGCATGGGGACGCATGCCGTATTTCTTCTCGAGAAGCTGCCGACGCTTATCTGCGACGCCTGATGGGAGCCAGCTCGAACACCTCGTCGGACGTCTTCGCCACTTCCGGACTGTGCGTGACGATGATGACGCAACGATGCCCATCATGCGCCAACGTTCGGAAAATACCCATGATGTCGTCCTGGGTGGCCAGGTCGAGATTGCCGGTCGGCTCGTCCGCGACGATGATGGAAGGGCCGTAGCTTAACGCGCGGGCGATCGCCACACGCTGCTGTTCGCCGCCGGACAGGTGCAGAATCCGCTCGTTCACGTATTCCTTCGGCAAATGCACCTGTTCGAGCAGTTCCTCGACGATCGTCCTCTTCGACTTGTCGAACGATTTGCCGGACGCGTCCATCGACAGGATGATGTTCTCCGCCACCGTAAGGTTCGGCAGCAGGTTGAAGTTTTGGAAGATCACGCCGATGTCATGGCTGCGAAAACGGTATCGGTCGCGTTCCGACAGGTCGGCGCCATCGACCAGCACCATGCCTTCCGTGGGGGTCGCCAGTCCCGAGATGAGCGACAGCAGCGTGGTCTTGCCCGCTCCGGACGGTCCGGTGATGGCATGCACCTTGCCGGCTTGGAAATCGTGGCTGATGTTCTTCAGCACACGCTTGCCGCCTTTGGCGTAGGCGTAGCTGACATTGTCCAGGCGCAATGTGGGCGGATTGGTCCGCTGCGATTGTGCGCCGTTGACTTCGACGGTTTCTTTTGCGATTGCCGTATCGGCGGTATTCGCGGAATTCGTTGTCATGGGAGGTCCTTTCCAGGAAAAACGTGCGATTGGATTGTCAGGAACGGTCGGCGAGCGATTTGGAGATGATGGCATCGCCATCACTGCTCGCGTCATAGCCGAACACCTTGCCCTTCACCATCGTGAAGCTGCCATTGGAGGCGTTGGCGACGGCCTCGTCGCTGGAGAAGCCGATTAGGGAGAAATCGCCGTTGACCATGCCCGCGCCGTCTTTGCTGCCCGCGACGTCGCCCATTTGTCCGTCGGGGCCACCGGACTGTTCATCCTGACGGTTGCCGTTATCCGTACCGGCGGTATCAGACGAATCCTTCATATTGGACGAGCCGGACGAGCTGGAGGAATCCGAACCGGACGAATCGGTGACCGGCTGGAAATCGTCAGTCGCCGCCAACCCCGTGGTCTCCATATAATATGTGGATTTCACCGCGGATGGAGCCTTCGCGTACTTCTGATAGTCGGCAAGCGAAAACTGCTTGTCGGCCAAAGCGGAACGCATGGCGTCGAAGTCAGGTTTGGCGGAAGCATCGGACGAATCGGAATCCGACTTGGACTGCTCGCGCGATTCGGAAATGAGTTTGCCGCGATCAAGGCTGATCTGCGCGGTGACGGTGGTGTTATCTAATCCGCTGCTTCTTGCGGTGGCGGCCGCCTGCCGGATGGATAGGCCGATTGTGGCGGCAGCGGCGATGATGGTCACGATGACGATGATGAGCATATTGCGTCCCTTGTTGCGGGTGACGCTTTTCCATGCGTTTTTGACGACGAACATGGCTGTTTCCTTATGTGTTTCGATAGATATGAGCGATTGATGGTTCCGCGCCGCTCGCGATCGGCGTTTATGCTGATGGTAAAAGTTGTATCTGGCATACAACAGAAAGACGCTTTGCTCGCGCTGGGATGTGGCTGGATGTTTTCTGGACGCTTCGAAACATGACATGGCCGCGTCGCCAACCGCTTCGAAGGTGTTAGGCTAACGCGTATGCCTATAAAATCCGAAGTCATTGCAAACCCAAGGGCCGAACGCGTCCGCAGGGTCTCCGAACTTGCCGACAGGAAAGGCCGCAAGCGTCCGGCAGGTTCATGGTGGAAGGACCGGCAGTCGGTACGTGAACTGCTCTCCTGGCATCCCGACATCGTCGAGGATCTGTATGTGGACGGTCGTCTCCGCCGAACCGGACGCGGCTTTCATCACGCCTACCGTGGCGCAGATGGCCGGCAAGGCCATGCAGGCCGGTGCTTACGTGCATAAGGTGACGCATGCCGTCATGCAGCACATGAGCTCCGACGCGCAGGGAGTGCTCGCCGTCGCCGACATGCGCGCTTTCCTCGATTCCGCCGTCATTGATGGCGATTCCGACGAACGCACGATGGTCGCCGCGTTCTGGCAGGTGCGCGATCCGGGCAACGCCGGCACCGTGATTCGTTCCGCGGATGCGGCCGGTTGCGCGGGCGTGGTGCTGGTGGACGACTGCGTGGACATCTTCAACCCGAAGGTGATTCGTTCCACTGCCGGCTCGCTGTTCCATCTGCCGGTCGTCTCCATGGGCACGGACGAGTATTTCGATTGGTGTGCGGAACGTGGACTCGCCGTGTACGCCGCCGACGTGTATGGTACCGACGCACGGCCGCCGGAACCGCTTACGGACGTGCTTGCCGTGCCGCAATCACTTGCGCAAGCCAAGACGGTGCTGTTCGGCAACGAGGCGCGCGGGCTGACCCAGGATGTGTTGGAACGCGTCGACAGAATCGTGTCGATTCCCATCTACGGCAAGGCGGAATCGCTCAATCTCGGCACCAGCGCGGCGGTGATGCTGCTGAGCTTGGCTATGTCGAGTCATGTTGAAAGAATGTGAAGTCGTAAAAACGTTGGAATTGCGCGTTTTATGCGTAAAACAAACGGTTGATAAGAAAGGTATCTCGTGGCAGAGGGTGCGGTATTCGACGCCCAAGCGGTAACCGATGCGGTTGCCGAGGGCATCGCGAAAATCGAAAACGCCTCCACAATGGAGGAATTGAAAGCCATCAAGACGCAGTACGCCGGAGCGGAATCCGCGATGACGCAGGCCAGCAAGGCCATCGGCGCGTTGCCGAAGGACCAGAAGAAAGACGCCGGTAAGCTCATGGGCAAGCTTCGCGCCGACTTCGGTCGTGCGTTCGGCACCAAGGAAAGCAAGTCAAGGCCGAAGAAGACGGCCCGCGAGCTTGCCGCCGAAACCGTGGACATGACCCTGCCGGTCAACCGCAAGCCGCTGCGCCCGCCATCCGCTGCCGAAGCTGATGGAGGATGTCGAGGACTTCTTTATCTCCATGGGCTGGCAGATTTCCGACGGTCCGGAAGTGGAAACCGAATGGTATGACTTCGACGCGCTGAACTTCGGTCCGGACCATCCGGCCCGCCAGATGCAGGACACCTTCTACGTCAAGGGCAATCAGGCCAAGGACGCCGCGGGCTTCGTCGGCTCCAACATGGTGCTGCGCACCCAGACTTCGTCCGATCAGGTCCGTGGACTCATCACCCGTGGTGTGCCGCTGTACATCGCCTGCCCGGGCCGTGTGTTCCGTACCGACGAACTTGACGCCACCCACACCCCGGTGTTCCATCAGGTGGACGGCCCTCGCCGTGGACAAGCATCTGACCATGGCCGATTTGAAGGGCGTGCTCGACAAGCTTGCCGTGGCCATGTTCGGCCCGGAAGCCAAAACCGTCTGCGTCCGAGCTACTTCCCGTTCACCGAGCCGAGCGCCGAGCTCGACCTGTGGTTCCCCGATAAGAAGGGCGGCGCCGGTTGGCTTGAATGGGGCGGCTGCGGCATGGTCAACCCGAACGTGCTGAAGTCTGCGGGCCTCGATCCTGAGGTCTACACCGGCTTCGCCTTCGGCGTGGGCGTGGAACGTACCCTGCTGCTGCGCCACGACATCAACGACATGCACGACCTGGTGGAAGGCGACGTGCGATTCAGCGAACAGTTTGTGATGGGGGAGTGATTGACCCATGCCAATGGTTGACATTGATTGGCTCAAGGACCATGTCGAGGTTCCGGAAGGCCTTACGTACGAACAGCTTGCCAAAGATCTGGTGAAGGTCGGTCTCGAAGAGGAAGAGATCCACACCTCCCAGCTGGTCGGTCCGATCGTCGTCGGCTACGTGGTCGACGCCACTCCGGAACCGCAGAAGAACGGCAAGATCATCAACTGGTGCCACGTTGACGTCGGCGACGAATACAACGAGACCGATGAGAACGGCAACAAGGTGCCGCGCGGCATCATCTGCGGCGCGCCGAACATGGCTGCCGGCGAAAAGGTCGTCGTAACGCTTCCTGGCGCTGTGCTGCCGGGCGATTTCAAGATCGAACCGCGCAAGACCTACGGCCATATCTCCAACGGCATGTGCGCTTCCGAACGCGAGCTTGGATTGGGTGATAGCCATGACGGCATCATCCTGCTTCGCAAGTACGGCTTCACCCCGGAAGAGTATGAGAAGCTCCAGCCGGGCGACGACGCCATGCACCTGCTGCACTTGGACGAGCCGCTGCTGGAGATCAACATCACTCCGGATCGCGGCTACGCGTTCTCATACCGTGGCGTGTCTCGCGAATACCATCATTCCACCGGTGCGGCCTACACCGATCCGGCTGTCGCCCTGAACGAGAAGGCGCCGATCACCAAGGGCCTGCCGGAAGGCACCAAGACCGACATCGAAGTGATCGTCGACGACAATAATCCGATTCACGGTGTGGTTGGATGCGATCGCTATTACGCTCGCGCGGTCAAGGGCTTCGATCCGGCCAGCCATACGCCGAATTGGATGCGTCGCCGCCTGACCCGCGCAGGCATGCGTTCCATCTCCTTGGCAGTGGATGTCACCAACTACGTGATGCTCGACTTGGGACAGCCGATGCATGCCTACGATCTGGATAAGATCGAAGGACCGATCGTGGTGCGTCGCGCCACGAAGGTGAGAAGCTCACCACGTTGGATGGCAAGGATCACGACTTTGAGCGTCGAGGATCTGCTGATCACCGATTCCCCGAATGGCGAACGCGGCTCCCGTGTGCTTGGCATCGCAGGCGTGATGGGCGGCATGTATGGCGAGGTCACTGCCGAAACCAAGAACATCCTGCTGGAATCCGCGCACTTCGATCAGGTGTCGATCGCGCGTTCCGCACGCCGTCACAAGATTCCGTCCGAAGCCTCCCGTCGTTTCGAACGCGGTGTGGACGACCAGCTGCAGCCGGCAGCCGCCCAAATGGCCGCCGAACTGATGGTTAGGTACGGCAATGGCGAGCCGAGCGAGCACCCGACTGATTACAACACCGTCTGCAATCGTCGTCCGATTCTGTTCAAGGCGTCCGAAGTGGCCCGCGTGGCGGGACTGGACACTGACGTGAACACCATCAGCGACATTCTCACCGATATCGGCTGCACTGTGGCCGGCGGTGGCAACGGTGAGTTCTCCGTGACTCCGCCGAGCTGGCGTCCGGACCTCAACGAACCGTGCGATCTGGTGGAGGAAGTGGCCCGTCTGGTCGGCTACGATGAGATTCCGGTCACCGTGCCGCCGGCACCGGTCGAAGGCAAGGTCGGACTGACCGCCGAACAGCTGCGCAAGCGCCAGGTGGCCGACGAACTCGCCGAATACGGCATGGTGGAGACCCTGAGCTATCCGTTCGTGGGCGACGAAGACTACAAGAACTTCGCACTTGACGCCGACGCCACCAAGAAGGTCAGCGTCGAAATCGCCAACCCACTGGCCGGCGATCGCCCGTTCCTGCGTCGCGACATCATCCCGACCCTCGCGCAGACCGTGCAGCGTAACCTGCGCCGTGGCGTGGAAAACGTGTCGCTGTACGAAATCGGACACGTCTACCTGTGGGATCCGAACGCTCCGGCCATTCCGGCATTGCCGGGTGCCGTCAAGCCGACCGACGAGCAGTTGGCCGCGCTTGACGCAGGCCTGCCGGACCAGCCGATGCACGTCGCCGGCATTCTGACCGGCAACGCCGTCGACTCCGGCTGGATGGGCGATCGCCGCGCCGTGGACTGGTCCGACGCAGTTGAAGCCGTGCAGCGTATTTCCGACCGCATCGGCGCAAAGCTCACGTTGGACCAGCCGAAGGCTGAGGCCGTACCCGCGCAGTGGCATCCGGGCCGTGCGGCACGTGTGATGGCAGGTGACACGTTCGTCGGCATGGTCGGCGAGCTTCACCCGCATGTCAACGAGGCGTTGGGCTTCCCGGCCCATTCCGCCGCGTTCGAACTGAACCTGACCGCGCTGTTCGCCACCTTGAGCGGCAAGCCGGTGCAGGCCAAGCCGATTTCCACCTTCCCGCCGGTCAAGCAGGATCTGGCCTTCACTGTGTCGACGGACGTCACCGCCGCCGAACTCGAGAAGACCATCGTCGAAGCCGCCGGCAACAGCTTGGAAAGCATCGACCTGTTCGACGTGTACACCGGCGACCAGCTGGGTGAGGGATTGAAGTCCCTCGCATACGCCGTCACGTTCCGCGCTGAGGACAAGACGCTGACCTCCGAGGACAGCGAAGCCATTCGCAAGCGCATCGTGGATGCGGCCGCGAAGCTGGGCGCGCAACTGCGTGCCTGACACGTCAAGTCCATCGAAGTAACCAAAAAGATAAAGAGGACGACATGAACGAACCGGAGCAGAACCAGCCGATCAACCCCGACGAAGGGCAGGAGGCGGCCGGGGCTGCTCCGGTTTCGTCGTCTTCGCCGTCGGACCAGTCGGCACAGCCGGAATTCGGACAGTACAACCAGCCTGAATATGGCGCGATGTCCAACCAGTATCCGGCGAACTACAATCCATACATGTATGGGGCTCCCGAACAGCCCAAGCCGGCGGACGATGCACAACAAACGGCGCAGCGGCCGCAGACGAATCCGTATATGCAGAACGGGTATCCGGCGAATCCATATGATGCATCGGGACGGCAGCAATCAGGCCAGCCCAATGGCTATCAGTATGGACCAAATCAATACGGGCCAAGCCAGTATGGGCCGAATCCATACCAACAGCCCGGCATATATCCCATCAACCCGAATGATCCCAGCCAGAACCCCCTGTACGGCCATTGGGATAGCTATGCGATCATCTCGTTCGTGTTCGCACTATTCCTGCCGGTACCGGTCATCCCTGCGGTGATGGGCGCCATCGCATGTGGCGTACCAAAAACTGCATATGAAAGGCTACGCGCTTGGCGTGGCAGCGCTGATTATCAACGTGCTGTACACCATTGCGGTGATTTGGATGACGGTTCACGGCATTTCCACAGCCGATTTGTATAACCAGATGATGCAGTACATGTTCGGTGGCAGTGGACAAAGTGGTGATTCCAGCTCGATTTCCGCCTGAAACCAATCTTTTTATGTTCGTCTGAACGGTCCCGTTATGGGCGGTGACCACTATCCGACACGATTGAACTGCATAATTATGCAATGTAGTGCATAAAGTGTATGCTGAATGTGTTTCAACGAGTCAAGGAAAAGAGACGTGACATGGCCAAATACACGGTAGCCGTGGCCGGCGCGACAGGGTATGCGGGAGGCGAGGCCCTCCGTATCCTCGCGGCCCATCCAAATTTCGAAGTGACGTGCGTGGCCGGGCATTCATCCGTTGGGGACAAGCTTGGCAAGCATATGCCACATATTCCGCAGCTTGCCGACCTTGTGGTGGAAGACACCACTCCGGAGGTACTGAACGGGCATGACGTGATCATCCTTGCGCTGCCTCATGGGGCATCCGGTGCATTGGCTTCCCAGCTTGATCCGAATGCCGTGGTGGTGGATTTGGGAGCCGACCATAGGCTTGAGGAAAAAACCGCATGGGATGAGTTCTACGGCGGCGACTTCTATGAGCACTGGACTTACGGCATGCCTGAGCTCATTACCGGCATATCCGAAGATGGTTCTTACCAGCACCAGCGTGAGGTGATTCCAGGAACCAAGCGTATTGCCGGTCCAGGATGCAATGTGACCGCAACCACATTAGCGCTGCAGCCGGGCATTGCCCAAGGGCTTGTTGAACCGGCGGATATTGTTGCCGATCTGGTGGTCGGCTACTCCGGCGCAGGGAAGAATCTGAAGCGCGTCAATTTGCTTGCAGCTGAGGCATTCGGTTCCGCATTACCGTATTCTGTCGGCGGTACTCATCGTCATATTCCTGAGATTTTGCAGAACTTCGCCCATGCTGCAGGAAAGAACGCATCCGCGGCAAACGAGTTCACGCTGGGATTCACCCCGATTCTTGTGCCAATGGCCCGTGGCATTCTCGCTTCGGTTTCCGCCAAACTAACCGATACAGCATTGAATATGTCAGATGCTGAAATCAGGCAGGTTTGGACTGACGCATATGCGGATCAGGATTTCATGATTGTTTTACCGGAAGGCGTCATGCCGGCCACCGCCAATATCATCGGATCGAACGCGGCCCATATTCAGGTGGCCATCGACCGTAAGGCGGGGCGTTTGCTGGCCTTCGCGGCAATTGACAATCTCAACCGCGGCACGGCCGGACAGGCGGTGCAGTCGTTGAACGTAGCACTGGGACTTCCTGAAGATGCAGGCCTGACAAAGATTGGAGTGGCGCCATGAGCGTAACGTTTGCACAAGGTTTTTCCGCGGCCGGTGTGGAAGCTGGCATTTCCTCGATCAAGGGCAAGAAGGATCTGGCTCTCGTGGTCAATGACGGTCCGCTTGACGCAGCCGCAGGCGTGTTCACTGCAAACCGTTTCTGTGCGGCTCCCGTACAGTGGAGCCGTAAAAATGTGGCGAATGGCCGGGTGAAAGCCGTCATCCTTAATTCGGGCGGCGCCAACGCGTGCACTGGTCAGCCGGGTTATGAGCAAGCCGAAGCCACGGCACAAAAAGTTGCCGAACTCTTGGGCGCTTCAGCCGAGGACGTTGCGGTATGCTCCACTGGTTTGATTGGTGAACTACTGCCGCTCGACCATGTGCTTGCCGGTGCGGACAAGGCGTTTGCGGCCCTCGCAAATACTGCGGAAGCAGGAGCGGAAGCGTCGCAAGCCATCATGACCACCGACACCAAGCCGAAAACCGTCGAACTTGAAGGGTCCAATGGGTTCCGTGTCGGCGGCATGGTCAAAGGGTCAGGCATGATCGCGCCTCAGCTGGCCACCATGCTGTGCGTGATCACCACGGATGCCGTGGTAAGCGCCGGCCAGTTGCAGGCAGCTCTGAACACTGGAGTGGAAATGTCGTTCAACCGCATTGACGTTGACGGTTGCATGTCCACTAACGACACCGTGCTTTTGCTTGCGTCTGGAGCATCCGGTATCGAACCGGATCCCGACGAGTTCAACGAGCTTGTGGCGCAGGCGACTGCCTCCTTGGCACGTCAGATTGTCGGAGACGGTGAAGGCGCGAGCCATGACATCCGTGTCAAGGTGACCGGCGCCACCACGGAAGA
>ENA-OQNM01000530-OQNM01000530.1-human-gut-metagenome-genome-assembly--contig:-NODE-530-length-13779-cov-3.539994_pt1 | contig 13779 bp, 14 predicted proteins | sample MGYA00242632_ERZ504886 | MGnify/ENA primary metagenome ERZ504886 (study PRJEB26092, sample SAMD00036424) | human gut metagenome | host: Homo sapiens | study: EMG produced TPA metagenomics assembly of... | reverse complement strand
TCAATGCACTGCTGTGGCACTGTGCGGGGCGGCTGTCCGGCATCGGCGGGGCCATCCGCCCCGGCATTGTGCATCGCATTGATAAGGATACCAGCGGCCTTTTGGTCGTTGCAAAAACGGACGCCGCCCACCAGGCACTGACCGAACAGATGAGCGTGCATTCTATCCATCGGGTGTACCACGCTGTGGTGTATGGCAACCTGAAAGAGGATACCGGCTTTGTGGAAGCCCCCATCGGCCGCGACCCTAAGGATCGCAAAAAAGATGGCCGTGACCCAGCAGAACTCCAAATATGCCTACACCGGCTGGCAGGTGCTGGAACGGTTCGGCAACTTTACTTACATTGCATGCAAGCTTAAAACAGGCCGCACCCATCAAATTCGGGTGCATATGGCGTCCATTGGCCACCCGCTGGCTGGGGATGCCGTGTATGGACCAAAAAATTGTATCCGCAGCCTGAACGGTCAGTGCCTGCACGCCAAGGAGCTTGGCTTTGTGCACCCCGCCACCGGGGAATGGATGCAGTTTGACAGCTCACTGCCTGACTGGTTTCAGGACTACTTAAGCCGTCTGAGAAAGGAAAGCCGCCATGGAGCGTTTGAGTGATTATCTGGTTTTTTGTGATATGGATAACACCCTGCTGACTGCAAAGGAGGGCATTCCCGCCTGCAACCGCAGCGTCATCCGGTTGTTTACCGCCATGGGTGGGCGCTTTACCGTCGCATCCGGCCGTCCGCCGGAGTCGATCCGCGCGGCGCTGGGCGATATCGAGCTTTCGCTGCCAGCAATCTCCTGCAATGGTTCGCTGCTGTATGATTTCCAGACCAACCGTGTGCTGCGTCGCTCCTGCCTGAATCAGGAACAGGCCGCTGCCGCCATTGCCGATATGCTGCAAAAATTCCCGAAGATTGGTGTAGAGGTCATGGCCGGTGCGGGGGAGATGTATGTTGTTCACGCCAGCAGCTATACCCACGCCCACCAGGTGGATGAACACATGGAAAGCGTGGCCTGCCCGCTGGAAAATGTGCCGGATGGCTGGCTGAAGGTGGTGTTTGCCGGGGATCCGGAAACGATCCGCAAAGCGGGACAGTACGCCAAAACGCGGTACTTTGGCCGGGATAATTACTTTTTGCCTACCAACCAGATCTACTTGGAAATAATGCCTTCCGGCATCAGCAAAGCAGCCGGAATGGAAGAGCTTTGCCATATCCTGAACGAGAACATCAAAAAAACCATCGTGATCGGTGACTATTATAATGATCTCGAAATCATGAAAAAAAGCGGGCTATTCCGTGGCTGTGGCCAATGCGCCGTCCGAAGTAAAAGCAGCGGCCAACGAAGTGACCAACTGCGACTGCATCGGCGGCGCGGTGGGCGAGTTCCTTTACAAGCTGATCAGCAAGGTGGAGGGCGTATGAAACACAGGGAAAGTGAGCAGACACAGCTGAGAGTCAGCCGTTTACTGAACCGTGACAGTGTGATGCTGCATGCCGAGATGCCCAGTGTGCAGACGGCGCTGGAAACCTTGGTGGAACTTCAGGAGAGCAACGGCGTGATCACCAACGGTACCGCCTACTATAAAGCCGTGTGTGAGCGCGAACGCGCGGGCGGCACCACCGCCATTGGGGAAGGGCTTGCCATCCCGCATGCCTGCAATGCGGGCGTTGCCTCGCTTGGGCTGGCCGCACTGACCCTTACCCGCGGGCTGGACTGGGGCGCAGCGGACGGCAAGCTGGTGGATATGATCTTTATGGTTGCGGTTCCGCCGGACCGCCAGAGCGACCACCTGTTGATTTTGGCTCGCCTTGTCAACCTGCTCAGCGACCACCGCCTGACGGAAAAACTGCGTATGGCGGATACGCGAGAGGCGTTTATCCGCATCCTGAACCAGACCGAAGCGGCAATCTTTGCATAAATGAGACCAAAACGGCAAGGAACACAAAAGCAATCCAGCACCCGATTGCTGAAACAGAGAAAAATATCATTTTATAAGTCTTATTGATACTGCACACCCTGTGCGAATGCCCCAAAGGCAGAACGCAGGGTGTGCTTTTTTGTTAAAATTGTGCAAAATGTGGAAATTTAGTGCTCTAAAGCGCTGTGATTTGGCGGATTGTATCTTGCAGGGGAATACGATTGATGCTATACTTTAAATCACTAAATCGCTTTTCGGAGAGGACACCCACCCAAGGCTATGCAGCATAGTGGATGCCGGTGAGCGATGCATAGATTTGGGAGGAAGATACCATGAAAAAAGCACTTTCTATTTTGACAGTCGGCTGCCTGGCTGTTTCCCTTGCTGCCTGTGGCAGCACTGCAGCAAGCTCTGCTGCATCGGCCGCGGACAGCACCGCTTCTTCTGCCGCAGAATCCACCGCCGCTTCCGATACCGCCGCTGCTGCTGACGGCCAGACCTACAAGGTCGGCATCTGCCAGCTGGTGCAGCACGTTGCTTTGGACGCTGCAACCCAGGGGTTTAAGGATGCCCTGACCGAGCAGCTTGGCGATGCCGTTACCTTTGAGGAAAAGAACGCCCAGGGCGATTCCAACACCTGCAGCACCATCATCAATGGCTTTGTTTCTGATAATGTTGACCTGATCCTGGCCAACGCAACCCCCGCCCTGCAGGCTGCACAGGCCGGCACCAACACCATCCCGGTTCTGGGCACCTCTGTTACCGAGTACGGCGTGGCACTGGGTATTGATGACTTCGATGGCCTTGTCGGCACCAATATTTCCGGCACCAGCGACCTGGCTCCTCTGGATGAGCAGGCAGGAATCATCAAGGAACTGTTCCCCGATGCAAAGACCGTTGGTCTGCTGTATTGCAGCGCCGAACCAAACAGCCAGTATCAGGTTGATACCGTAAAGGCCAGCTTGGAAGAACTGGGCTACACCTGCGAGTATTACGCATTCTCTGACTCCAACGATCTGGCCACCGTCTGCCAGAGCGCTGCCGATGCCAGCGATGTGATCTATGTTCCCACTGATAACACCGTTGCCAACAACACTGAGATCGTCAATAACATCTGCCAGCCCGCCGGTGTGCCTGTCGTTGCAGGCGAGGAAGGCATCATGAGCGGCTGTGGCGTTGCTACCCTGTCCATCAGCTACTATGATCTGGGCGTTGCTACCGGTAAGATGGCCGCCAAGATCCTGACCGGCGAAAGCAAGGTTGAGGAGATGCCCATTGAGTACGCTCCGGAGTTCACTAAGGAATACAACCCGACCATTGCCGAAGCTCTGGGCATTACCATCCCAGATGATTATGTGGCATACGAGGGCTAAACAGCCAGAACGGCCTGCTTTTTGATTTGATGCAGGTAACTTTAATACAAAAATCGCGGAAAAGGCTTTTCTTTCCCGCGATTTTTTGATATAATTAAAAAGACTATATATTTTTTGAGGAGTTGACGATCTCTTGAACATTGCAACATTGTTCAATGCCATGCCGGGCGCATTGGCGCAGGGCCTGATTTGGGCCATTATGGCGATTGGCGTTTACCTTACCTTCCGCATCCTGGATGTTGCCGACCTGACGGTAGACGGCACCTTGGGCCTTGGCGGTGCGGTCTGCATCATGTGTATGACTTCCGGCATGAACGTCTGGCTGTCCCTGCTGCTGGCGTTTGGCGCTGGATTGCTGGCTGGCCTGGTGACCGGCCTGTTCCACACGTTTATGGGCATTCCGGCCATCCTTGCCGGTATCTTGACCCAGTTGTCCCTATATTCGGTCAACCTGAAAATCATGGGAAAAGCCAATCAGGCTATCAACGTGGACAAATATGACCTGCTGGTATCCCTGCGTTATATCAAAGGCGTTCCGTTTTACCGCAATACCATCCTGATCGTGGCCGTTCTTATGGTGGTTGTTATCTCTATTTTGTACTGGTTCTTCGGCACCGAGCTTGGCTGCTCCATCCGCGCTACCGGCTGCAACGCCAACATGGCGCGGGCGCAGGGCATCAACACTAATTTCAACATTGTGCTGGGCCTGATGCTCTCCAATGGTCTGGTGGCATTCTCCGGTGCGCTGCTCAGCCAGTACCAGGGCTTTGCTGATGTCCAGATGGGCCGCGGTGCTATCGTGATCGGCCTGGCTGCCGTTGTTATCGGTGAAGCCGTGTTCAGCAAGATTTTTCGCAACTTTGCGCTCAAGCTGCTCAGCGTTGGCATCGGCAGCGTCATCTACTACATTGTTATGCAGATCTGCATCTGGTTCAAGATCGATACCGACCTGCTCAAAATGCTCAGCGCCATCGTGGTCGCCATCTTCCTTGCGGTTCCATACTGGAAAGCAAAATACTTCACCCGCGTTGCGGTAAAGAAAGGCGGCAGCAGCAATGCTTGAGATCAAAAACGTTTACAAGACTTTTAACCCCGGTACGGTCAACCAGAAGGTTGCCCTGAATGATTTGAACCTGACACTGGAGGACGGCGATTTCGTCACCGTAATCGGCGGCAACGGTGCGGGCAAGTCCACCATGCTGAATGCTGTTGCCGGTGTGTGGCCGGTGGATATGGGCAAGATCATTATTGATGGTAAGGATATCACCCGCCTGCCGGAGCACAAGCGCGCCGCTTACATTGGCCGTGTGTTCCAGGACCCCATGATGGGCACCGCCGCCACGATGCAGATTGATGAAAACCTGGCCCTGGCCGCCCGCCGCGGTGCGGGCCGCACCCTGCGCGTTGGTATTACCAAAAAGGAAAATGCCGAGTACCACGAGCTGCTTAAAACCCTGGGCCTGGGCCTGGAGGACCGCATGACCAGCAAGGTCGGTCTGCTTTCCGGCGGCCAGCGCCAGGCAGTCACCCTGCTGATGGCGACCCTGAAAAAGCCCAAGCTGCTGCTGCTGGACGAGCACACCGCACGCCTCGGAACCCCAAGACCGCCGCCAAGGTGACTGGAAATTTCCAACAAGATCGTGCAAGGAAAACCACCTGACCACCTGATGACTCACCCATAATATGCGCGATGCCATCCGCTATGGCAACCGCCTGATCATGATGAACGAAGGCCATGTGATTTATGATGTGCGCGGCGAAGAAAAGACAAAGTTGGAAGTATCGGATCTGCTGCAGCGCTTTGAGCAGGCTGGCGGCGAAGCCAATGACCGCATGATCCTTTCCTGATAAGATTGCGTACAGGATCGGATTTGGATAAGTTTTATACCATTTAACTGCCGCTGTGGGCCGGATTTTACCGGTTTGCAGCGGCTTTTTTGTCTTTTGGAGCAGGAAAGAAGGGGCAAATTATCAAATTTCCGTGAAGTCATTTTCAAACCTTGACAGTTATGATATAATACAACTGTATATTATGACGGAATTGACAGACGGCAGAGTATCGGATCGTCTGTTTTCGGTTCCGTATACACCAAAAGAGAACATAAAGAACCCGGGAGAGTTCATTGTTTTCTCTGCATGGTATGCGGCCAAGGCTCTTGAAATGGATGTAAAGTGAGTGTGCTTTACACCGGGGGAGTAGCCATAAACAACGCGGCCGCAAGCGCCATGGGAAGTTATCAGGACTGTATAAAGGGAGCACCGCCTTTCCGCAGGAGGTATTTTGGATGCAGCGTTACGACGCCGTTTTATTTGATGTTGATGGAACATTGATCCATTCCCGGCCGGGCATTTTTAACTGCTTTGCCTATGCGTTCCGCAAAATGGGCCTTGACCCGGATGCGATAGATTGTTCCCGCTACCTTGGCCCTCCGCTGCGCTGGAGCTTTGCCCAGCACTTTGCAACGGATGCTGAGGTGGAGCAGGCCGTGGAGTATTACCGCGTGCATTACGAGGAAGTTGGCAGCCACCAGTGCAGCCTGTTCCCCGGGGTGCGTCAGATGATGAATACCCTGAAAGATGCCGGGCTGTACATGGCAACGGCAACCTGCAAACCGGTCGAAGTTGTAACACCCATCCTGAAAGAGCAGGGGCTGTTTGACTATTTTGACCGCATTGGCGGGGCCAGCATGGACGAAAGTGTGGACAACAAGACGGATGTGATCCGCCTTGTGCTGCAGGACCCACGCCTGGCGGGCAAGCGCATCCTGATGGTGGGGGACCGCCAGGATGATATGCAGGGCGCAGTCAACAACCAGCTGCCCGCTGCTGCCGTGCTGTACGGCTATGGTAGCAGGGAAGAAATGGAACCCTGGAATCCGGTGCTGCTGGCGCAAAATTGTGAAGAACTGACCCAGTATATTCTGGGCTGAACCCCGCGCGGTGCAAAGCGCTGCCGGGCACAGCCCGCCGCCGGAACCAACCCGGCCCGCGGGCGCATCCTACATAAGGAACAAAGGGAGAAACGAACATTATGAGCCGCAAAACATCCGGCAGCCGGGCATCCTTCAGCCCAACCCAGCGCAAGGCATGTGCTGTTCTGGCAGTATGTGTGCTGGCTGTCATCCTTACATTTATTGCATCCTGGGTTTTGCCGGGCAAGCTGTCGCTGGGCGGCAGCGGCCGCTATGACCCGCAGGCCTATCCGCTGGATACTTCGCTGGGGTCCGTGCTGGCCAAAACCTCTGATGCAGGCACCGATTATGTCTCCTCCACGCTGTTTGTGGGGGATCAGTTTGCCAAGTCCCTGTATGACGATAAAGTCATCACGCTGGATCAGTTTGCAGGCAAGGACGGCCTGACCGTCAGCTCATTGCTGAACGATGCCTGCGTTTACTTTGCGGGGGATTCCAGCGCCTATACCGTCCCGCAGGCGGTATCCAAAATGAAACCCCGCCGCGTGGTCATGCTGCTGGGCAGCAACGATCTGGACGGCAGCCTTTCCTATGATAATTTTGCCCGTAACTATAAGCAGGCTGTCATCGCAATTACCGGTGCGTACCAGTACTGCGATGTCATTGTCTGTGCCATTCCGCCTGTGGCAAAAAATGCATCTGATGCCGCCAAAACGCAGCTGATGATCGACCAGTTCAATCAGGAATTGGCCAAGATGTGCAATGATGAAGGCTATAAATACCTGAACATGGCCGAAGCACTGAAAGACAGCAACAGCGGCTATGCCGAAGCAGCCTATTTGAACAACAAACAGAATGGCTTCAGCACATCCGGCGCTAATGTGGTGCTGAACTACCTGCGCAATCATGCTTACGATACTGCGGATACCCGCCCCAACACGGATGATATTCCGCAGCGTACTGAGCAGGCTGGCGGCAGCGCAGCCGCCACGGAGCCCACGCCTTCGGCGACCCCTACAACGTTCAAATTGCAATACTTGGTGGAAGAAGGCAAGGGCACCCTGCAGGGCAATGACCAGAGCGGCGTAACTTCCATCGAAATGGACGCAGCCGAAAAGCAGACTGTGACCATTACCGCTGTGGCGGCGGACGGCTATACGTTCTATAAGTGGAGCGATGGCCTGACCACCGCTACCCGTGTGGACAGCGCGACCAAGGATATTTCCGTGACGGCAATGTTCAACGATGCCCGTGTGCAGATCAACCTGGATCAGGGCGAAAGCACCATCAAGCAGGGTGAATCCCTGACCATCAACGCCAGTGTCACCTTGGGCGGTAAGAGCTATGATAACAGCGGTGTGCAGTGGTCGGTCAACGATGACCTGATGCAGAATGGCGCCAGTTATACCTTTACGCCGAATGCCACCGGAGATTACCGCATCAAGGCCGGGCTGGAAGTCAACGGTACCTATACTTCGCAGGAACTGATGGTGCATGTGCAGGCACCGGCTACCACCGTCAGCATCACCGGTGTCAGCTCCATGCCGGCAGGCAGTACCACAACGCTGCAGGCCAACGTAAGCAATCCTTCGGGGGATACCACCTGGACCTGCGCCCAGAAGCCGCAGTGGAGTGCAACCGGCAATAACGTGCAGTTCAGCGCGGATACCGTTGGCAGCTATACCGTGCGTGCTGCCAACAATGGTCAGTATGCAGAGCTTGTCATCAACGTAACGGAACCCCTTTCGGACCCCACGGTAACCCCGGAACCAAGTGATTCGGGCGATCAGTTCCCGTTCTTCCCCTTTGGCGACGGAGACTGATTGCAGTCACACAGCGCTTGCCCCCGGCATAGCATAAGCCGGGAGGTGATCACATGTTTGTCTTTGACTGCGAGGCTGGCTATCAGCCGGATAACGGCCAGAACGATGTGACCGACGGCAGTGTGGAAAACTATGATTTTGACTGGGGCCAGCCCCTTGACACAGAACCCCTTGACGATGCGCTGACGGACGATGAACGGACGGAAGCACAGCACACGGAGTAATTGTTTTGGCGGCAGGGCAGCACCCCGGCAGATATCCGGCAAGAATAGACCGGAAAAAAGGAATAAATCTATGGCAAATTATACTTGTCTTTTACTGGATGTGGATAACACCCTGCTGGATTTTAACGCAGCGGAGCGTGCTGCGGTCGGCATTACGTTAGAGCATTACGGCATGCCCAACGGCCCCGAAGCATTGGAAACCTACCACCAGATCAACCGCCAGCTGTGGGACAGCCTTGCCAAAGGCGAGCTGAACCGCAGCAAGCTGTTTGCGGTGCGGTTTGGCCGCGTGATGCAGGCTCTTGGCACACCGGAAGCCGGCAACGCCCGCGAGATGAACGACTTTTATGAGAACGAGCTGGCCAACCATGCGGATCTGATGCCCGGCGCGCTGACCGCTCTGGAAGAACTGGGCGAAGTTGCTACCCTGGCAATCGTTTCCAACGGTGCTACCCAGGTACAGGAATCCCGCATTGCGGCATCCGGCATTGGCCGCTTTATGGATGGTGTGTATATCTCGGAAAAAGTGGGTGCGGCAAAGCCTTCGCCCAAGCTGCTGGACTATGCCATCCGGGACCTGGGGTTGACCAACCGCAGCCGTGTGCTGATGGTGGGGGACGACCTGCTGGCCGATATCAAGGGCGGTATCAACGCGGGGATCGATACCTGCTGGGTCAACTTTGCCAACGAGGAAAATAAAACCGGCATCCAGCCCAAATATACGGTGCACAGCTATGAAGAACTGTACCGCGTTGTAATGGAGCCGGAAGAATTGGAAAATGTCGGCGTGCGCAACCGTCGGCATATGAACGAGGGCTGAAACAGACCAATGGAATGTGCCGCTGCCGGGGTAAAGAACTGAGCAGCGGCACATTTTCGGGTTTGATGCGCCCTTTGGTGGAAGAGTAAAACAAACTGGCTGCTGCTTTAATGTGAATCTGAAAACAAAGAGCATGACGGATATTTCGCAAATACAAGCAGGATTTAAGGCTTTTTAATGCAAAATCCTGCTGTGTTTGTAGAAATAGACGATATTTTCGACTTTTCTGATACACCCTAGTGGCCAGGGATACGATAAGGTGTGAAATTATGCTGATCGAACTGCAGGACCTTGGCAAAAGCTTTGGCGAGCACGAGGTCTTAAAACATGTAACAGCCAGTGTGGAACGCGGCGACCGCATTGGTATTATTGGTGCAAACGGCACCGGCAAAACCACGCTCCTGCGTGTGCTGTGCGGCGAAAGCCTGCCCGATGCCGGTGACGCTGCCTTTGCGGCGGGGGCAACCTGCGGCTACCTGGAACAGACGGGTCATCTTGACCCGGAGAAAGACGTTTACGAAACCATGCGCCTTGCGTTCCAGCCTGCGCTTGACGCCATGGCGGAGCTGGAGACCCTACAAAAGCAGCTGGCAGCTGACCACCACAACACGGCTATTACGGATAAGATCACAGCCTGCAACGCAGTGATCGATGCCATGGATGCCTATAATATGGATACTCAGATCAAAAAGGTGCTCAACGGCATGGGCTTCCCGGCAGATACCTGGAAGAAAAAGGCCGGGGTGCTTTCCGGCGGCGAGCAGACCCGCCTGCGCTTGGCCCGCTTGCTGTTGGAACGCCCGGACATTTTGATTCTGGACGAACCCACCAACCACCTGGATCTGGAAACGATGGACTGGCTGGAAACCTATCTGAAAGCCTACCGCGGCGCAGTGCTGGTGGTCAGCCATGACCGCTACTTCCTGGATTCTGTCTGTACCCGTATCTGGGAGCTGCGCGGCAAAACCATCACCACCTACCGCGGCAACTACTCCGCCTACCTGCCCCAGCGCGAAGCAGCGGACGAGCGCCTGCAAAAACAGCATGATGCCGATGTGGAAAAGGCGGCCAAGCTGCAGGATTATATTGACCGCAACCTGGTGCGCGCTTCCACCACCAAAATGGCCCAGAGCCGCCGCAAACAGCTGGAAAAGCTGGAAATTACCGAAGCACCCCAGGCGGAAGCCCACCAGCTGAATTTCCGCTTTGAGTATGATATTGAGCCGTATGATGAGTTGGTCATCATGAAAGGCTTAACTATCCGCATTGGGGAACGCACCCTGTTGGAAGCACTGGATTATGTCGTCCACCGTGGGGACAAGCTGATTATTGCGGGCCCCAACGGCACCGGTAAATCCACCCTGCTGCAGGTATTGGACGGTAAGCGCCGCCCCTCCGGCGGTATGGTGCGGCTGGGCACCGGTGCCAAGCCCGGTATCTTTGTGCAGCAGCAGACCCGCCGCGCAGGCCGCGTGATCGATGCCATCTGGAACCAGTACCCCCGCTTTACCGAGCTGGAAGTGCGCAGCCACCTGGCCAGGTTCGGCTACCGCGGCGAGGAAGTGTTCAAGGACTGCGCCGCCCTTTCCGGCGGTGAGATGGCCCGCCTGCGCTTTGCGGAGCTGGCCCTGGAACGCCCGAACCTGATGTTTTTTGGACGAACCCACCAACCACCTGGATATCTTCATGCGCGAAACGCTGACTGATGCGCTGTCTGCCTACACGGGCACCCTGCTGCTGGTCACCCATGACCGCTACCTGATGCAGACCCTCGGCTGCCCGATCCTGTACCTGGAAGATGGCAAGGCGACTTTCTACCAGAACTTCCAGAAGTTGCATGACCGCGATACTTCCAAACAGCCGGAACCCGCCAAGCAGGAGGATAAGCCCCAGAAGGCAGGCTATGGCAAGGAGCAGCGCCGCCGCCGTGCCGAGGTGCGCACCCGCCTGAAAGCGCTGGAAACCGAGATCGAAGAGCTTGGCGCCCATATTGTTGAGCTGGAAAACGAGATCAACGACCCGGAGGTTCTGCGCGACCACCTGCTTTTGCGGGACAAGTGCGATGAACTGGATGATTCCCGCTTCCACCAGCAGGAACTGTATGACGAGTGGGAAAAGCTGGCAGAGGAACAGGACCGCATGGATGCAGAAAGTGATTCCTGAAAAACGCGTTGAGCGCTGCATCTGGCACACCGGCCCGGAGGCCCTTTTTGCGGCAGATTCGGCTGCAAAAAATGAGAAACATTAAAAACAGTAATGAAACTGTAACTTGCTTTCCTGATAAAAAGCGGTATACTATTTTTGATATTGGGCTTGTGCGGCTGGGCAGGTGCGCTGCATCATCCACCGCCAGCTATTTTGCATGTGTGCCGGTGCTTTGCCGGCTGGAGTAAAACACGCTGCGCTTTTTTGCTAACCATGCGCAGCAGTAAGAAACAGGCAGGGAATACACTTTGCAGACAACGATCATCATAGCAACACATAAACCGTACTGGATACCGGAAGACCCCATGTACCTGCCGGTACAGATGGGGCATGCCATCCACCCCGGCATTGGCTACATCGGGGACGATACCGGTGAAAATATTTCAGAGCGCAACGGCAATTTCTGCGAGCTGACGGGCCTGTACTGGGCGGCCAAAAACCTGGATTCCGATTATATCGGCATCGTGCATTACCGCCGTTACTTTGCCAGCCGCCTGCACCGTTTTGAGCGCAAAAAGCGTCGGGTCATCGGCCACGAGGAACTCAACGCTATTTTGGCCACCACCAATGTTGTGCTGCCTAAAGAGCGCCACTATTTTATTGAAACCAATTATACCCAGTATATCCACGCCCACCATGAACAGGACCTGCGGGTGACCCGCGCCATCATCGAGCGCAAATGCCCGGAGTATCTGCCGGCGTATGACACCTACATGTCCAAAACGCACGGCCATCACTTCAATATGTTCGTGATGAAAAAGGAACTGCTGCAGCACTACTGCACCTGGCTGTTCGATATTTTGTTTGAGCTGGAAAAAGAGCTGGATATCAGCAGCTATTCCACCAATGATAAGCGGGTGTTCGGCTTTGTGAGCGAGCGCCTGCTGGATGCCTGGCTGATCACCAACAACATCGCCTATGAAGAGCTTGACGTTGTATATATGGAAAGCCAGCATTGGCTGCGCAAGGGGATGGCCTTTTTGTAACCGCAAGTTCTTCCCCCACCAAGGAGGCTCACAAATGAAACGCACGGCAGCGGTTATTGTAACGTATAACCGCAAGGCAATGCTGCAGCGCTGCCTGCGGGCTTTGTGTACCCAAACGGCCGGTGTGCCGGAACTGTGGGTGATCGATAATGCCAGCACGGACGGCACGGCCGAACTGGTGGCGCAGCTGAACCTGCCAACCATGCACTATTATAATACCGGCAAAAACCTGGGTGGTGCGGGCGGCTTTGCCTGCGGCATCCAGCAGGCAGCGTGTTCCGGGGCAGAGTATCTGTGGATTATGGATGATGACTGCCTGCCGGAACCGGATGCCCTGCAGCAGCTGCTGCTGGCGGATGCCGAACTGGACGGGCAGTACGGCTGGCTTTCCTCCCGCGCACTGGCGCCGGACGGTAAAGATCAGCCCATGAACCTGCAGCGCAGCACGCCGTACAAAGATTTGGCAAGCTTTGCTGGGCCGCGGCAGCCCGCGGTTATGGCCAGCTTTGTTTCGCTGTTTTTGCGCAGCAGCACAGTGCAGCGCTTTGGCCTGCCCATTGCAGAATTTTTTATCTGGTCGGACGATTGGGAGTATACCCGCCGTATCTCCCACAGCATGCCGTGCTATGTAATTCCCGCCAGCCGGGTGGTGCATGCAATGCAGAACGCCACGGTTGTCAACATTGCCACCGATACCCCGGACCGCTGGCCCCGCTACCGCTACTTTTACCGCAATGATGTGGTGCTTTACCGGCGGGTAGGGGCTGCGTGGCTGGCTGTGGCTGATTGCCAAAGATGTTTGGCACAGCGTTCAGGTGCTGCGCCACGGCCCGCAAAAACTGTAAGCGGCTGGGCATTATCTGGTCGCGGTTTTTTTTGCTGGAGTCAACTTTCACCCAACCGTACAAGGCTTACCCACACAGGACGCAACTGAACAACTACGACCACACACAAACTGCCTGACCCTGCGCCTGCTGCATGCGGCAAAGGGGTACAAGCGGTTGCTTTTGATATTTTCGATACCTTGCTCAAGCGGGATTGCGCCCGCCCGGCGGATCTGTTCGCCCTGATGGAAGTTACCCATCAGGCGGCTCTCGGCTTTGCCGAGGCGCGCGTTGCCGCAGAGGCAGAAACCCGCCAGACCCTTGGCCGTGAGGTGACGCTGGCCGAAATTTATGCACATCCTGCCTTGCGGGGTACTGACCCCGCTGCAGAGTGCGCAGCGGAACTGGCTATGATTGCCCCCAACCGACCGGTAGCCCAAGCCGCTGCGGCCTGCCATGCCCGCGGGCAAAAGGTATATGCGGTTTCGGATATGTATCTGCCTAAAGAGCAGATCGAAGCCATGCTGACAAAAATGCGGGCTGGATTTTCTGGATGGAGTGTTCGTTTCCTGCGAGTACAGGGTGACAAAAGCGCAGCGGTAAGCTGTTCAAGTCTTTTTTGCACGCTAACTGCCTTGCCGCCCGGCGGAAGTCTTGCTTGTGGGGGATAGCCCCCGCGCGGATTTTGTCGGGGCAG
>ENA-OQNM01000529-OQNM01000529.1-human-gut-metagenome-genome-assembly--contig:-NODE-529-length-13782-cov-3.653680_pt1 | contig 13782 bp, 12 predicted proteins | sample MGYA00242632_ERZ504886 | MGnify/ENA primary metagenome ERZ504886 (study PRJEB26092, sample SAMD00036424) | human gut metagenome | host: Homo sapiens | study: EMG produced TPA metagenomics assembly of... | reverse complement strand
TCTCGTCACGCAGACGAGCCGCAAGCTCGAATTGCAGTTGTTCGGCGGCGGCATGCATCTGCTCGGACAGTTGTCGAATGAGATCAGCTAGATCCTGCGCGGGCAATCCGGCCTTGAGAATCTCCTCGTGCCGCCTGCCGGATTCCTCCTTGCTGGTATGTGGCACGCCGAGATGCGAATTGCCGGCTTTGTCCGCGTTTCGGTATCCGGTACCGAGCAATGTCTGGGTGTCGACGTCCTCCTTGGCGAGCATGTCGTTGACATCGGAGATCTTCTTGATGAGCGGCTTCGGATCGATGCCATGTTCCTTATTGTAGGCGATCTGGATGTCACGGCGGCGGTTGGTCTCGTCGATGGCCTTGCGCATGGCTTCGGTGATGTCGTCCGCATACATGACGACGGTGCCGGACACGTTTCGCGCCGCACGGCCGATGGTCTGGATGAGCGAACGGTAGGAACGCAGGAAGCCTTCCTTATCCGCGTCGAGGATTGCGACCAATGACACTTCCGGCAGATCGAGGCCCTCTCGTAGCAGGTTGATGCCGACGATGACGTCGATCTTGCCTTCACGCAGTTCACGCAGCAGTTCGACACGACGCAAGGTGTCCACATCGGAATGCAGATATTCGACTTTGATGCCGCGTTCCAGCAGATAGTCGGTCAGATCCTCGGCCATTTTCTTAGTGAGCGTGGTGACCAGCGCACGTTCGTTCCTTGCCACGCGGTCTTTGATTTCGGCAAGCAGGTCATCGATCTGCCCTTCCACCGGCCGCACGTCGATCTGCGGATCGACTAGTCCGGTCGGACGTATGATCTGTTCGACCACGCCGTCGCTCAAACCGAGTTCGTAATCGCCGGGCGTTGCCGACAGGTACACCGTCTGACCGACGCGTTCCTGGAACTCCGGCCATTTGAGCGGTCGATTGTCCATTGCCGACGGCAGGCGGAAACCGTGTTCGACCAGCGTGCGTTTGCGGCTCGCGTCGCCTTCGTACATGGCACCGATCTGCGGCACGGTGACATGTGATTCGTCGATGACGAGCAGGAAATCATCGGGGAAAAAGTCAAGCAGCGTGTGCGGAGGCGTGCCCGGCGCGCGTCCGTCGAAATGCCGCGAATAGTTCTCCACGCCGGAGCATGTGCCGACCTGCGAGAGCATTTCCAGATCGTATGTGGTGCGCATGGTGAGACGCTGCGCTTCAAGTTCCTTGCCTTGCTTATGCAATTCGGCGGTACGCTCGTCAAGTTCCTGTTGGATGGTTTTGAGCGCCCGTTCCATACGTTCCGGTCCGGCAACGTAATGCGAGGCCGGGAAGATGTGCACCTGCGATTCGTGCGCGATCACGTCGCCGGTCAGCGGATGCAGCGTGGAGATGCGGTCGATTTCGTCGCCGAAGAATTCGATGCGGATGGCCAGTTCCTCGTATACGGGGATGATCTCAACGGTGTCGCCGCGCACGCGGAATGTGCCTCGCGTGAAGGCGATGTCGTTGCGCTTGTATTGCATGTCCACGAATTTGCGCAGTAAATCGTCACGGTCGATCTGCTGGCCTTCCTGGAGGAACAGCATACGGCCAGCGTATTCTTCCGGCGTTCCCAAACCGTAGATGCAGGAGACGGTGGCCACGACCACGCAATCGCGACGGGTCAGAAGGTTCGCGGTGGCGGCGTGGCGCAATCGCTCCACATCGTCGTTGATGTTGGAATCCTTCTCGATGTAGGTGTCGGTCTGGGGAATGTACGCTTCCGGCTGGTAGTAGTCGTAGTAGGAAACGAAGTAGCTCACCGCATTGTCCGGCATGAGTTCGCGGAATTCGGCGCACAACTGCGCGGCGAGCGTCTTGTTCGGCTCGATGATAAGCGTCGGTCGCTGCAGACGTTCGATCAGCCACGCTGTAGTGGCGGTTTTGCCGGTGCCGGTGGCGCCCATGAGCACCACGTCGTTCTCGCCATTCTCGATGCGCGTGGCCAGCTCCTCGATGGCCTTCGGCTGGTCGCCTGAAGGCTTATATGGAGATTTGACCACAAACGGCTTGTTCACTCGTTCAATGTTGAATCCCATGGTTCCGTCTCGCTTCCTTACGCCACTGTTCCATCAGCCTATCAACACAGTCGAACATGTGTTCTACATCCTGGGATGAGTCAATCACCGCATCGGCTATGGATTCTCGTGCCGCACGCGTGGGCTGATGCGCGATACGCGCCTTCGCCTGTGCCTCACTCATGCCACGGGTGCGCATCATACGTTCCACACGCGTCTGTTCCGGTGCTTCGACTGTTACGATATGGTCGAAACGCATGGGTATGTCATCGATTACTTCCGCCAAAAGCGGAATATCATGTACGACCACGGCATCCGGATTCTTTTCGACCGCCTGCCGTTCCTCCGACAATGCAAGATCGTAGATCAACGGATGTTCGATATCGTCAAGGATTCTACGTTCGGATTCGGCATTCGGATCGGAGAAGACGTGTTCGGACATCCATCGCCGATTAAGACCACCTTGCGCGTTCATCGCATCCGGCCCGAAATGTTCCACGATTCGTTGCAGGCCCACGCTTCCGGGTTCCACGACTTTTCGGGCGAGCACATCATAATCGACAAGCGTCGCGTCCAGTTCACGCAGATGCGTAGCGACGGTGCTTTTGCCGGCGGCGATGCCTCCGGTCAACCCAATTCGAATCATCACAACCGCCATTGTAATGTTTGAGGACTCGCAACATACGCAAATGGCCCCACACCATCAGGTGCGGGGCCATTTATCAGCGGTTTACGCGAATCAGTTTATTTTGATTCGTCGAAACTCACTTGCCGAGCAGCTGGTCGCGCAGAGCGGCGAGCTGGTCGGAATCGGCGAGGGTGCCGTTGGAGGTGTTGTCGGAGGAGTAGTTGGACACCTCTTCGACCTTCTCTTCCTTCGGAGCCTGGCCGTCTTCGGCTGCGGAAGCCTCGGCGTTCTCGAGTTCCTTGGCAACGAACTCCTTGTGCTGCTCCCACAGATCGTGAGCGGTGGCGTACTGGGACTCCCACTCCTCACGCTGCTTCTCGTAACCAGCGATCCACTCGTTGGTTGCCGGGTCGAAGCCTTCCGGATACTTGTAGTTGCCCTGCTCGTCGTACTCTGCCGGCATGCCGTACAGAGCCGGATCGAAGTCCTCGGAAGCCGGATCAACGGAGTCGTTGGCCTGCTTGAGGGACAGGGAGATGCGGCGACGGTCGAGATCGACGTCAATCACCTTGACGAAGACTTCCTCGCCCGGCTTGACGACGGTCTCCGGGTTCTCCACGTGGCGGTTGGCCAGCTCGGAGATATGCACGAGGCCTTCGATGCCGTCTTCGACGGAGATGAAGACACCGAACTGAACGATCTTGGTGACCTTGCCCTTGACGATCTGGCCAGGAACGTGGGTGCGGGCGAAGCGCTGCCACGGATCTTCCTGGGTGGCCTTGAGGGACAGGGAGATGCGCTCACGATCGAGATCAACGTCAAGCACCTCGACGGTGACCTTGTCTCCGACCTTGACGACCTCGGACGGGTGATCGATGTGCTTCCAAGACAGCTCGGAAACGTGGATCAGGCCGTCAACACCGCCCAGATCGACGAACGCGCCGAAGTTGACGATGGAGGACACGACGCCTTCACGGATCTGGCCCTTCTTAAGCTGGGACAGGAAGGTCTCGCGCACTTCGGACTGGGTCTCCTCGAGGTACTGGCGACGGGAGAGGACCACGTTGTTGCGGTTCTTGTCGAGCTCGAGGATCTTGGCCTTGATCTTCTGGGCCGATGTTACGGGGTACAGATCGCGGACACGACGCATCTCGACGAGAGATGCCGGCAGGAAGCCACGCAGACCGATGTCGACGATGAGGCCACCCTTGACAGCTTCGATGACAGTGCCTTCGACAACGCCATCGGCTTCCTTGATCTTCTCGATGTCGCCCCAAGCGCGCTCGTACTGTGCACGCTTCTTGGACAGAATCAGACGGCCTTCCTTGTCTTCCTTGGTGACGACAAGGGCCTCAATGGTGTCGCCGACCTCGACGACTTCGTCAGGATCAACGTCCTTCTTGATGGAAAGCTCGCGGGAGGGGATGACACCCTCGGTCTTGTAGCCGATGTCGAGCAGGACCTCGTCATGATCGACCTTGACGACGGTACCTTCGACCAGATCACCATCATCGAAGTTCTTGATGGTGGAATCGACTGCCTTGATGAAGTCCTCTTCGGTGCCGATGTCGTTGATGGCGACCTTGGCGACTTCGTTATTGTTCTCTGCCATTAATGTGGTTTCTTACAAAATAGTGGATGGATAAAATCGTTCTTCAGTTATACGTGCGTGCAAATACACACAAGGCGAAAGTCTACAAGAAGCCATGCACAAAAATCGGGCGTGTCGCATGTCACGACACGCCCGAAAGCACTATCGCGAAACTCACAACTGACGTTCGGCCATCTCCACGACATTCTGCAACAGCATGGCACGCGTCATCGGCCCTACGCCTCCAGGATTCGGCGTATATGCCAAAGCCTTCTCGTAACAGGCTTTATCGACATCACCCTTGACCTTGTATCGGCCGGATTCCTCGTCGAACACGCGGGATACTCCGACGTCGACGAGAATCGACCCTTCCTTGATGTCTTCCGGTTTGACGAAACCAGCCACTCCCATGGCTGCGACGATCACATCGGCCCGTCGCATGTGTTCACGCACATCCTTGGTTCCCGTATGGCACAGCGTGACAGTGGCGTTGACCGCCTTACGAGTCAACAACAGACCAATGGTACGGCCGATGGTGATGCCACGGCCCAGCACGCACACCTCCTTGCCATCCAAATCGATGTCGTAGGCGCGCAACAGCTCGATCACGCCGCGAGGCGTGCATGGCAACGGCGTGGCGATGTCTCCTCGGGCATGCAGCACAAGTTCGCCGAGATTATACGGATGCATCCCGTCGGCGTCCTTCTTGGGATCGATCAGATCGATGATGGCGTTCTCGTCGATTCCCCTTGGCAAGGGCAACTGCACGATATATCCGGTACAGGCGGGATCCGCATTGAGCTGGCGGACCGCATCGGCGACCTGATCGAACGTCGCATTCTCAGGCAGCTCGCGCTTGATGGAATTCACGCCGATTTCGGCGCAATCGGCATGTTTGCCGGCGACATATTTCACGGAGCCGGGGTCTGATCCGACCAAAATGGTACCCAACCCAGGTTGGATTCCCCTCGCCTTCAGCAGTTCCACGCGTTTGGCGAGGTCCGCCTTGGTCCGTGCCGCCACCTTTTTGCCATCAATCCTTGTTCCCATGTGGTCCACTTCCTCGCTAAGTCGCTTGTCGTATTGGCATTTGCAAGTATCGTAGGCTATCTTGGTTTCAGTCGTAAGTCGCGCATGTGCTATATGAGATGGACGCGACCGAAACGACGGACGACCCAAGAGGAAGGCAATCGACATGCGCTCTCACCAGCGTCCATTTTTCCGCATCCTTGCCGCGGGAATCACATTGTGCACGGTGCTGGGCACCGCTTCCTGCTTTGGCGCTTCTTCGGAGCCCGATCAACCAACGGCACCCGACACACCAAAGGAGCAGACCACCCCGATCAACGTGGTGGCGTCGGTCAACCAGTGGGGGGCTTTGGCGGAGCAGATCGGCGGCGTGCACGTCAAAGTCACCTCGATTCTGTCCTCCACAACAGAGGACGCCCACACGTTCGAACCGAAGACCACTGCCTGTCGACACCCTGCAGAAGGCACAGGTCGTCGTGTCCAACGGAGCGGGATACGACTCCTGGGCCACAAAAAACCTGGAAAGAGACACCGTTCCGTTTCGGCCGCGCAAATGGTCGAGCCGTTGAGGGAGACAATCCCCATCTCTGGTTCTCCAGCGACGCACGCAACGCCATGGCGAAGGAGCTTGCCGACACCTACAGCCGCATCATGCCCAAGCAAAGAAATACTTCACAAACAAACTCAAGGCGTGGAACAGACGCGAGACGGTAATCGAGAGAAGCATGAAAGAGTTCTCCGATACACATAGGAACGTCTCCTACGCAGCCACCGAGCCGGTCGCATATTATCTGCTCAGCGACATGGGCCTATCCGATAAGACTCCCGAAAGCTACACGCAGTCCATCTCGGAAGGCTCGCAACCCTCGTCCAAGGAACTCCAGGACTTCCAGAAGATTCTGGAGGGGCATCAAGTGGATATGCTGATCAACAATGTTCAGAAGGCGGATGATGCCACAAATATTCTGACCGGCACCGCACACAAATCCGATGTGCCGGTCATCGACGTCACGGAACAGATGCCGGCCGACAGCAAAAGCCTGATTTCATGGATCGCGCAGCTCATCAAGCAAATGAATGAGGCGGTTTCCTCCAAAGATGATGCGACATCATCAGATTCGGACGTCTCTCCCTCTGAATCGAATGGCGAGCAGCCGTCGAACGACAATCCCGACTCCGATTCCGACGCCGCAACGCCGGACAACACAGGGCAGACGGACCCCGGTAAATAAAGCCACGGTCATCCTCCCTCCCCCGATTCGCCGATGTCGAGTAATTCCCCGACATCGGCGGACTCTTTTTTCCAGCAACGGTTACGATCCAGGCGGATTCATCACGAGACTTTTCATCGTCCATGCATGCTTCTTATTGAGAATGATTGTCAACACCGTTTGTGGGAATACTATCGTTGACTTATCAAGGGAGCGAGCCATGCACGACAAGGCATCATTCTGTATCGAATTCGACGACGCAGGGGTCTCACGCGGCGGACACATCATCTGGCAGCATGGCACCTTCCGTATCCCGCAAGGCTCGGTGACAGCCATCGTCGGCACCAACGGAGACCGGGAAAACCACCATGATGAAGGCCGAACTCGGATTGATTCCCATCGCCCACGGCGGCATAACCGTGCTCGGCAAGCCGGCCGGCGCCATGAATCACCGTATAGGGTATGTGCCGCAGAGCTACGCATCCGACATCGAATCGAACATCACCGCCGAACAGTCGGTGCTGCTTGGCCTGACCGGGGCAAGGTTCGGCATTCATCCCATCACCCGCCTGCAAAAAGACAAAGTACGCAATGCGCTGGAATTCGTCGGCATGCAGGACAAGGCGAGATACCGGCTGTCGGAACTCTCAGGAGGCCTGCGGCAACGCGTCGCCATCGCCCAAGCGCTGGTGTCGGACCCCCAACTACTCATGTTGGATGAACCGCTCGCCAATCTTGATCTGGCCAGCCAACGCGCCACAGTGCACGTGCTCGCCAAACTCAACCGAGAACTCGGCATGTCCATTCAAGTAGTGGCGCACGATTTGAACATGCTTCTGCCGATTCTCACCGGAGCCGTATATCTGCTCGACGGGCATCCGCATTATGCGAAGATGAACGAGGTGCTGGATTCGAAGCTGCTCACCCATCTATATGGCACCACGGTGCAGGTGGTCACCACTCCCCAAGGAGATATGTTCGTCACTCCAAGCGAGGATGAGCCCGATGACATTGACGTCGACGCCCACGCGCCGGAGGAAATCGCAAGATTCCACCAACACAACCGCATTTCGCAGGAGGCATGATCATGAACGAAACCGCTTTCTCCTTCGATCCGGATTGGATGGGCACGCTGACCGCGCCATTCATGACAAACGCTTTCCTCGCCGGCCTGTGCATCGCCTTGGCTGCTGGAGTGATGGGTTACTTCACCATCGCCCGTCATTCCACGTTCGCCGCGCATGCGCTGGCGCACATCGGACTGCCAGGAGCGACCGGAGCCGTGCTGTTGGGTCTGCCGGTCAGTGCCGGTCTCGGCGTGTTCGCTCTCGGCGGAGCATTGGTGATCGGCGCACTGGGCAAAAAGGCATCGCAACGCGAAATCGCCACAGGAACCGTATTGGCGTTCGCCACAGGCATGGGTCTGTTTTTCGCACGCTTGTCCAGTTCCGCCTCGCAGCAGATGCAATCGATTCTTTTCGGCTCCATCCTGACGATCACGGACGGGCAGATCGTCGGATTTGCGGTTTTCGACGTGTTGTTGCTGGCCGTTTTGGCCGTTATCTATCGACCGCTGCTGTTCAGCTCGCTTGATGAACAGGTGGCGCAGGCAAAAGGCGTACCGGTGAATCTCATGAACATCTGCTTCATGGCCATTATGGCCGGTGTGATCACCATCGCGGTGCCCGCCGTGGGCACATTGCTGATATTCGCTCTTGTGGTCACGCCCGCCGCGACTGCGAACATCATCTCACGGTCCCCATTCGCCGCGATGGTCGTCTCCACCGTGATCTGTTTGATCTCCATTTGGGGTGGACTGTTGGTTTCCGCCATGTTCCCCGCTCCCCCAAGCTTCATCATCGTGACGATTTCCACACTGTTCTGGATTGTCGCCAAAATAATCGAATCGGCACGCCGCAGGTAGCGAAAGTATCAGCCGATCGGTTCCACCAAGGCGCTGGCGATGGCCGCGATGCCCTCGCCCGAACCGGTGAATCCCATGCCGTCGGTAGTGGTGGCCGTCAGCGACACTTCACAGCCGATGGCATGGCTCAACGCCTGTTGCGCCTCGTCACGACGCTTGCCGATTTTCGGACGATTGGCCACGACGACCACGCTTGCGCTCACCGGCCTCATGCCATGCGCACGCAAATACGCAACCGTCGCGCGGAGCATCTCGTCGCCGTGCTTGCCGGCACCGGCGGAATCGGAACCGACACCGAAAAGCATGCCTATATCACCCAATCCGGCTGCGGAAAGCAACGCGTCAATCAACGCATGGGCTGCGACATCACCGTCCGAATCACCTTCGATGCCGTCACCATCCCAACGCAAACAGGCAAGCCATAACGGCTTGCCTGCATCATGGGACGCGAATCGATGGGCGTCAAATCCCTGACCGATACGCATGGAAATTCCCTTACTTCTTCTTGGACTTCTTGTTCTCCGCCTCGACGCGCGCCAAAGTGTCCATGGCCGCCTCTTCAGGAGCTTCGGTGTGATGATCCTCGTCGCCAGGGCGCGGCGCTTCATAACCAAGGTTCACGTCAAGCAGACGCTGGGCCTCATTCTCATCAAGATGCTCCGACAACGCGATCTCGGAAGTCAGGATGCTGCGAGCCTTGGTGAGCATGCGCTTCTCACCGGCGGACAGCCCATGCTCGTCGACATCACGCTGGGCGAGGTCTCGCACGACTTCGGCGATTTTATTCACATCGCCGGTGGCGATCTTCTCAACGTTCAGCTTGTACCGGCGGGACCAGTTCATTTCCTTTTCGATGATCGGAGTACGCAGAATCTCGAAGACCTTCGCGACCTCCTTGGCGCCGACGATGTCTCGGACACCCACTTTCTTGGCGTTCTCCACCGGAACATTGATGACCAGCCCGTCGGACGACAGCACCGACAGCTGCAGATATTCTCGGGTCACACCCTTGACCGTTCGCTCGGTGATGGCCTCCACCTTCGCTGCGCCGTGACGCGGATAGACGACCATGTCGCCGACCTTGTAACCCATGAATCCTCCGTGAAAAGCTTACACAAAACCCGAATTATTGTGCCATCAGGGTTGGACTTGCCTAAAAATCCGCCAAAAAACCAAAAAAAGACGCGACACGGGCCAATTTTCAAGCATTTCATGCTTACACTTTTCCCATGGCTACAGAATCCAAGATCAAAGAAGATAGCGTTGCCGTTCCTGTTGCACAGGGCGACCTGGATGCAGTAAGCAACGGTACGTTCTACAATCCACACGAGGTGCTCGGCGGGCATCTCGGCCCCGACGAGCATGAGGATGTCGTCACGATCCGCGTGCTTCGTCCGTTGGCGAAATCCGTGACGATCATCACCGAAAATGCCCGAACCCAGGCGGTGCATGAACACAATGGCGTTTTCATGGCACTCATTCCGGCCATCAAGACCGATGACGGCTTCGACGTGCCCGATTATCGCATCAGCACCGAATATGAAGACGGTTCCACCGTGGTGTCCGACGACCCGTACCGTTATCTGCCCACCATCGGCGATTTGGACATGTACCTGTTTGGCGAGGGACGCCATGAGCGCCTTTGGGAGGCTTTGGGAGCGCGCGTGCTGCGCTATGACGATCCGTTGGGCTCCAATGACGGCGTCAAGGGCGAACAGCTGGTGGGCACCGCATTCACCGTGTGGGCTCCGAATGCCCATGCGGTACGTGTGGTGGGAGATTTCAACGGCTGGAACGGACGCACCCACGCCATGCGTGAACTGGGCTCCTCTGGAGTCTGGGAGCTATTCATTCCTGGTGTCGAAGCGGGAACGATTTACAAGTATGAGATCCTCAACGCCAACAACGAATGGGTCATGAAGGCCGATCCGATGGAGCGTTCGCATGAGATTCCGCCGCGCACCGGTTCCATCGTCGTTGACTCCGTCCATGCGTGGCATGACGAGAACTGGATGGACCAGCGAGCCAAGACCGACCCGCACAACGGTCCGGTCAGCATCTACGAGGTCCATGCCTCTAGCTGGCGCAAGGATGTGAAGAACTATCGCGAACTGGCCGACAAGCTGGTCCCCTACGTCCAGAAGGAAGGTTTCACCCATGTGGAATTCATGCCGCTGGCCGAGCATCCCTTCTCCGGCTCGTGGGGTTATCAGGTAACCGGCTATTACGCGATTGATTCGCGCCTTGGCGGCCCTGACGACTTCAAGTATCTCGTCGAGAAGATGCACGAGGCCGGCATCGGCGTAATCATGGACTGGGTTCCGGCGCATTTCCCGAAGGACGCGTTCGCCCTTGGCAGATTCGATGGCACGCCTCTGTACGAGGATCCGGACCCGACCCGTGGCGAGCATCCGGATTGGGGCACCTACGTGTTCAATTTCGGACGCCGCGAAGTGCGCAACTTCCTGGTGGCCAACGCCTGCTTCTGGCTGGACGAGTACCATATCGACGCGCTGCGCGTGGACGCGGTCTCCTCGATGCTGTACTTGGATTACAGCCGCAAGCCGGGCCAGTGGCATCCGAACATCTACGGTGGACGAGAGAACCTCGAGGCCATCGACTTCCTCAAGGAAGCCACGGCGACCGCGTACAAGAACAATCCGGGCATCATGATGATCGCCGAGGAATCCACCGCGTATCCCGGCATCACCGCACCGACCGATGCCGGCGGTTTGGGCTTCGGCCTCAAGTGGAACATGGGTTGGATGCACGACACCCTGCAGTATCTGCATGAGGAGCCGATTAACCGCAAGTGGCACCACAACGAGATCACGTTCTCCATGGTGTACGCCTATTCGGAGCATTATGTGCTGCCGATCAGCCACGATGAGGTTGTGTACGGCAAGGGATCCATGTTCGGCAAGATGCCGGGCAACGATTGGCAGAAGTATGCCGGTGTCCGCGCGCTGTTCGCCTACCAGTGGGCCCACCCGGGCAAGAACCTCACCTTCATGGGCAATGAGATCGCCCAGTACGGCGAGTGGGATCATGACGGTTCCGTGGATTGGGCCGCGCTTGAATGGCCGGACCACCAGGGTGTGCAAAAGCTTGTCGCGGATTTGAACACGCTGTACAAGGCTTCCCCTGCACTTTGGAGCCAAGACTTCGACCCGGCCGGCTTCCAGTGGCTCACCAGCGATGACGCCGATCACAACACGCTCAGCTTCGTGCGTATCGGCAAGGACGGAGAGCAAATGGTGGTTGTGGTGAACTTCTCCGGCGAGGCATGGACCGACTATCAGGTACCGCTCACCAAGGGCGGCAAATGGACCGAAGTGCTGACCACGGATGATGAGATCTACGGCGGTTCCGGCATTCACAATGGCACGGTCGAAGCGGTCGAAGGCGAATACCATTCACGTGATTGGTCCGCGAAAATCACCGTTCCGGCACTGGGCGCAGTATTCTTGAAGCCGGAACTCTGAGAAAGGCGGAAAGCTATGCTCAACTCATCAGCACAACCCACAGCGGCTCCACGCACCGTTCTGGTGGTCGAAGACGAGCCGACACTGGCCACTGCCATCGCGCAGCGCATCACAGCGGAAGGCTGGACGGCGCGCGTGGCATCCGACGGCGCCAGTGCGGTTCAGGCCGCGACTACGTTGCGTCCGGATCTGGTCATCATGGACATCATGTTGCCCGTGATGGATGGTCTTGAGGCCACGAAACGCATCGTGGCGGAGCGCCCTGTGCCAGTGCTGATCCTGACGGCACGAGACGACGAGGCCGATAAGGTCATCGGCCTCGGTGCCGGAGCCGATGACTACATGACCAAGCCGTTCTCCATGCGCGAACTCATCGCCCGTTGCAAGGCGTTGCTGCGCCGTGTAGATCGTGCCAAGGTCATCGCCAAAAACTCCGAAAACGAGAAGCTTCTCGATTTCGGCTCCTTGGTCATCGATCCCGCGCAACGTATCGTCACCGTCAATGGCAAGCAGGTGCACCTGACCCCTACGGAATTCGATTTGCTGGCCACGCTGGCCCGCAAGCCGAAGTCCGTGCTCACTCGCGAGAAACTGCTCGAGGAAGTGTGGGATTGGGTGGATGCTTCCGGCACTCGCACCGTCGATTCGCACGTCAAGGCATTGCGCCATAAGCTCGGTTCGAAGACCATTCGTACCGTGCATGGCGTCGGTTACGCGTTCGAACCGCCAGAAGTCCAAGACTAATGCGCTAAAATTCGGTGGTATGCGTACTACCGATACAAAACCAGGGCGTTCGGTGAATCCATTGGAAACCGAACGTCCTATTGGTTTGTTCTCATCGCTCAAAATTGAATTGAGCGTTCTGATCACCATCTCCACCGCCATTGCGTTCATCATGGCGTGGTTCCTGCTCAAAGTAGGGCTCAGCGTATGGATCGCCATGCCCATTACCCTCGCCGTGGCTTTAGGAATCACATATTTCTTCTCCAGAGGACTCACCTCTCCCCTGCGCCAAATGCGCGACGCCGCCGAAGCGATGGCGGAAGGCGATTACACCGTGCGCGTCCATGTCGACTCCAATAGTCGCGATGAAGTCGGCCAGCTCGCCCTCACCTTCAACGAAATGGCGGAAGAGCTTCAGCATGCCGACCAGATGCGCCGGGACATGGTAGCCAACGTAAGCCACGAATTACGCACGCCCGTATCAGCGCTTCAAGCCATGGTCGAAAACATGGCGGATGGCGTGATCGACCCTACGCCATCAAATCTGGAAAGCATCCTCAATCAGACGCACCGCCTGTCCGATCTGATCGCGTTCCTTCTTGATCTTTCCCGCATGGAAGCCGGCGCGGCAAGCCTGCAAATCGAAATGTTCAATTTCGCCGATTTTCTTGACGAAACCGTGGAACCTTTGGAAATCGCCGATGCCGGGCATGCGCATGACATCGAAATGCATGTGCCCGACGATATCGAGATGGCAGGCGATCAGGACCGCCTGCGCCAACTGTTCACCAATATCATCGCGAACGCGCTCAAGCATTCCGCGGACAATACCACGGTGCTTATCGAAGCACATGAAAACAAGGATTTCGGCACCATCGTCACCAATGTCGTCAATTTCGGATCGCAGATTCCGCAAGAGGCGCGTTCCGACATTTTCCGCCGTTTCGTCAAAGGAAAAACAGGTCCGGGCACCGAATCGGGCGGAACCGGCTTGGGATTGTCCATCGCACGTTGGGCCGCCCAGTTGCACGGTGGTTCGGTGAGGGTCGTCGATGACCCGCGTGGAGCCGATTTTGAAATCATTCTGCCGAAATACCATGTTACGGATGACGAATAGAGGATTTCTCACGTCACTGCACTTGCGTGCGTG
>ENA-OQNM01000526-OQNM01000526.1-human-gut-metagenome-genome-assembly--contig:-NODE-526-length-13824-cov-3.197854_pt1 | contig 13824 bp, 19 predicted proteins | sample MGYA00242632_ERZ504886 | MGnify/ENA primary metagenome ERZ504886 (study PRJEB26092, sample SAMD00036424) | human gut metagenome | host: Homo sapiens | study: EMG produced TPA metagenomics assembly of... | reverse complement strand
TTACGAAGCCGACTGATAATCGCCATAATGTTACTGTCATCATAGAAATATTCTTCGCCCCATACTTCCTCATAAATCTGCTGTTTGGTCAAAATTTTCCCTTGATGTTTTGCACAGTACAGGAGCAAATCAAATTCCTTTGGGGGCAGTTCAAAAGTGCCGTTTGATGTAGTAACAGAACGATTTTCAAGGTCAATCTGCAATCCGTCAAAATTTAGCTTTTGTATGGCTCCAGCTTGCTGATTAAAGCGAGTGTAGCGGCGAATAAGAGACGCAATACGGGCAATCAGTTCATCCATATCAAACGGTTTTGTAAGATAATCGTCCGCTCCGGCCCGTAAGCCCCGTACTTTAGAAATGCTGTCATTTTTAGATGTGAACATCAAAATCGGCAGGCTGTTCTCTTTGCGGATTTCTTCCAGCGTTTCAAAGCCATCCATACCAGGCATCATCACATCCAGCACCACAAGCTGATACTCCTGCTCTCTTAATTTTTGTAAGCCCTCTTTTCCGGTATTACAAAAATCAGCTTCTATGTTTTCTGCTTGTACGCTACGTTTAATCAAAGCGCACAGTTCTCTGTCATCATCTATAATCAGGATTTTATTCATGGTGCAACCCCTTCCCTTGTTTTGTCCTTCCGTCAATCGGCTTTTCTGCGTTCTTTGGGATCAGCCAAACACCAGCCATCTTTACAGCGCCGGGGATACGCCCAGCAGCGCAATAATAATTTACCCTACGAGGTGTCACGCCCCACTTTTCGGCGGCCTCTTTCAATGTCATATAGTCCATTTCGCACCTCCACAGAGTACATTATAGTTCTTTATCTCGAATAGTACAAGTTGGAGGCTGCATATTGATGAAATGAAATACTACTTTATGTAAAATCCCATTACATTCTCATAATCCAACCCGAAATGTACAATGATATAGGGTGATATGAGAATGAACCAAAATGAAAGAAGGTTTGACTTTCACGGCCTCGGGGCGGCTCTCAAAAGAGCCAGAGAAGAAAAGGGCTGGACACAAGCCTATGTTGCGGAATTAGTAGACCGTGACTCCCGTACCATTATGAATATTGAGAACAAAGGTCAGTATCCCAGTTTCGACCTTTTTGTTAAACTCATTACCATGTTTGACGTTTCAGTTGACCAATTTATTCATGCGGACGGAGGGGCAAGGTCAAGCTCTTGCAGAAAGCACATTGATGTACTTCTAAACTCCATGAATGAAAAAGAGCTTGTCGTGATAGAAGCCACAGCCGAGGGCATTAAGAAAGCCAGAGAAACGGAGGTTCCAGAATAAGGGCCTCTGTTTTTTTGCGCCATTTTAGGGGCTGCCGCTAAGTGGCAAGCAATGCCTCTGTGGCCACAAGTGGCACAAAGGCGGCTTGTTGGGGCTCGCCCCAAACCCGTATCTTCGGGCCAACATGGCCCGAAGTGTCAGCGTCGCTTTGCTCCTTATTTTCATAACCTTAACGCTCCTTTTCCTGCTTTCTTCCCGGCTCGGTGTAGCCCATCAGAGTGTCAATGTTCGCCTTGATCGTGACGATCTCCTGCATATCCCGTCGTGCCTTTTGATATTCTCCATAGAGCTGTTTTTTCTTTGCTGTGAGCTTGCGGCCTTCCTCCTTCAGCACATCCATTTTGGGGAGCTTCGCCCCGCCCAGCAGAGAGCGCATTTCCGCTTGTGCAGCCCGGTACAGTTCAAGGTCGGCCTCATGCTCCGCAAGGAATTTCCGGCTGTACTTCGTCGCCTTATACTGCTCAAAGACTGGACGGGTTTTGGCATACTGAACCGTTGCGGCCTTTAGCCCGGCATTGGTTTTCATGGCCTGTTCCGTCTGCTTGATCTGCTCGGAAATGGTATGAAAACGGTCTGCTGCCTCGGTGGCTTTCTGTGCCAACTGCTCATAATCGGTCAGGCCATTGTCCTGTATATAAGCAAGAGCGGCGGCCATCTGCTTAATGTTAAATACCTTCGCCCAGCGTTCATATCCCGGCCCCTTACCGGCAGCCAGCTTTGCTTGAATATCCACCGCCAGACTGATTTTCCGCTCCGAGCGCCCGGGGCGTTTTTCTTTGCCCTCAATGGCGGACAGAACATCTTGCAAGTCGTAGCCGTCCCCCAGCGTGGAGGCACGCAGACGGGTGAAGCGTTCCTGTCCCTGCCCGGTCAGCCGGAAGCTGATACCGCCGCCCCGAACCGTCTTGACCTCATACCCGGCCCGCTTCATCAAATTGAGAAATTCGTCCAGATCAGCGGGGCGTTCCGCCAGCGCAGTATCAATAGCAAGGCGCAGTCGGTCCTGATAGGAAAGCGGTCCTTTCCGGTCTTTCTGCCACTCCCCATAGTTCCGATACTTGCTCTTGCTCCGGGGCTTCGGGTTCTCCACGATGGATAGCCCGTTTTCAAGGCACAGCCTGTCAGAGAGCCGCCGAAGGGCGAAGCTGGAGCCCCAAAAATTTCGGAATTTCCGGGTGCAGTCAAGGGTGGTGGAGTTGTAATAAATGTGACAATGGATGTGCTGCTTATCGGTGTGCGTGGTAACGATAAAAGCGTGCCGCCCCTTTGTCCAGCTCATAGCCAGCTCATAGCCGATACGGTTCGCCTCCTTCGGGGTGATCTCGCCCGGATAGAAGGATTGCCGTATCTGATAGCACAGCACATTATTTTCTTTCTTCTGTTCCCGGCCCGTCATAGCGGCATAGCTGGCCTTTGCCAAAAGGAACTCGTCCGCCACGGTGGCCGGATCACATTCATAAGCGGAGATGTACTTTCCGCTTTCTGTTTTTTCCGGGTTCTTGCCATAGTCCAGACAATCCCGGATAGCCTCAGCAATCGTTTCGCCTTCGCCCGCATGGCGCTGCAACAAAGCTGTAGTAGCCAAAAATCATCCCTCCTTTCCATAAGAAAGAGGCGGCCCATTCAGACCGCCCCGACTTCGGGCCAGTATGGCCCGAGGCTGCTTAACTTTCCAGAAACCGGTACAGAGCGGATTTGCCTCCGTCCAGCGCCCAGAGAAGGGAGCCCGCCGCCGCTTGCAGTCCATACGGCGAAAGAAGGAAGGCAAGAAACAGAAATACAATCCCTCCTATGGGCGTCGGCGTGAAAAAAAGAGCGACACCCAGCACCGCCAGAATCACAGAGGCAATCGTCAGCAGGACGGCACAAATCTCAAACAGAAACACCAGCAGAGCCGCCAGAAGGGACAGCGCCAAAGCAAAGGGAGCAACCAATATTTTCAGCAGTATCTTCATCTTCAAAACCTCCTTTATCTATCCTTTCTACCTCTATTTTATCATGCCTGCCCGGGGACATAAATGTTGCGAAAGATTAGTAAATCCTGTCCTAAAACTTCGGGTCATGCTGGCCCGAAGCTTGATGGTTTTATCTAAAAAGTTATGATATAATGAAATCAATATTTTGGTTAGACGAGGTGATGAACATGGGGAACAGCAGAGACGACTTTACTTCAGCAACAAAGGAATTACTGGCAAATCGGGTTGGTAGAAGATGTAGTAATCCTGCTTGCCGAAAGTTGACTTGTGGGGCAAATACCAATCCTGAAAAAATTACAAATATAGGGGTAGCAGCTCATATCTGTGCAGCGGCTCAAGGCGGTCCACGCTATGACGCTTCTATGACACCCGAAGAAAGAAAGTCGTTTGAAAATGGAATTTGGTTATGCCAGTCTTGTTCTAAATTGATTGATACGGATATTACTCGTTATCCTAAAGAACTGCTACAAAGTTGGAAGCAGCTTGCAGAACAGACAGCAATTTTGGAAGTCGAAACTACTTCTTCCACACCTGCCTTTGAAAAAGATAAAGAGCTTGTCCAATTTTATTTGGAGTGCTTTGATCGTCCAGCCTTTCAAGATGACATTTATCAAGAAGGTCGAATGGAGGATTTTGATAAAGCGATTGAAGATACGCTAATTGCCTTGAATACAGGGGTACTAAGAACTCGTGATGGCTCCATATTAAAACAGGCTGATGGAAAATCTTCTGTCCAAAACTCTTTATGGAGAGAAAAACTCTATACTATCACTGATATGCTAACAGCAATTCGCAGACGATTGAAAATAGCCAAAAAGGAAAAAGCCTATTCGACATATGGCACAGGCGAAGATGTCGCTTATTGTTTCTATGATCGTGAGCTTGCTGAATGGCTTAATTCTACACGAGAAGAAATACTAAAAATTCTATCGTCTATTTGTAAAGAGGCTGGACTTCGGGAATTACATTTTCGGAAACATAGATATAGATGGTAAAAAGAACAAGGCGGCAGGTCCCAACATCGGAACCTGCCGCCCTCGTCTTACTTTGCCACCAGCTCGGAAAGCTCCCGCAGCACCTTTGACACCTCGCCCCACAGTTTTTCATAGTCCCGCTTCAATCCGTCGATTTCCTCCGGGTACACGCCATAGGTATGTGCGTGTATGGCAACCTGATTGAGATTGTTAGAACAGCGCCGTTGCAGAGAGATCAACTCTTTTACAGGTGCAAGGTCGATGTGCAGGATATATCCATTCAGAGCCATTTTCCGCACATAAGCCCCGGCGTTGGAAATGCCCGCCTCAGCCATCCGTTCATGGATGGCTGCCAGCTCGTCCGGCGTTACCATAACGTGCAGATGGACATTCCGCTTGCGGTTCTCCATCAGCGTTCCAACTCCCGGCCTTTCCGGCGCTCTTTGGGCTCCTTTACCTTATCAAGCGGTTTTGCGTCCAACTCCGGGGGCGTGGGTGGGATAGGCGTGTTGTTGGGTACGCCGTCGATCATGTTGCAGTTCTGCTCCGTGGAGAGCTCGGCGGTTTTCAGATAGTTGTCTTTTTCGTGCATGGCGATCCTCCTTTATCGTTCCTCATGGTTTTTATGGCTCCGCTTCTGGCCGGGCTCCTTCGGGGGTTCCTGCCCTCTGGTTCCTTCTTTGAGCCGGGCGGTAATGGATGGGCGCACCCGGTCAGGATTGCCCGGTGCTGGTTTCAGTTCATAATCCTCCATCTGCTTTTCGGTCAGCGGCTTTGCGTAGGTCAGTTCGCCCCATGCCATCAGCCTGCCGTCTGCCACAGGACGCGCCTGTCGTCATCGTAGTTGACGATGGAAAGAGGCTGGTTATCCGGCGGCTTCGGGTAAGTTCCTATGTCCACGGGCCGCTGGGTGGAATAATAGCGGTAAACACCCTCCGGTCCCAGCTCGGTATGCTTGACCGCCGCATGGTAAAACTGCTGATAGTCGTCCACCCGGCGGTCAAAGTCCCTCTGCGCCCACGCCTGACTGGTTCCATAGCGGCCACAGTAGTAATCCCGATGGCCGTTTTCCCCCTCGGTAAACTGCCAGGTCACAAAGGAGCTCGGCGCTCCCGGATTATGCCCCAGCGCAAAGCCGTGTCCGGTTTCAAAGGTGGCAGCTTTCAAAATCACATATCCTTGTACTGTCTCCAAGAGATACCTCCTTTCTGTGCCTCGGGCTAACATGACCCGAAGTGCTGGATGTTACGAAATAAGAGGGCAGACCGGGGAGAAATGTAATAAGATATTCCCACCCCGGAAACACCCTCAAAAAAGACCCGGAATGTCAAGCCTTTGGAGGCGGCAAATCGTAACAGCCGCCCGGCCTTTTCTCCCGCATTTTCCTCATGCGTTCCCGGCTTTTCCGACGGTTCCCTTCGGCCTTGCAGGCGTCGGAGCAGTAGGCTTGACGCCCCTCGGGCCAAAATGCCTTTCCGCAGACCGCACAGGCCCGCAGTTCCGGGGAGATTCCTTCCGTTGTCAGCGCCGCTTGAAGCTCCGGGTCAAGGGGCAGGACAGCCTCACGGAAGTAACGGCAGTACGCCCCTGTCCAGCACTTGTGCAGCATATAACAGGCACAGTCCAGAGGAAGGCACAGGCCGCTTTCCCTGTCATAGTTGGCACACATCCCCGTGACCAGAGAACGGATTTTCTTCTTCTCGTCACGGGTCAGCTCCCGGGCGTCCATTTAAGACTTCGGGCCACGATGGCCCGAAGGGCGGGGCTCCACGATCAGCGCCCGGAACTTCTTCCGGCACTGTTTTTTCTTTCCTTTGCACTCCTTGTAGTAACGGCATCCCTTACAAGGGTCGTCATTGTCCCAGCCGGGGTGCGGTACTTCCTTCATCATTCGTTCAAAAGGGCTGCTTGTAAAATTCATTCTCATTCCTCCGTATCTTCCTCCCACGGCGGGGTATCTTCGTCCTCGGGTTCCTCTGCGATCTCCTCCAGCTCCCCGTCCTCATATTCGCAGTAATCATCCTCCAAATCCGGGGCCTCATGCTTCGGCTTGTAAATCTTGAAATAGTAACCAATTCCACCGCCGGCCAGCACCACCGCACCGATCAGGAGCAGAGAGAGAAGGGGGCTGTCCTTTTTCTCCGGCTCGGGTTCCGGTACTTCCTCCACCGGTTCGGTGGGCTTTGGCTCTGGCTCCGGGGTCACTTCTTTGGGCGGTTCCTTACCCTGTTCGGCAAGAGGCAGAAGGTCGTCTGTGGTAACGGTATTGAGGAAATAGACGTTCTCGCTGGTTTTCTGTTTGTCGATCACCAGATAAAACACGCTCTCATCTGCTGTGGTAATGGTGTAAAACTCTTTACCGTCCTCGTCGGTGGCGTTGTCCACCACGGTTCCCGTCCCGTCCGGGGTAAAGGGGTTCTGTGTTTCCGGCTCCGCTTCGGTTTCCGCCGGGGCGGGAGCTGTCTCCGGCTGCGGCTCGCTGCTCTGGGCGTAGGCCGGGACCGTAAAGATCAGGCAACACAAAAGGCTGGCAGCCATCGCCGCCAGCCTGCGGTATTTAATTTTCTTCATGGGCTGTGTCCTCCTTTTCGGGTGCCTCCGGCTTCGGGTCAGTATGGCCCGAAGCGGTAAGGCTGTTTTTGGGGTCATTCAGAAATGCCATCAGCTGGGCGGGCGTCAGTTTAAGGGAGCGCACCGCCTGCACGATCTGGCTGTTTTCTTCCTCCTGTTTCTGCTTTTCCAGCTCCCGGATTTTGGCCTGCCACTCGGCAGCCTTCTCCCGGGCTTTTTCCAGTTCCTTATCGAGCTTGTCGATTTTGTTCATGCAAGGACTCCTTTCCTCTGGCTCACAAACGCCCGAAGGCATAGAAATGTGTCTGCCAGTAGCTTGAATTGATGTTTGCGTATTGGATGGGCGAACCACAATGGAGCATCATCCCGTCGCCCACATAAATCCCCACATGGGATACAGGGCCGGGGCTGTCATAGGTTCCCGTGAAAAAGATAATGTCGCCGGGCTTTGCCTCGGAGGGGGAAATGATAGCACACTGATTATAAATGCCCTGCGCCGTGGTACGGGGCAGGTTGTGGACGCCGCTGGCCGTGTACACCCAACAGACGAAACCCGAACAGTCAAAGGAGGTGGACGGGCTGGAGCCGCCCCACACATAGGGCCAGCCGATGTACTTTGTGGCTTCTTTCATGAGCGCCGCAAAAGCCGGGTCATCCAGCGCCTCGCCGGGTATCTCATAGCTGGGGCCGGTATCTTCGCCGCCGTTGTAAATCCCTTCCCACAGATAGGGTTTGTTGCCTTTGAGCTGCTGCATAACGGTGTAGATTTCCCGCTGCTGTTCGTTAAGCCTCGGCAGGATCACGGCGGGCAGCGTCTTGTTTGTGAGGGTCACATTGAGAATGTAATACTCATAGGGGACTTCCTCGGTGGTGGTTTCCCCGGTCTCCGGGTCGGTGCTGGTTTCGGTGCGGTAGCGTATCTCAACTTCCTCCGTCAAGGTCAGTTCATACTGTGCCTCGAAAATCTCCCGCAGCTCGTCCTGCACCTGTTCACGGAAATACACATGGTACTTTGCCGAGAGATAGGACGCCAGCTCATAGGGGTTATGGCCGATCTCGTCCACGGAATAGCGGTACTCGTCATAGCCGGGATGGGTGCTTTCGATGTTCGCTACCGTCTGCGCCAGCTCGTTTTCCAACGCTGTATAGTCCTCGTCCACCCCCAGCAGGTCCGTATCCTCCGAGGCGTAGGAGGTGCCGGATAACGCATTGGCAAGGCCGCTGCCAAGCGTGGGGAAAATGGAACTTACCGCCGACACAAGAAAACAGAGCAGCAACAGCAGGAGCAGGACCAGCACCGCCACGGGATGACGGGTCACAAACTGCGCCGCCCGCCGGGTCGCAGTTCCCGAAGCGGCAGCGGTTTTCTTTGCGGCCTTTGCGCCCTGTTTTGCAGCCGCTTTTGCCTCTTTGGAATACCGGCGTTTCAGTTTCCATTTCTGCTGCACACGGGAAAGCGGATTGCTGGCAAGTTCCGGGTGCTCGGAGGCCATCTTCTGAAAATCCACATTGGCCCGGGCTTTTATGTCCTTCCGTTCCCACTTTGCCACCTTCCGGGCTGGGTGTTCCCGCCAGCGGCGTTTGGCATAGCGGGTCAGTTTCCGGGCTCCGGCCTCTGCGGCCAGCTCGGATTTATGGGCTCCTTCCACACCCACATTTTCATGCTCAACTTCGTGGATTTTGTTGTGGAGATAAAACCATGCTTCGGTGCGGGCTCCCCGGACAGCTTTCTTCGCAAGCCCCGGCGGCTTCTTCGCTGCCCGTTTTGCCTCGGTCTTGTCCAGTTTCTCCCGGGCCTTTCCCAGCTTTTCCCCGGCGTGTTCCGCTTTTGCCTGTGCTTTCTGGTACTTGTCCTTTTTGCTCCCGGCCTTCTCGGCGGAGCCCTCCGGCTCCTGTGCCTTGCCGGTATCCTGCGGCCCGTCCGCTTCATCCTCCTGCCTCATGCGGTCAGAGGGACGGCTTTTCCGGCTGTCCTCTTGAAACTTACCGCTTTTGGACTTCGGGCCATCATGGCCCGAAGGACTGTCCTGCCCGGTATCCTCGTCCTTAAACCGCAGGCGTCGGGATGGTGCGGGGGAAGGCCCTTCCCGTTCAGCCGGTCCGGGGCGATTGCTCCCGGTATCCTCCGTCGGCCCCGGCCTTTGAAAATTCCGTTTATCCGGTTTCTTTCCGATGATGTATCCCTCCTTTCCAAACCTCGGGCCATCATGGCCCGAAGTGCGTTATGCCCGGTTCATTTCCTGTTTTTTGTCCTCCGGGCGGGTGGTCATAATGGCGTACAGTTCGGTATTCTGCGGGAAGCGGTCAACAAACGGGATGGTGGTATTCCCGAAGAACAGCAGCCCTTCGCCGGAATTGGTATGGGTCACATAGGAAAGCTGGTGGGGGCTGATCCCAAGCTGTTTGGCTAAAATCTGCCGGTCCCCCTGTGCCTGCGAGAGCAGCACAAGGAAGTCCGAGTTTTCAAAGATGTTCTCGATCTCCGGGCTTGCCAGAAAATCCTTCACGTTCTGCGTTAAAGCACTCGGAACGCACCCTTTTTTTCGCAGCATTTTCCAGATCGCCACACAATAGCTTGCCGTCAGACGGTCGCGGAGCAGCACATGAAATTCGTCGAAGTAGCACCATGTAGCGATACCACGCAGGAAATTCATGGACACCTGCGAGTTTACCAAATCCTGCATAATGAGCATGGCAATCGTCCGAAGCCCGGCACCCAGCTTTTTTAAGTCAAGGCATACCAGACGGCGGTTCAGGTCCACATTGGTTTCATGGTTGAACACGTTAAGGGAACCCGACACATAGATTTCAAGGGCAGTTGCCAGCCGTACCGCCTCGCCCTCCGGCTGGGAACAGAGCAGGTCATACAGGGTTTGGAGGGTCGGCATTTTGCTTGTTTCCGGGTCCTGCAAGTGTTCCCGGTACATCTGGCGTACACAGCGGTCAATGACGGTACGCTCCACCGGCTGCAAGCCGTCCTTGCCGCCAACGATCAGCTCCATCAGCGACAGAATAAAGTCGGCTTTCAGCGCCATCGGGTTTTCCTCGTCGAAGCTCAAATCAATGTCCATCGGGTTGATGTGGTGGGGGCTGTCCGGGGCGATCTCGATGACCTGTCCGCCCAGCCGCTTGATAAGGGGCGAATATTCGCCCATCGGATCAACCACAATGATCCGGTCACGGGTGGCAAGGAACACGTTCACAAGCTCCCGCTTTGCGGCAAAGGATTTGCCGGAGCCCGGCACGCCGAGGAACAGGCCGTTGGGATTTTTGAGCTTCTTCCGGTTTGCCATGATGACGTTATGGGAAAGTGCGTTGAGCCCGTAATAGACGGCTTCGCCATCCATGCGGAGCTCCTGCGTCATAAAGGGAACGAAAATGGCCGTGGAGCTTGTCGTCATGCCGCGCTTGATCTCAATGCCGTTATGGCCCAGCGGAAGGCTGGAAAGAAAACCATCCTCCTGCTGGAAGTCCAGCCGCTTCAAGGTGCAGTTGTATTTCTGGACGATACCCGACACCGTGAACAGATCATTGTCCAGCTCCCGGCGGTCGGGGCCATGTTTACCACAAGGAAGGTCAGCAGGAACATTCTTTCATTCCGGCTCTGTAAATCTTCCAGAAGGGTCTTTGCGTCGTTGCTGTATGTTACGAGGTCGGGCGGAAGTATGTCCATGTCGTACCCTGACCGGGCTGCCTTCTTTTGTTCCTCCACCTTCATCTTGTCAATGTCGGAGACTTTGGCCTTGATGGATTTTACGGCGGCGGCCTGATCGACGGTTTGGATATGGAGAGTGATGGTCATTTCCGCATCCATTTCCAAAAGCTCCGCCAGCAGCTTGTCCGAGAGCTCCGAGGCCAAAATCTGCAAGTAGGAGGCGGCGCCCCAAGTCGTCCCCACCCGGAACAGACGGCTGAAACGGAAGTCGAAGCTGTCCGGGGCGATAAAGTCTTTGGTGGAAAGCCCGGTTTTGGGGATCATATCCCATGAAAACCGGAAGGGGGAGCCGCTGCCGGGGTGGAGCTGCCCGTGAAGAAGCTCCAGCCGTTCCAGCCCCGAAAGGGAGCGGCACTTGACGCCCAGCTTTTTGAAGTTCCCGCAAATGTCCGCCTCTACACGTTCCAGCCTTGCCCTGGCGGTGGGAAGGTCGTCCACGTTCACGCCGAAGGTCAGGAGCTTTGTGCGGACAATGCCGTTGTTGCTTTTGGCGATCTGGTTTTCCAGCATTTCCACATACTCACACCGGACGCTGTTGTAATCATCGTCCTGCATGGGGATGTTCACGCTGTACCGGCTGCCCGGGCGGCTCCGGTGGTTGAGGAAGGAAAGCTGGAACGGAAGGCTGCTGTCAAAGTAGTTGAGGCAGGCGCTCCACCCGTCAAAGATGGCCGCCTGATCTTCGGACTGTGCGAGCTGGTAGTTGATGTCCTCGTATTCAATGGTCTTGGTGTAATAGCGGTCCGCTACCCGGCACACCCCGTCCCGGTACATTTCCCGGTAAGGGAGGGTCTGCTGGGCGGTGGTGGGAATGTTCTTTCCCTTTGTGAACAGGCCGAGAAGGCTCTGCTTTTCAGGCTTTTTGCCTGCGGGCTTTCCGGCCCTTCTGCTGTTTTGCAATCGGCTGCGCCTCCTTTCTGGCGCTAAGCAGCGCATAGAAGTTTTCGGTTTTGTAAGGCCGCACACGGGGATAGAGGAACCGGGTGCGGATGATGTTTTTCAGCACTTTTTCCAGCGGCAGACCGTCTCGTTCATACATAGCCAGAAAGAAGAACGGGAGCATGAGGCCGATCATCAGGAACATGGCGGCACTGTTCCCGATACTGCCACGGGAAAACAGGTAAGCCGGGAGACCCACCGCCGCCGCGCTGGAAAAACAAACAAGCTGGCGCTTCGTCAGATTGAAGGCCAGCTTTGTCTTGATTTTGGAAAGGTCTTTTGGTACTGGCACATAGGCCATTTTGGTACACCTCCTTTATTGCTTCGGGCCAGCATGACCCGAGGTTATCTTGCGGCCTCTTTGGCCGGGGCTGTGCTGCGGGCAGCTTCGGCGGCCTCTCGTCCGCTCTGCCTTGCCCGCCAGTATTCGGGGTGATACTGCCGGATGGACTGATTGAGTTTTTCTTCAAACTGTCCTTTGTCCTTAATGCGGTCAGGGATTTTCCACAGCTTTTTGTCCAGCAGCTCCCGGAGCACTACGCTTTCCTGTGCGTCCTCCTCATAGCAGATATAGCCCTTGTCCTTGAAGCCGCAGTTTTTGGCCGCTGGGGAGAGAACGGCGGCCACCTCGTTTGCCACCATCGTTCCGCCGTGGCTGGCGGTAGATACCAGAAACACCCCGGACAGAGGGTTTCACAATTCTGCACCTCGCCCCACGGGGAGCTTTTCGGCGCATGGAACATTCCGCCCGTCCGGCTCCGGTCCGCCTGCATGAGCGCCGCCTTTTCCAAGATGGCTTTCAGTTCTAGGGGAAAAATAGGCATATTCCCGAAGGACACGGGCAGCCTCCCCGCCGCAGGCGTTCATCAACAGGGTATAGGCGTCGCTGTCCGCTTTGGTACAGCGGCCCAGCAGTTTTCCGTCGTAATAGCAGGCCGCGTCATAGCCCGTCCGTTTGCGTGGCATGGTTCCCGCCTCCTTTCTGCTTCGTGCCAGCATGGCCCGAGGTCAACGCTCTGCACCGCGGCTGGGCTTTTCCTTCGGAGGCCGCTCTGCCTTTGCCTGTTCGGCAGCCGCTTTTCCGGCTTTGAGCTGGTCGCTGATGGACGCACGCCCCACAGAGCCGCGCTCCGCCATCTGTTCCAGCTTTGCCTCATAGGCTTGCAGAACAGCAGTATTGAGCTGTTCCCGGAACTCCTTTGTGACAGGGTAGGCCATATCCCGATAGCCGCCTTTGCCGTCCGGCTGGCTGGGCATCCCAAGAAAGAGGCCCTTGCTGCCCTGTACGATTTTCAGATTTTCCACCACAAAGCAGTCATTGAATTTCACGCTGGCAAAGCCCATCAGATTTTTCACAGGTTCGATGACCCGCACGCTTACATCCAGCTTCAACGGTGCGGCCGGGGTGGTGTTTGCAACCTTTTCCTGCATGGTTTCCTCCTTTCCGGCGGGAACAAGGTTCCCGTCCTTGTAGTCATAGCCTTCCGCCCGGAGTGCCGCCAGCGTGTCCGCCGATACGCACCCGGACAGTTTCAGATCGGTTTCCACCACAAAGCGCATGGTGTCTGCTTTAGAAAATTCTTCGGGGAGCTTTCCGTAGAAAGCCGGGTGCGGCTGTCCGTCCGCACCCTGTTTGTAACGCCGGGGCATACCGCCTCCTTTCCGCTTCGGGTCAGCATGGCCCGAAGTCTCTTAATGGCAGCCGAAGATGGATTTTGCAAGGCTGCCCGTTTTGAACAGGGTAAAACACAGCAACACCGTATATCCCACGCATCCCCAGATCGCCCCGATGGGGTCGCCGTCGGCGGCGATACTCTGGATCAGCACCGCATAGATGGCAACACAGACTAAGATCAACAGACCTTGAAAGCCCACCGCAAAGAGGGAGCGGAAATAGTTCTGCCCCATGTGTCCGGTTTCCCTGTTGGGGACTGTGGCAAACGGGATAGGCGCTAAACTTGTGAGTAAATAAATTTCAATCATACGGCCATATACGATGACGAAAATCACGATGTTTAAGGCAATCATGGTAAGCTGGATCAGGAAGGATTGTAGCCAGAGTCCGAACAGAGGGCCTAACTCCATCGCCTCAAGCTCTGTCCGCAGACTGTCCAGCACATCCGGCGTGATTTCTGTCCCGTTCTGGATAATGCCCGCTGACTGCTGGATCACATACTGGCTCACATCAAAGCCGCCAGCACGATATTGAAGGTACTCGTCAGGATCATCACAGCCACAAAGGTTTTGAACACCACTTAAAAAACATCCATGTGTCAACTTCATGGAGGTTGTTGCGTTCTATGAGCATCTGTATCAGTTCATAGGTCATACAAAAGTGAGATGA
>ENA-OQNM01000524-OQNM01000524.1-human-gut-metagenome-genome-assembly--contig:-NODE-524-length-13850-cov-3.330613_pt1 | contig 13850 bp, 11 predicted proteins | sample MGYA00242632_ERZ504886 | MGnify/ENA primary metagenome ERZ504886 (study PRJEB26092, sample SAMD00036424) | human gut metagenome | host: Homo sapiens | study: EMG produced TPA metagenomics assembly of... | reverse complement strand
CTGGACTCGAGCCGGAGTGACTAGTCGGCCGTCGGCCCGCGCATAACGTGCCCGGGTTTTTCCCTTTTCCGGCGATACTGCCGATTGCCGACGCCCTGCCCATGACGGTGCCCGCCGCGATGGATCCCCTCCATGCGCAGCGGGCACCTTTGTTATGCATGCCGGTTACGATCGTCCCCTTGCAAAGAGCGAATTCTTCATTGCCGTATCAGCCGTGTATAAGATGATTGGAACGTTGGATGATTTCGGCTTCATTATCACCGGAGATAAGGAATTTCCTGTCGGAATCGACAGAATTGTGAGCGATACCTTTTTTCTTTCCCACAGATTCTAAAACTGCCCAATCCGGGATTTCCTTTTCCTTTGGCCAGTTCAATCCAGCGGTTTCCAGCAGTATGCCATATTGGGATAATCGTGTGATGTTGGTATCCGCATCGACAAGGCCAAGTTCCAGTAGGAAATTGGCCTTACTCTGATCCATGCCATAGGCGGCTGTCAGCTCTTGTTTGATGAGTCCGCCTCCTCTGCGTGCCGCCATTTCCCCGAATATGAAATCACCGGTTTCGTTCTTATAGAATTCGATATGCATCACATTGGGAATCGTCTGATCTTTGAAAGATCTAATTAATTGTTTTGTCAGTCGGAGCAGCTCAGAATAGTCGGCGTCGTCCTCGTCCAACATCACGGAACCGGTATTTTGCTTCTCGAAATCCAGCGGTGGGACAAGATATCGTGATGGCGAGATCAGGATCGAATCAGCGTTGATATAGACCACATCCACATGGTAGACGGAGCCGGAACAGTATTCCTCTAAGTAATACTGGTTTGAATGTACGTTTTGTATGAATTCCGGCTTGGTGGCTAAAGCAGGCAAATCATCTTTCGAATGCAGTATCGTAATACCCGCGGAGCCTGCACCCCACCGAGGTTTGAGAACAACCGTCTCCCAACGATCGAACGCCGAAATAATATCTCCAAAGCTTTTGCAGGAGGTGTAGGGAATAACCTGTAATCCGGCATCAAGGGCCGACTGCTTCATCGTGACCTTATCTCGACAGCGCAACGCCAGTTCATACTGCAAACCGGGAATGCCAAATAGACTTCTCGCCTCTGCAACCCTCAATACATCTTCCTCCGAGCTGGAAATTATCCTATCTGGTTTAAATTTTCTGACAATATCAAAGAATTTCGCGGTAGCGCTATCGGAGGAATAATCAGAAACCACGATTTCCTTGATGACGGTGTTCGGCCAACGATGGTGCACGGCCCGATTGTCCGAGGTGAAGACCATAACCTCTAAACGACCGAAGCGTTCTTGGACCTCTTTAATCCATTCTGGATAATCCGAGAAAGATTTAGGCTGTTGCAGCAGCAGTATTTTCATATCATTCCCCTTCCTGTGCGCTCGCCAAGACTTTTCTTTAGCGACGGATGATTCTTTTCCCGCGTTTTCCAATTTGATTACTGACGACTGCGGGTATTATTCCCACCAACGCCAGTGCGCACCAATACCAAGCTGTCATTCCTGCAGGACGTAGTGCCGGAACGATCCAACCGCCAAGGAATGAGCCTGCCGATTCGCCAATGGCTGCAATTATCAGCCGATAGTTCAAAATGTCCACCAAAGGTTTATCTGGCTGTGCCTCTACCAGAGCAATATTGATCAATGGCGCATAGATGCATTCTGCAATGGAGAACACAACCAAGGCTATAATGCATATCCACCAGTACGACGAGACTCCGCAGGCGAATAGTGCGAAGGAAATTCCATAAATCCCTAGGCTTTTGATGATGAATGAGGTGGCATTCTGCCCATTAGCCATGCCTCGCGAGATGAGTTTACTCACGGGCATTTGCAGTGCTATGACCGATATGGCATCAATGGAATAGAACAATCCTCTTATGACTGGGCTATCGGATAACGAGTGGAATTCCAATGCCATTCCCGCAAAAAGCTGACCATTCATTATGCTGCCCACAAACACCGCCAGGATGGCAAGAACCGTACCGGGACTTTTCAACGAGTCTGTAATGGTCTTCACGATGGAAGAGGTATTTTCTTTGCTGCTTTTCTCATTGCGTATGAAGACATGATGAGTCAGCACTATTGGAGTTAGTAAAGCAGAAAAAACATAGAGTCCGACGATGACTATAACAAAGAGCGTTTGTCCGAAAGCCTTATATATGTAATTTGAAGCTAGAGGCCCAATTGCGGATCCAAGATTGGCTGTCATGGTCACTAAAGCAAACAAAGCGGCCTGAGACTTTTTATCCTTTACTCTAGCGATGATATGCCCTCTGAGAGCAAAATTAACCAGTGAGAGACCAAGTCCCAGCAAAGCCAAATCCAAAAAAAGGAAGCCGATAAAACCACCCATTGCCGGCTGCAGCAGCAAAAGTGAAAAAATTATGAATCCGAAACCGGTCTCAGTGAGGGATACCGTTGATGAACGCTCAATCAAGCCACCTATAAAAACCAGTACTGCCCCTAGAAAAAACGGGATAAAACTCCAAGAGCTAATCCAACACATAGTGATGACGTTGCAGAAACTTGACCCGTAAGGATAACCGAAAGAAGGGAGAAAAGTCCGCTATATGCAGCACTATTCAAAAAATAATTCACTGATATGGAGCTGTTCTTACTATCGCTCGGCTTCTCCATCTGAACGGACCTTCTTTTATGCTTTATAAATAATGTCTCCCCTCATGCTAGTGGTCATATGGGAATTGTTCATTGGTATGTCCAGATGTAGGGGTGTTTGGTTTTGATGTACTTGGGGGTGTCTGTTTCAAAGTTCCTCATCGGCGTGTTATCTTGTGGAAATCGACGGCATGGGGAAGTCGTGCGTTCCTTCTCAGCCGGCCTGCAGCCCCTCGCCGTAGGATGCCTCGAACTCCAGCAGCGGAGTGTCGAAGATCCGCATCACGTATCGCATTCCGGCACCTCCATCAATCGATCTTATATATTCAAATATAAAGGTCGATGGCGGAGATGGGGTGCCGCCGAGGTTGGGTTGCGTGTGGGACGGAAATGTATTAGACTATAACTAAGTAGTTACTAAGTAATAGAAACTGCATGACGTACAAAGGAGTGCACATGAATCCCGACTACATCAAAGGCGTGAACCTCGGCAACTGGCTGGTGCTGGAGAAGTGGATGAATCCGGCGCTGTTCGACGGCACCACCGCGGACGACGAATACTACCTGCCGACGCAGCTCGACCCGGCCGTCTACGAGGCCCGCATCAAAACCCACCGCGCCGAATACATCAACGAACGCGACTTCGCCACCATCAAATCATGGGGACTGAACTCCGTGCGCATCCCCGTGCCGTACTTCATCTTCGGCGACCGCGCGCCGTTCATCGGCTGCATCGACGAACTCGACAAGGCCTTCAACTGGGCCGAAAAATACGGTCTGACCATCCTCATCGACCTGCACACCGCGCCGATGAGCCAGAACGGCTTCGACAACGGCGGCATCTCCGGCGTGTGCAAGTGGGCGCAGCTGCCGGACGAGGTCGAATTCGTGCTGTCCGTGCTCGAACGCCTCGCCAGGCGGTATGGCCATCGCCAGGCGCTGATGGGCATCGAGATCATCAACGAGCCGAACACCACCACGTCCTGGCCGATGATGAACGTGACCGAACGCTACGAGGCGGTCGACCCGGAACTCGCCGAAGGCACTGGCCCGATCGCATTCGACTGGCTCAAGAACTTCTACATCACCGCCTACCACCGTCTGCGCGACGCCGACAAGGGCGCGCTGCCGGCAGACAAGGCCGTGGTGTTCCACGACGGTTTCGACATCGAACAGTGGAAGGACTTCATGCGCGGGTCCGATGGCAGGCTCGCGCCGGAATTCGAGAACGTGGTCCTCGACACCCACCAGTACCTCATGACCGCCGAAATGATGGGCTGCCCGCAGACCGTGGAAGGCTACGACGACTTCGTGAGGAACACCTACGCGCCGATGATCGCCGAGATGAGCGAATACTTCCCGGTGATCGTGGGGGAGTGGTGCCTGTTCAACTCCGTCGGCTGCGGCGTGGACACCCACGGCGGCCAAAGCGTGCTCAACGGCGAGGAAGGCGCGCAGGCCGAGACCCTGACCGCCGAACAGAAGCGCTCGCTGTACCAGGGCGTGGCCGAATCCCAGCTCGCCGCATGGAGCAAGGGCAGCGGCTTCTACTACTGGAACTACAAGCTGCTCACCGACACCGTCAACACCCCTGGCTGGATCGGCTGGGACGCATGGGACCTCGGGCGCTGCATCGCCCAAGATTGGTTCCCCGTCCAAAAGTGATTCCGTCGGACGCAAGTAATCGTACAAAGCAACGCGTGATATCAAGAACATTAAGGAACGACAATGCTGCATAATCCGATCTTCAAAGGCTTCAATCCCGATCCGGCCATTTGCCGCAAAGGCGACGACTACTACGTGGCCGTCTCCACCTTCGAATGGTTTCCGGGCATTCCGATTTACCATTCGAAGGATATGAAGCATTGGGAGCTGCTCACCCACGTGCTTACTGATGATACGAATCCGAACCTCACCAAGCTGCCAAGCGCTAAGGGCATTTGGGCTCCATGCCTCACGTATTGTGAGGAAGAGGACATGTTCTACGTGATTTACGGCGTTATGAATTCCATGAATGCACGCTATTTCGACGTGAATAATTATCTGATTAAGTCGAAGAGCATTGAAGGTCCGTGGAGTGAGCCGGTATATCTGACATCTTCCGGTTTCGACGCGTCCATTTTGCATGATGACAATGGCAAGAAGTACATCGTCAGCTTGGAATGGGAGACCCGTGAAGGCTATGAGAAGCCGGGTGTGATCTGCTGTGTGGAATATGATCCGGAAACCAAGCATGTGGTTGGCTATCCGAAGCGTATATGGCGTGGCGCTACTGATCGTGGCTGCATTGAGGCTCCGCATCTGACCAAGCGTGACGGCTGGTATTACATTATGTGCGCTGAGGGCGGTACTGGCTACAACCATTCCGTGACCATGGGGCGTTCCCGCAATGTGTGGGGTCCGTACGAGCCGGATCCGAATGGCCCGCTGGTTACGTCACAGCCGAAGGAGTCGAACGAGCGTGCCGATGACGATCATCTGAAGCCGCGCTATTTCAACCCGGATTCCGTGCTGCAAAAGTCCGGCCATGGCTCGTATGTTGATTTGCCGAACGGCGAAACCTATTTGGTGCATTTGACGAGCCGTCCGTTTGTGCCGGAATTGCGTTGCACGCTTGGCCGTGAAACCGCTATCCAGAAGATGCAGTGGACGCCTGATGGCTGGCTGCGTATGGCTGACGGTTCCAATCTGGCGAAGATTGAGGTTGAGGAACCGAATCTGCCGGATGTGCCGATGCCGGAGATTCCGAACTTTGATGACTTTGATGGCGGCGAATTGGGCAACTGGTATTACTCGCCGCGTCAGATGCCGAGCACGTTTGCGAATGCTACGGAACGCCCGGGCTGGCTGCGTGTTCGCGGTGAAGAATCGCTTGCCTCGCTGAATCGTACGAGCCTGCTTACTCGCAAGCTGACGAGCGTGTATGCCACGGTGACCACCAAGATGGAGTTCGAGCCGGAAGTCTACCAGCACAGCGCTGGCTTGACCATCTACTACGACAACATGAATAACATTTTCCTGCGCAAGTATTATTCGCAGACGCTTGGCGGCAGCGCGATTTCGATTGTGCGTCTCGAAAACGGTGAAAACGATGGAAATGCTTGACACTCGCGTTGCTGTGGAAGACAAGCCGATCTATTTCCGTTTGAATATCGAAGGTCGTCGTACTTGGTTCGAGTGGGGTTATGATGGCGAGAACTGGACCAAGATTGGCCCGGATTTCGACACTACCACCTTCTCTGACGAATACTGCAAGTACGGCGAATTCACTGGCACCATGGTCGGCGTCGCCGTCACCGACGCCGCGTTGCATGAGAAGACTGCCGACTTCGACTTCTTCGACTACGAGGCGGACGAGACGAAGCCGGTCGACTGATCCCGCCCATCCGGCCACGATCATTCCGAAACCCCAATCCGGCCGTGGTCCGATTCCAACCGGCCGCGTGGCTGATTGCAGGACGCATACAATGGGCCAAGGAACGTTGCGAACGGTGCGTTCCTTGGCCCATTGGGCTGAAATAGGGGTTTGGTTTGGGCTGTTTGGTTTTTGAATAGGCGGAAACGGCAAGCCGGGCGAAACCCCGTACAGAAAGGCGGTGGGATGCATGGTGCTGGGCATCGACGAGCGAATCAACGGTGTGAACCTCGGTAACTGGCTGGTGCTGGAGAAATGGATGGATCCGGAACCGTTCGTTCGCACTGCCGAAGACGACGAAATCTGGATGCATCGCACGCACGGCGCCCTCTGGTCCGAGCGGAATCTCGCCGAGGAACTGCGCCGGCACCGCGACGCCTACATCACCCTGGAGGATTTCCGCATCATCGCCGACCATGGGCTCAATCTCGTGCGCATTCCCATACCATATTTCATCTTCGGCGACTGGCCCGGACATCCGGGCTGCATCGCATACCTCGACCGCGCGTTCCGTTGGGCGCGGGAGACGGGACTGAAGATCATGATCGACCTGCATACCGTGCCCGGCTCACAGAATGGTTTCGACAACGGCGGTCTGACGGGCGTGTGCAAATGGGCGCAGAATCCGGACTTGGTGGAATACGCGCTGAATGTGCTGGAACGATTGGCCCGCCGATATCGTGACGAGCCGACCCTACACAGCATCGAAGTGCTCAACGAACCGGTGAGCTGGTCGGTGTTCCATAGCACGTCGAACACGGCGAAGGACGTCCGCGAGGCCTCCGGCAGCACGCATGTCCCACTACGGTTCTGAAGCGCTTCTACCGTGACGCCTACACCCGGCTGCGCGCCATACTACGTCCGGAAACCCTGATCGTATTCCATGACGGCTTCCGACTGCTCCGCTGGGGCGATTGGTTCCGTCGCGCCGGCATGTGCAACGTCATGCTCGACACCCATCAATATCTCATCGCCATGGAGGAACCGTTGTTCGCGGGACCGGCACGCCGACTGTACCTGCAATCGCGGCACCTGCCATGGCTGTACCGAATGCTGGTGGGTGCGCGCGAAATCGCCATCCGTTCGGCGGCCCGCCATATCCCTGTACTTGTGGGCGAGTGGTGCGTGGAGAACCGGTGGGCCCTGCACGGCCGAAACCGAGCGGACGCATACCGTCAAGTATCGCGATTGCAACGCGCGGCATGGGACGCATCAGCAGGACAGATCTATTGGAGCTACCAGCTTGCACGCTCCGCGAAACCGGGCAGTGGTGAGGGAAAACCGCCGCGAGATCCGCGCAACGGCGGCAATCTCGAGGCATGGGACCTGACCCGCGTATGGCGTCACGGATGGATGCGGTCAGATACACCCCACGATGACATGTCATCGGCGCCGTCAATCAACGACAATCGACGCAAAGGGCATTAGACTCGGAGTCATGGCAGAGGAAGAGACTTCGAAACGTACCCGCAAATCGCCACAAGAGCGTCGTGCGGAAGTGCTGGATGCGGCGGTGCAGCTCATCAGCGAACGCGGATTCAACGGCATTTCCATCCAGGACGTGGCCGATCGCGTCGGCATCTCCAAACAGGGGGTATTGCGTTACGTCGGCAGCAAAGACAACATGCTGGCGATGGTATTCAACGAATACTACGGCCAAACCGGCACTCCGGAAGACTTCTTCGCTTCCGGCATGCCCGGCAGCAATCCGACCGCGCCGTTATTTCCCGCCTACCTGCGTTATCTGGTGAAGCACAATTCCCGCCGGCGCATGATGGTGCAGCTGTTCACCGTACTGTCGGCCGAATCCCTGAACCCGGACCATCCGCTGCATGATGAATTCATGGAACGAATGGACAACATCTGGGCACATTATTCCCGTTATCCATGGTTGGTTCCGCCGCAACTCGGCTCATGGGAGGAAAGCATGCGGCCGGTGGTGCGCAAGGCCATGGAAATCATGGATGGCATCCAGCTGTGGTGGCTGCGCGAACCGGAAGTCGACCTATGCGCAGAATGGGCTGAAATGGAAAACCTGCTGTTCCCCGAGCCCCTGTGGGACGCCTACCGCTGATTCGGATTTATTGATTTGGTCGTGTCCGTTCCGCCGGTTGGTTGCGATTGCGTGATTCTGATGATTGTCTATCTGCTTTCGTTTTTCGACCTGCGGTTTTTGGACTTGCGGTTTGGTTTGCGGTTTGCGGTTTGGTTTGCGTGAAGCACCCTTTTGCTCACGGATTGCGATTTGCGATTTGATTGGTGGTTTGTGGCTTGCACGAGTCCAATCGCAAGCCACCCTTTTGCTCACGGATTGCGGAAACGTGCGTTTTTGCGCATACGTGCGCTGAATTATCTGATTTTAGAAATAGGAAACGTTGGAATTCCGCCATTTGCGATTTTGCATAATGGCATACGATTACCCCTTTTCGCTCACATACGTATATTGACGGCTTGATTTACTTTGCGTGAGCGAAAGGGGGTATTGAATAGTGCGATTACGCAATGTGGTTACGCAACGCAATCGCACTATCGCATACAACTACGCCACAGTGAACGTGGTGCGCTTCAAATCGCGACGACGGCTCGAATGGCCGATCAACACCTCGAACTCGCCCGGCTCGACGATACGGTTGGCATCCGAATCGACGATAGTGCACCCCGAAACCGGAATATCGAACGCAACGGTCTTGGTCTCACCCGGCTCAAGCTCCACGCGCTGGAACGCTTTGAGCTCGCGGTCCGTCCAACTGTAGGACGTCACGATATCGCCGATATACAACTGCGCTACTTCGATGCCCTTGCGCTCGCCGGTGTTGGTGAGCGCAACCTCGGCATGCACGGTATCGGTGGTGGCGAACGTGCCGGAAGCCGGAACGTTCGTGATTGTCGGTTCGCCGTATTCGAAGGTCGTGTAGCCGAGGCCCTCGCCGAACGCGAACGCCGGATCCTGCGTGAGATCGGCATAACGATTGCCGTGCTGGCCACGGATCTGGTTGTAATAGACCGGCAGCTGGCCCGCATGACGCGGGAAGGTGATCGGCAGACGTCCGCTCGGCTCGGTTTCGCCAAGAATGATTTCGGCGATGGCCTGGCCACCCTTCATACCCGGATTCGGCGCCCACATGAACGCGCTGACACCGTCGGCCGTGGATTCGTCCACGATCACGCCATTCGTGCCGATCACGCATGCCGGCATCACCTGCGGCTTGGAGCTCATCAGCACCACGACCAGCGGCTTGCCGGTCTCGCGGGCCACGTCGGCAAGCGCTTCGAGCATGGCGTTCTGCCCGCCGAGCAGTTCCAGTGTGGCGGTGGAGCAGGTCTCGCCGACCAACTGCACCACATCGCCCACAACGGCGACAACAAGGTCGGAACGGCGTGCGTTCTCCACCGCCTCATCCAGCAGCTGCTGGTCGAACTTGGCGGAGACGGCGAGCTTCGGACGAGGCTGGCCATCCGGATAGAACTCGCCTTCCGGATCGTCCACCAAATCGATGATGTTCGCACCACGCGAATACGCAACCTCGCATCCTTCGGGCGCAAGCTGCTTGAACCCGTCAAGCACGGTGGTGATCATCTCACGCGGTTGGCCATCCGGCATCCAATTGACCTGACCGGAATTGCCGGCCCAATCGCCCAACTGCTCCTGCGCGTCATCGGCAAGCGGCCCCACCACGGCGATGCGCTTGCCCGCCGCAGCCGAGAACGGCAATGCGCCGTCATTCTTCAGCAACGCCACGGATTCGCGTGCGATCTGCAGGTTGAGCTCCTGATGGGCTTTGGAGCCGATAACCGTCTTGATGCGCTCTTGGTCCGGCAGGCGCGGATCTTCGAACAGGCCCAGGCGGAACTTAAGGGCGAGGATGCGGGACACGGCTTCGTCGATCAGCGATTCGTCAAGCAATCCGGTGCGTACCGCTTCGATCGCACCTTCGTAGAACTTCGGCGTGGTCATGATCAGGTCGTTGCCGGCCTTGACCGCGTCCGCGGCGGCGTGCACGTAATCGGCCTTGACCTTCTGCTCCACACGGAACGGCCGACGTTGTCCCAGTCGGTGATCAGCGTGCCCTGGTAGTGCCAGTCGCCGCGCAGCTTGTCGGACAGCAGCCACTTGTTGAAGGTGACCGGCACGCCGTCGATGGATTCGTAGCCGAGCATGAACGTGCCGCAACCCTCCTCGCCACGCGTTCGAACGGCGGCAGGAACCACGATTCCAGCTTGCGGTGGGACAGGTCCGCTTCGGAAGCGTCGCGGCCGCCCTGCGTTTCGGAATAGCCGGCGAAATGCTTGGCGCAGGCCAGAATCGCATCCTTGGCGAGCGGCTCGCCGGCCTTGGCGCCGCCCTGATAGCCCTTGACGATGGCGGAGGCCATTTCGCCGATAAGATACGGATCCTCGCCGAACGTCTCGTCCACACGGCCCCAACGGGTGTCGCGGGCGATGCACAGCACGGGGGAGAACGTCCAATGCACGCCGGTGGTGGAGACCTCTTCGGCGGTGGCACGTCCTGCGGCCTGAACCTTGGCCGTGTCGAAGCTTGTTGCCATGCCGAGCTGGGATGGGAAGATGGTGGAGCCTGGCCAGAAGGAATAGCCGTGGATGCAGTCGTCGCCGATGATCAGCGGAATGCCGAGGCGGGTCTTCGTGTTCACGGTCTCGACCGCGCGGGGCAGGTCCGCGGGGGAGGTGTGCAGAATCGAGCCGACGTGCTTGTTGACGATCAGGTCATCCAGATCGCCGCTGCGAGCATCAAGCTGCATCATCTGGCCGACCTTCTCTTCGAGGGTCATGCGTCCGAGCAAATCGGCGATGCGCTCTTCGGCAGGCAGGTTGGGATTCTTGTATGGCAGGTCGGTGGTGTTGGTCATGGATTGCTCACTTTCCTCGTTGAAGCGGTGTCCTTTAATTACCACTTGGTAGTTTACTATGATTTAGGTGATTTCACAAATCGACGCAGCGCATGTCGCGCATATTGCGGGCATCGCTTGTATGGCCGGTTTTGCAATGATTCGTCGGGGTGCCGCATCGGTTCCGCGCGTATATGCGGTCGGGTGGTGCCTAGGACCTGGCGACTGCCGACAAGGTCCGGTTTTTCCGTAGGTGGTTTTCAAACTCCGTAGGTGATTGGGGTCGGATGGTCACTGAAGGAACGGCTCAAATACGGCCGTTTCTCATCGCCGATGCCGCAGGTGACCGCCTACGGAACGGCAGAGCCACCTACGGAACGATGCCAGCTACGGGGTTTGCCATGGCGAAGGGCCGTTCCTTTTCGAAAAACCGGTGGAGAGATTGAAACCCTCGGAAAGGAACGGCCCTTGCGCGCCTGTGAATGCGTGGTCCTACGATCCGCCGGCGGCTACTTCACCTTCTTGATGAACAGAATCACCACGGCACCGATCGTTACGGCCGCGATGGCGATCGGGAATACTAAGAAGTAGCCGCCGGTGGCCACCACGATGGAGGAGACGACAATCGGCGCGATAACCTGTCCGAGTGTGTTGGCGAGGTTCAGGATGCCGAGAGCCTTGCCGGCCTCGTTCGGGTTCGGTAGCACGTCGACGTTCAGCGCCTGATCGACCACCATGTAGATGCCGTATCCGAGGCCCATGAGCGCCGCGTAGACGAACATGGAGAACTGGGACTTGAGCACCCACGGCACGGCGATGCCGATGGCGATGATGGTGGAGGAGACGAACACCGGTAGCTTGCGCTTGCCGATCCTGTCGGAGATCGGGCCGGAGACCAGGGGTACGACGAGGGGGACGACCATGGTGATCACGGCCATGGTGGACACGGTGGAGGCCGCGGCCTTGGCGTCCTGTCCGATGTACTTCATGCATACATACAGCTGGTGGCCGACGATCATGTTGTAACCGAAGATGAGCATCAGACGTCCGACGAGCGCCAGATAGAAATCGCGCGCGCCCTTGGTCGGCGGGCGGAACTGCATGGCGATCTGCCTGATGTCGAATCTCTCGGCGTCGGCCGTGGCCGCGGACAGTTCGCGCGGGAGCAGGAGCACGGTGCCGATGCCGCACAGGCACCAGCAGATGGTGTCGATCATGAAGCCGGTCTTCGGAGCATCGATGAAGGCGGAGCCGATGATGGTGCCCGTGGACTGGCCGACGATCTGGCCCGCGCCGTAGAATGCGGACATGGAGCCGCGGTATTTCTGCGGAACGCGGTCGGACAGGATCGCCACGCATGGCGCGATCATGCAGTTCAGGCTGATCTGCAGCAGTGACCAGGAGGCGATGATGGTCGGCAGCGTCGGGGAGATGGAGGTCAGGTAGAATCCGATGCCGGCGATCGGTCCGCCGATGATGATCCATGGCGTGCGCTTGCCGAAACGGCTGTGGGAGGCGTCGGACAGCGAGCCGAAGATGACGTTGGAGATCAGGGCGAAGATGATGCCGATGGAGTTCATCGTGCCGAGGATCGTTTCGCCCTGACCGATGCCGAGCGTGTTGAAGCGGGCTGGGAGCAGCACGGTGGATCCGATGGTGCCGGACATCATGAAGACGATGCAGAAGAAGATGAAGCCCGCGCCGAAGCGTCCAAGATTCAGTTTGCTTACCGGTTTACCGGTGTCGGGAGTGAGTTCCTCGGCGGTTCGTCCCTCGGCTGGAGCGTCTTCTTCGGGGCGATCGCCGTGATGATCCCGTTCGGCTACTGGTTCACCTTCGCGAATACGCATGAGATCGCGTCCATGAAACCGGGCGATGGCGTGGATGGGCGCGCCGGCAGAATTCCCGTCGGCGACCATTTCAAGGCGCTTGCGCGCAACAAGTACTGGTGGCTCACGCTGGGGCTCAACGACCTACAACGGCATGGCCGCCTACATCGCCAAGTACGTGCTCGGCAACTCCAATCTGATCGCCGTGATCGGTCTGGCGACAGTGATCCCCATGGTCATCGGCCTGCCGTTCGCCGGACCGCTCGTGGCCCGGTTCGGCAAACGCAACGCCTCGATGGCCGGCCTGGTGCTCGTCGCCGTCGGCAGTCTGCTGGTGTTCGTCGATCCGAGCAACCTGTGGGTGTTCTTCGTCTCCATCATCGTGCGCATGGTCGGCATCATCCCGATGAACGCCGCGCTCAACGCCATGAGCGGCGACGTGGTGGAATATGGCGAATGGCGCAGCGGCGTGCGGTCCGATGGCATCGTGTTCAGCTCGTCCAGCTTCTCCATGAAGGTGGCCATGGGCGTTTCCTCGGCCGCCATCGCGTGGATACTCGGTGCCAGCGGATATGACGGCTCGCTCGCCGTGCGGTCCGATGCCACCGTCTCCGCCATGGTCAACACCTTCGTGTGGGTGCCGGTCGCCATGGTCGTGGTTATGGCCGCGCTGCTCTTCTTCTACGACCTCGACAAGCGCGTCGACCGGGTGGGCGGGGAGCTCGCCGCCCGTCGCGTGTAGCGCAAAGGCCATTGGGATTTCCGTGGAGTCCGGGCATGCATCCAGTGGGTGCGCGCCCGGACTTGTTGGCGTCGGGTTGTGAAAACATGCCTTGAAGACTGATGGGCCAAGGCTGCGATCCCGTTGTCCGGAGCACCCATATACTTACCTTTAGTAATGACTATTAGTAACGAATAGGGTGCCATGGTGGAATCGCGAAGCGGGCAACGACAACTGTCCCTGGACGACGTGCGTGATCTGATCGACGTGTGCTGGATGGCGAAACGCATCACCGAAGCGTTGCCGGAACTGCCGAAAAACATGAAGCCTCGTCACGTGCATGTCATCGACGCCATCTGGAATCTCAATCATCGTGCCGGATCCCCGGCTCCCGCCG
>ENA-OQNM01000523-OQNM01000523.1-human-gut-metagenome-genome-assembly--contig:-NODE-523-length-13864-cov-2.962583_pt1 | contig 13864 bp, 15 predicted proteins | sample MGYA00242632_ERZ504886 | MGnify/ENA primary metagenome ERZ504886 (study PRJEB26092, sample SAMD00036424) | human gut metagenome | host: Homo sapiens | study: EMG produced TPA metagenomics assembly of... | reverse complement strand
ACCTGCTTCACGGAATGGCGGTGCTACTTTATTTTTTACGACTTTGACACGGGTATGGTTACCAATGACTTCTCCTGCCTGCTTCAGCTGTTCTACACGGCGCACGTCCAGACGGACAGAAGAATAAAACTTAAGTGCACGGCCACCGGTCGTCGTCTCCGGATTTCCAAACATAACACCAACTTTTTCACGGAGCTGGTTGATAAAGATTACAATACAGTTTGACTTGCTGATCACACCGGTCAGCTTACGAAGCGCCTGACTCATCAGACGTGCCTGCAGGCCCACATGGGAATCTCCCATATCTCCGTCAATTTCCGCCTTTGGCACAAGAGCTGCTACCGAATCGACAATTACAATATCGACTGCTCCGGAACGCACCATGGTCTCGGTGATCTCAAGTGCCTGCTCTCCGCAGTCCGGCTGGGAAATATAGAGATTGTCAATATCAACACCGATATTCTTTGCATAGACAGGATCAAGCGCATGCTCTGCGTCAATGAATCCGGCAATTCCGCCCTGCTTCTGCACCTCTGCCACACAGTGCAGTGCAACGGTAGTCTTACCACTGGACTCCGGTCCGTAAATCTCAATGATACGTCCTTTCGGAAGTCCTCCGAGTCCCAATGCAATATCCAGACTGAGGGATCCTGTAGGAACCGTTTCCACGTTCATATTTGCGGAATTGTCCCCCAGCTTCATCACAGATCCTTTGCCATACTGTCTCTCGATCTGTGCGATTGCCGCATCCAGTGCTTTTAATTTATCGTCCTTTGCCATAATATTCTCCTTCTTATCGAACTTATGTTCGTATCTATGTTCTAATAGTAGTATATTTTGTTTGTATTGTCAATGCAAAATTTTAAATGGGGAAATAAAAAAAGACAGTCGCCCTGCAACTGCCTTTTATTATACGTTGTATCCTGCTCGCGTCAAGAAGTGTTTTCAGGTAATCCTCAATCGCATCCTGCGTCTGTAACCCTACCATCTTCTTTTGAAACATTCCATCTTTCATGAATACCAGCGTAGGAATACTCACAATCTGGTAATTTAATGCAAGCTGTGGCTGCTCGTCCACATTTACTTTGCATACTTTCACCTGATCTCCCATCGATTCTGCAACTGCATCCACAACCGGTGACTGCATCTGACAAGGGCCACACCAGGATGCCCAGAAATCAATCACGACCGGCACCTTTGCACCGACTACTTCTGCTTCAAAGTTTTCTTTTGTAATTGTTACAACTCCCATGATCTTTCCTCCTTTGATTAATTCTTACTGAACTCGGATAATACGAGTCCTTCGTTTCGGTCAAGTGTCATGCCGACACTCCATGCATTGACAAATAAAAGAAGCGGATTTCCCTTCATATCAATAACTTTCTTCATATCTGAAGTACCAGTCAGCGCGTCCACATCCACTTCATCCTTGTTCTCGATCCAGCGGATATGTTCATATGGAAGATTCTCCAGACGGATCTCCACATTATACTCGTTTTCCAGACGGAACCGGAGTACATCAAACTGCAGCACACCAACTACTCCTACTATGATTTCCTCCATACCGCCTTTGTATTCCTGGAAAATCTGGATCGCACCTTCCTGTGCAATCTGTGTTACTCCTTTTACAAACTGCTTGCGCTTCATGGAGTCGATCAGACGTACACGTGCAAAATGTTCCGGCGCAAATGTCGGGATTCCCTCAAACTGAAACTTGTCCTTTGCCGTCGTGAGGGTGTCCCCGATAGAGAAAATGCCGGGATCAAAAATACCAATAATATCTCCCGCATATGCTTCTTCTACCATTTTACGCTCGTCTGCCATCATCTGCTGCGGCTGGGAAAGCTTGATCTGTTTGTTTCCCTGCACATGGAATACTTCCATGCCCGCCGTAAACTTACCGGAACAGATACGCATAAACGCAATACGGTCCCGGTGATTTTTATTCATATTTGCCTGAATCTTAAAGACAAACGCAGAAAAATCTTCCTGAAACGGATCAATCATTCCGATGTCTGATTTCCGGGCCATTGGCGCATAAGTCATCTTCAGGAAATGCTGCAGAAAAGTTTCCACACCAAAATTGGTCAGGGCAGAACCGAAAAATACCGGGGAAAGTTCTCCCTTTGTCACAAGTTCCATATCAAATTCCGCACTGGCACCGTCAAGAAGTTCGATTTCGTCATCCAAAATTGATTTTTTCTCCTCACCAATCTCGTCGATCAGTGCCGGATCATCGATATCAATAATCTTTTCGGAACCTTCTTTTGTTCCCTTTAATGTATCGGCAAATGTCATAACTTTTCTGGTATGACGGTCATATACACCTTTGAATTCTTTTCCGGAACCGATCGGCCAGTTGACCGGATACGTTGCGATTCCCAGTTCATTTTCAATATCATCAAGAAGCTCAAACGTATCATTTGCATCACGGTCCATCTTATTGATAAATGTAAAAATCGGAATATGGCGCATTACGCATACCTTAAACAGCTTACGTGTCTGCGCCTCTACTCCTTTGCTTGCATCAATCACCATGACTGCGGAATCCGCCGCCATAAGTGTACGGTAAGTATCCTCCGAGAAATCCTGATGTCCCGGGGTATCCAGAATATTGATACAGTATCCGTCATAGTTAAACTGCAGCACCGACGAGGTGACCGAAATACCCCTCTGCTTCTCGATCTCCATCCAGTCAGACACCGCATGTCTTGCTGTTGCCTTTCCTTTTACGGAACCGGCAAGATTGATGGCTCCTCCGTAAAGCAGGAACTTCTCCGTCAGAGTCGTCTTACCTGCATCCGGATGGGAAATGATAGCGAATGTACGCCGTTTTTCTATTTCTTTTCTTAAGTCACTCACAGTATATCCTCCAAACCAATTGCACACTGTACCTCATTTTATACTAAAAACTATGTATTTGCAAGTGCTACTGGATGGGAGTGATCACGATCTTATCTGCGGATACTCCGGTCTTACGCTTTACAATATCTTCGACCTGCGCCCGCTTGGCATCGGTTGCCTCCCCCATATTAAGAACCACATCACAGCCGTCATCATTCATACTGACAACCACATCCGTAAACCCTTTTGCCTCCAGCATCATTTCTGCATTGGACTCTTTCTCCGCAATATCCGTCAGTGTAATCATTTCATTGACCGCATCTTTCTTTTTGGACTCATCCAAAGAATCATTGTCAATGATTGCCTGCAGGGTTTCTTTATTTTTGGAACGCACCTGTTCCCGGTTAAGTTTCACTTTTGCCGCATAGTCGGAATCCCCGCTTGTCACAGAGGTAAGTACCGTCTCTCCCGGATTTTCCACATCTTCCGTCGATGCATCCGCCAGATCTTCCTTGCTGCTTGTGATATCCAGATCCTCCCCGGTTTCATAATCTTTATCCGCCTGGTCACTTACGGCACCCTGATTCATATTAGCTACCGTCTCGGCATCTTTGATATCAGCGCCCTTTTTGTCATAAGTAACATAACCGGCCACCGCAATCAGCACCGCCAGCGTTGTAATAACAATCTGATTTTTATGCACTCTTTTTTTCACGTCTATTCCTCCTGTACCGACATTTTAACTACTACTACCTTATGCGCTTCCACCGGAAATAATGACATTACCGCGTTGGAAATTTCTGTAACGGTCTTTGCATTTCCTCCACCCTGTGCCACAACCACAACCCCTTCAATTTTCGGCATCTGCCTGCAGATCACATAGGGCTGTCTGGTATCACCGGTATCGTACACCACCGTTGTCTCTTCCTTTTTGTTTCCATCTTTTGTCACATTTTTATCCAGCTGGTCGGTTCCCTCATCGGAAAATGTCAGCATTACACGGGTTTTTCCCACCCCGTCCATGTGTTCAAGCAGCTCCTTCAGCTGCTGCTGCAGCTGCTCTTTATAGGAATCTTCCGTCTGCAGCTGCTGCCCCTTTTGTTCCTGCGTCTGTGTTTCTTTCTGGCTTTGTTTTGCCCCCGTCGGCATCGCAACGATCATTACCATCACCCCAAGCAGAATCAGTACAACGAAATCCGATTTATTCCTCTTTTTGATCCACTTTCCCAAGATACTGTTCAAAAATATTCTCTCCCTTCTCCTGATATTCTATGCTTTCCATCTGCTCGACAATCTCATGCAGCTGCTGCCTTGCCTCTTCTTTTTTCATTCCTCCCACATAGACCAAAAGCGGCTGTGCCAGCACGGTGATCACGAGCACGCTGACAAAAAAATGAAAATATTTCTGATAGGTTTCCTTTGGTGTCAGATATGACAACAGATAAAAAATCAGCATCAGCACGAAATAATTTTTCACAAATGTAAGTACAACTTCCATGTTCTCCTCCCTCCTCAATAGATGAAACTGGTGGAAACACTGATTATGGATGTGGTAATAAAAAATAAAAGCAGCGCATCCAGCTGTATGGTACAAAAAAGCGCGCATCCCCTGGCAGCGGCCTGCACACACTGCGCAATCCGGCTGTCTGCGACCGGTGCCAAAAATGCAGCGGTCAGGCGGTACATCACAGAAAAACAGAAAGATTTCAGCAGCGGTGTCATCCCGATTACAAGAAGAAGGATAAGGGCAGCCGCGCCAATGCTGTTTTTTATGAGGATTCCGCTTCCGAGCAGGATCTCTGCTGCGGAACCGAAGGTATTTCCTACTCCGGGAACCGCGGATATACTGTTAAAAATACTGTTTGTGGAAAGCCTGTCTCTTGCAGGTACAATCAGAGACTGTACAACACCGATTCCCATAACGGCAGTCAGCCCGCCTTTTTAAGACCAGTCGTATTCCGTCTTCGAACAGCTGCGCCATCTTCCCAAGTTTTGTTTCCTCAAACAGGTTATCCATCAGAAGAAGCAGCACAAACACATGAACCCCCGGCAGAAAAATAAATTTCATTCCCAGTTCCAGCAGATACATCAGTCCGAATGCCAGCTGATAAAAGGAACCCGCAGATGCCGCATTGCCGGAGCAAAACAGCGTTGCCGCATACAAAGGCACAAATGCGGTCATAAATGCCACCAGACGGTCAATCCCCTGATCTACCACCTCTGAGATCAGGGCAAATGATTGCAGCAACAACAGAACCACCCCAAGATAAACAATAAAAAAGCTCATCTGCGAAACATACCCCTGTCGCGTCATCATCACTTTTCCGTACAGCGCAAATAAAAGTCCTATGGCAAACATCTGCAAAAACATTGCTTTGCAGCCGTGATTTCATAAAAAAATAAATCTGCAATATATTCACAGATCATTCCCGCATCCAGTCCGCCTGTTCCTTCCGTCACCAGTTTATTCACCATTTTTTCAAAATCCATCTTTTCCGGCAGATCCTGCGTCTGTGCATTGATATCCGTAAAATCAAGTTCTTTTATGATCTCATCCGCCTCGGCCGCCATCACATTTTGCGGCTGTAAAAAAATCATCCATACGAACAAAACAGACCAGAACAAAATTTTAGCTATTTTTTTCATTTCTACCCCCCGGTCATCTGTTCGATCAGCCGCAACAAAACCCACAATTCCGGAATGGACAAAGCAACGATCGATAATTTTGCAAACAGTTCAATCTGTCCTGCGACAGATCCATATCCCGCTTCCCGGCAGACCGATGCGGAAAAATCGGCAACATATGTAATTCCAAGCATCTTTAACAGTGCTTTCAAAAGTGCCGGATCTACCGGAAGCGTGTCCATCAGTTCCCGTAAAAAATCCAGGATAAACGAAATTCTTGACAGTGTGTATCCGAAAATCAAAACCGATGCTGCAATTCCCACAAGCAACGCCAGCTCTCCCTTTTCTTTTTTCAGCAAAAGAGCCAGAAAAACCGCAGCAATTCCGATCATTCCTATCTTTATCATAGACATCACATACGAAACAGGGTTTCCATCGTTGTAAACAGTTCACTGATACAAGGCACGATCCAGAACAACACTATTATCAGACCTGCCAGGCTCAGCAGAAATGCCTGTTCCTCCCTTCCACTATGCTTGAGAATCTGGCTGAGTACTGCCACAACAATTCCAAGCGCTGCAATTTTAAAAATAATTGTTACACTCATACACTCAAGGTTCCCTTCCTACGCCTTTACACCAGAAGAATGATCATAACCACGCCGGTCAGCATTCCAACAGGCAGATACACCCGCTGTTTTTTAAAAAATTCCAATCGTGACTCTGCCAGAAATTTTTCCATCCGTTTTCTGCAGATTTCATTGCATCGCAGATTCTCTGCACTGCTTTCGCCATAAAATGCTCCTGCGGCAGACGTAAGGATTTCCCAGCCCTCCTGCCCGATCTGCAGTTCTCTTTTGTGCTTCTGCAGACAATCCTGCCAGATTTTGTGTCCGCTTGGATTCTGATGGTTGCGCATACATACACAGACCTCATCCAGAAATGCCTGCATGGATGCATCTGCCGTTTCATAAAAAGACAAAAAATCGCACAACCGCACATGTTCCTGTTCCAGTGCATATCCCCAGCGCACAAACAGGCGTATCCATTCCCCCGCCATCCGCTGTCTGGCTTTTTCCCCCTCTGCCCATTTGTACAGAAATCCAGCACACCCTGCCAGTATCAGGACGGTTCCGAAAATCCTTGCCACAATGGATTTCCTCCTCCCTCATATACGGTGAGAATCCGGCGCCCGTCCGGTTCTCTCTGCAGACCGATGAGCCGCATCTGTGAGCGGATCAGATCCAGTCCGCCCATCTGCAGGCGGTGCAAAACCTCTAAGACACTGCCGGCATGTATAGTTCCAAGGATCGATACCCCGCACCGGGCACAGTCTGCCACCGCAGCAAAGTCCTCCGGAAGTCCCAGTTCGTCCACTGCAATGATCTGCGGGGACATGGAACGAAGCAGCATATGGATTCCATGTTCCTTCGGACAATTGTCCAGCACATCCGTGCGGGGACCCAGATCGTTTTGCGGAATTCCCCGGTAACACGCGGCAATTTCCGACCGTTCATCGACTACCCCGACCTTTTTCCCGGCACGCAGGTGATTTCCTTTCGAAAGCAGCCGGATACAATCCCTTAAATAGGTTGTTTTTCCGACCCCGGCGGTGCAAAGAAAAACGTAATGATATACATTCTCTCCGCAATACAGCCATGGAATCAGTACCGATGCACACCCCTTTTTTTCGTGAGCCAGACGGATATTTAAACCGCTGATACAGCTTAACAGCTTCATACAGCTTGAGGTTCCGTGTTTCTCATAGCTTGCCCGCCCGGAAACCCCGATCCTGTGCCCGCCTTCCAGCGTAAAATACCCCTGTCGCAGTTCTTCTTCCAGTGCATACACGGAATATCCACTCAGATAATTCAGTACCTCCCGCATATGTGCTTCCGTGAGCAGCCCAATCTCTTTTTCTTTCTCATCCGCATATAAAATTTCCAGCGGTTGTCCGACCCGAAGCCGGATTTCTTCTGCCCCGCACAACGTTTCTGCTTCCATCTGCGTTCGAAAATCTACCGGAAGATATTCTGTAATCTCCATTCTGTCACTTCCTCCATGTTTCTTTCCATAAAAAATGAGCCATAAGGACAAATCCCTATGACTCATTTATATGTTTTATATGTGATTTTAGAACATCCGATTTACATACGGTCCGGTGCGGAAAAACCAAGCACATCGATACAGGTCTCAAGAATATTTTTGGTCAGTACCAAAAGACCGATATAAGAAGCCTGTACCTTAAGATCTTCCTCGGAAAGAATCTTTGTCTCATGATAAAATCCGTTGAATGCATTGGCCAGTTCATAAATATATGCACAGATCTTGTGCGGTGCTTTCTCCTCATATGCATTTTCCATCATGGCATTGAAACGTGACAATACAAGCATCAGGTTCTTCTCACTTGCAGAATGTGCCCCAAGAATCGGTGCATCCGGCAGCGAATTTTTTGCAGTGTATTTCTTTAAAATGGATTTAATACGCACAATCGTATATAAAATATACGGTCCTGTATTCCCTTCAAAAGAAGTAAAACGCTCAATATCAAAACAGTAGTCCTTGCTTGCCTGATTGGACAGATCTCCGTATTTGACTGCTGCCAGAGCAACCGTTTTTGCAGTCTGCTTTGCCTCTTCCTCGGAAATATCGAGGTTTTCCTTTTCTTTCTGGTTCTCTGTAATCTTTTTGAGCATCTCCTCATTGATCTCATCAAGCAGATATTCCAGACGCATAACGCCGCCCTCTCTTGTCTTGAACGGTTTTCCGTCTTTTCCGTTCATGGTACCGAATCCGATATGGGTCAGTTCCACATCCGGTCCGACGAGTCCGGTCTTTCTTGCACAGCGGAATACCTGTACGAAATGCATGCTCTGACGCTGATCCGTCAGGTAAATAATGGCATCCGGGTTGTAATCCTGCATACGCATCACAATCGTAGCAAGATCTGTCGTACTGTATAAGGAAGCTCCGTCTGACTTTAAGATGATACATGGCGGAATCTCTTTTGTATCCGTATCCTCTTTGACATCCACAACCAGAGCCCCTTCGCTCATGTAGGCAAAGCCCTTGTCCTTCATCATCTGTACCATATCCGGAATATACGGCTGTGCATCCGACTCTCCCTTCCAGAGCTCAAAGGAGACATTCAGATTATCATAGTTCTTCTTTAAATCTGTCACGGAAACATCCAGAATGTGTGCAAGAAGTGCACGGTATCCCCGTCTGCCGGCCTGCAGCTGGCTGGTTGCCTCCATGGCAGCCTCACGGAACGCTTCGTCTTCCTTACTCTTTTGCTGGCAGTCGGATAGATATCCTCCAGTTCGGAAATGGTAAACGGCGCCTCTTTCGGATATTCTCCGGTATAGCTTTCATCATAGTATACCAGATCCGGCTTACGCTCTTTTAATTCTACAATGATCAGTCCCATCTGCAGACCCCAGTCTCCCAGATGCACATCACCGATCATGTGATGTCCCATAAATTTGCCGATCCGCTTGATACTCTCTCCAATGACAGCAGAGCGCAGATGTCCGACATGCAATGGCTTGGCAACATTGGCCCCGCCGTAATCTACAATAATGGTCTTCGGATGTGCCGCTTTGTCACAGCCAAATCTTCCCTCATCTGCTTTCATATCGCTGACATATTTCGCCAGATAGGCAGGACTTACTTTCATATTGATAAATCCCGGTTTTACAGACTCTACGCTCTCAAACAGTTCTTTTTCTGCCAGCGCCTGCGCAATCTTATCCGAAATTATGAATGGTGCACACTTGTACTCCTTTGCTGCAGCCATTGCTCCGTTACACTGGTATTCACACAGGTCCGGACGATTGGAAAGTGTAACTTTCCCGTATTTTGCATCATATCCCTGACCGGTAAATGCATTTGTCACCTGCTCGGTGATCAGATCTATTAATGTCTTCATCCTAGGGTTCTCCTCTTTTTTTACTACAGATTATTGTATACATCATAGAAGAAAAAGTCAAACGCTTCTTCGTATCTGACATTTTTCTTCATACAAAAACGGCTGCCACATTACGCGGCAGCCGTCTCCACTTTTATCAGTTCTATCCGTTATTGTCTAATTGTTCTTTCCGGAAAGGTACTCATCAATACCCTTTGCAGCTGCCTTACCTGCTCCCATTGCAAGGATAACGGTAGCGGCACCTGTTACGGCATCTCCACCTGCATAAACACCGTCTTTGCTTGTTGCACCGGTATCTTCGGTTGCAACGATACACTTGCGGCGGTTTGTCTCAAGCCCCTTGGTTGTGGAAGAAATGAGTGGGTTTGGAGAGGTACCGAGTGACATGATCACGGTATCACAATCCATCTCATACTCAGAACCAGGAATCTCCACCGGACTTCTTCTTCCGGACGCATCCGGCTCACCGAGTTCCATCTTGATGATGCGCACACCCTTTACCCAGCCATTCTCATCGACAAGAATTTCCGTCGGATTCTGCAGCAGATCAAAGATGATTCCCTCTTCTTTTGCGTGATGTACTTCTTCCTTACGTGCCGGAAGTTCTTCCTCACCACGACGGTATACAATATGTACCTCTGCGCCGAGACGAAGTGCGGTTCTTGCAGCATCCATGGCTACATTACCACCACCGACAACGACAACTTTCTTTCCATGGGAAATCGGGGTTTCATATCCTTCCTCAAATGCTTTCATGAGGTTGTTTCTTGTCAGGAATTCGTTTGCAGAGAATACTCCGTTTGCCTGCTCGCCAGGGATTCCCATGAAACGTGGAAGTCCTGCTCCGGAACCGATAAATACAGCCTCAAAGCCTTCCTTTTCCATCAGCTCATCGATCTTTACGGATTTACCGATGACAACGTTGGTCTCGATATCCACACCGAGTGCTTTTACGTTTTCTACCTCGGCTGCTACAACCTTGTCCTTTGGAAGACGGAACTCCGGAATACCGTAGCTTAACACACCACCGGCACGATGCAGTGCTTCAAAAATGGTCACATCGTAGCCAAGCTTTGCCAGATCTCCGGCACAGGTCAGACCTGCAGGGCCGGAACCGATCACTGCTACTTTGTGTCCGTTTAACTTCTCTGCTTTCTTTGGCTTGATACCGTGCTCGCGTGCCCAGTCTGCAACGAAACGCTCTAATTTACCGATGGCAACCGGATCACCCTTGAAACCGCGGATACATTTACCTTCACACTGGCTCTCCTGTGGGCAGACACGTCCACAGACAGCCGGAAGTGCGGAAGACTCGGAGATAATATGATAAGCCTCCTCAAAATTGCGCTCCTTGACCTGTGCGATAAATGCCGGAATATTGATAGAAACCGGACATCCCTTCATACACTGTGCGTTTTTACAATTTAAGCAACGGGAAGCCTCTGCAACTGCCTCTTCCTCGTTGTATCCATAACATACTTCCTCAAAATTCGTAGCACGAACCTTTGGTTCCTGCTCACGAACCGGTACTCTGACTAATCCTTCCATTACTTGTCACCTCCGCAATGGCCGCATCCACCGTGATGGGTAGCGCCCTCTTCATATGCGAGCTTTGCTCTGCCTTCTTCTGTCTTATACTGCTGCTGACGCTTCATTGCCTGATCAAAGTCAACGAGATGTCCGTCGAACTCAGGTCCGTCAACACATGCGAATTTTACTTCTCCGCCAACCATCAGACGGCATGCTCCACACATACCGGTTCCGTCTACCATGATCGGGTTCATGGATACAACGGTAGGAATCTCAAGCTTCTTGGTAAGGATGGTAACGAATTTCATCATGATCATCGGTCCGATTGCGACACATACATCATAATGTTTTCCCTCATCGATCAATGCCTGTAACTGCTGACAGCCATTTCCGTGAAATCCATAAGTACCGTCATCCGTACATACATATACATTTCCGGCTACTGCCTTCATCTCATCCATATAAAAAAGCAGATCCTTGGTACGGGAACCCATGATCACGTCTGCATCAATTCCGTGCTCATGCAACCATTTTACCTGTGGGTATACCGGTGCGGTTCCCAGACCTCCTGCGATAAATACAATTTTCTTTTTCCTGGTCTCCTCAAGGTTCTCCTCCTCACAGAGTTCGGACGGACATCCCAAAGGTCCAACGAAATCTTCGAGAGCATCGCCCTCATTTAAGGCCATCATACGCTCGGTTCCTGCGCCAATCGTCTGTACCACGATGGTGACAGTCTCCTTCTCTCTGTCATAGTCACAGATCGTAAGCGGAATACGCTCTCCTACTTCATCTGTCTTTGCAATGATAAACTGTCCCGGCAGACACTCATTGGCCACACGCGGTGCCTTGATGTCCATCAGGATAATGTTATCTGCCAATGTTTCTTTTCGAACAATCGGGTACATAAACTGCCTCCTGTATGTAATAAATTTAATCTAATCCCTGTTCTCTTTTTCTGCTGAATACAAAAAGAGGTGCATAGCACACCTCTTTATTGTATATGACTTCTTCACTTTTCGCAACGACTTTTTTACGAAAAATATACAAGCTCATCTTCCGGTTTCTGGGCTTTTTCGATGGAAATCGGGTAAAGAACCGGTCCTTTTCCCTTATATTCCCGTGCAAATTCGACACGAATCTCTGCCGTAATTGTAATCCATGACTTGTGCGGAAGTTCCTCTTCCCGGTCATATTTACATTTGAAACCGATAAATGTCACATCCTCAATGCAGCAGGTCATCGCAAACCGTCCCGGAACAAACACGCCTTTCTTAAGTTTATCCGGATTATATACCAGAGCCAGGAATTTTACTTTCTTGCGATCGTATTTCTTGTAATTTTCCATGGCATCCATGTACCAGATAGCATAATCCGCATCGGTCAGCTCAATCACATCCTGATTGATATCAAACGGTAATTCCTCCGGACGCTCATCAATCGTTCCGTCCTTGCGCTCATAGACAATCTGTGCTTTCCGGTTGATGTTCTTAATGGTACGGCGCAGATGTCCGCGATCGGTATCATCATCTGTACGGTTAAAAATAACCACATCACTGGAAAAAACCTGTTCCTGCATCATTGCACGCATATTATTCATATACAGATCATACGTCGTAGAATCTACGGTTGCCAGTGACTGTACAATCACCCAGCCCTCCGGCATTTTTGCCTCAAGCAGCTTGTCCATCCCCCAGGTGCCGTTGTACTCGATAAAAATTTGTTCCGGCTGATAGGTGTCCTGGATTTCCTGCAGTTTTGCAGGCGTAAAATCCTCTTCCTCTTCGACCGTTACCAGCTTGAAGTTGATGGTTGCCAGTTTTGCTTCGTCATATTCTTTCTCACCGTCTTCGCACATGATGATAATTCCTTTCGAACCATCACCGAAGTTATTCTCAAACAGCGTTTCTTCTACGAGAGTTGTTTTTCCGCTGTCCATAAATCCTGTAAATAAATATACCGGAATATCCTGTGCCATAATTGCTCTCCTTACATTTTTATTGGGGTTTACAGCATTTTAAAGACCAAATGTCTTCAGTAATTCATCCTCATGAATCTCCGTTCCGATTACCACGATACGTCCGGTGTAATCCGGCTCACCCTCACGGATCTCATACTCGCCCGGAACCATATCAAAGTACAGCCAGGTACCATCGGTACTCTCCACCATACCTTTGGAGCGGAGGATATTGTCAGAATCGACAAACTTCTTAAGTACTTCCTCAAGTTTTGCACGCTCGAATTTGTGCGGTGTCTCCTTGCCCCAGCTGGTAAATACATCATCTGCATGATGATGGTGATGGTGCTCATGGTCATGGCAGCCACAGGTACAGTTTTCATCATGCTCATGGTGATGCTCATGCTCCTCATGATCATGGCAGCCACAGGTACAGTTTTCATCATGCTCATGGTCATGGTCATGGTCTTCGTGGTCATGATGATGATGCTCATGGTCTTCATGGTCATGATGATGGTGCTCATGCTCATGTTCTGCCTCTTCCTTTGCATGATGTGCCTCAGCAAGAGCCTTCATCTCCAGGTTATCCTGTCCTTCCATTACCTTAAGGATCTGTTCTCCGGATAATTTTGCCCAGTCTGTTGTAATAATGGCAGCCTTTGGATTCAATTCCTGAATTTTATTGACACAAAACTCCAGCTGTTCCGGTGTTGCATTCTGGCTGCGGCTTAAAATGACAGTTGTCGCATACTCGATCTGGTTGTTGAAAAACTCACCGAACGCCTTCATCTGCTTGCTCGCCTTAAGCGCGTTTACAACCGTTACCAGTGCGTTTAATTTTACATCCTGCTCTTTTTCAATATCAATCACGGACTTCATAACATCGGAAAGCTTACCGACTCCGGATGGCTCAATCAAAATACGATCCGGATGATACTTGGTGATGACTTCATTTAAGTTCTTTCCGAAATCACCAAC
>ENA-OQNM01000520-OQNM01000520.1-human-gut-metagenome-genome-assembly--contig:-NODE-520-length-13937-cov-3.539464_pt1 | contig 13937 bp, 13 predicted proteins | sample MGYA00242632_ERZ504886 | MGnify/ENA primary metagenome ERZ504886 (study PRJEB26092, sample SAMD00036424) | human gut metagenome | host: Homo sapiens | study: EMG produced TPA metagenomics assembly of... | reverse complement strand
GGCCATGGCATCCGTCATCACTTGCATAATGGCCTCTACATCCGCCGGGCGGGCAGGGCGCAGTTCAAATTTCATCTTGGTTCACCCTGTGTTTGGTCGTCTGGCCGCAATGCAGCGCTGCATCCAGCCGCCTTTTGTTGTAATAGATCGCAAACAGCACGGTTGCGGTAATCCAGGTCAGTGGGTAGCTGAATTCCACCACTGAAAGTTCATGCTTGAACGGCAGCGCCACCGCCAGCCACACAATACGCATGATGCACACCGCAAACACTGTGATGATGGTGGGCACCCGCACATCACCGCAGCCGCGCAGCGCGCCGGAAAAGATTTCAATGCAGATATAGGTCATATACACCGGCACCAGGTAGTGCATCATCTGCACTCCCTGCGCCACCACGGCATCGTCCGAGCTGAACAGCCGGAACAGCAGCTGGGCCAATGGATACAGCGCCAGGCTGATGCAAAGGGTGGTACCTGCCGTCATGGCAAGGCAGGTCATGGTGCCGCGGCGCACGCGGTCATACTGGCGTGCGCCAAAGTTCTGGCCCGCAAAGGTGGTAACGGCAATACCAAAGGAGCTGACCGTCATCCAGAACAGGAAGTCGATTTTGCCGTACACACTCCATGCGGCAACGGCAACGGTGCCAAACCCATTGATGGCGCTCTGGATGGTCATGTTGCTGATGCTGTACAGCGCGCTCTGTGCCGCGCCCGGCAGACCGATGCGGCAGATCGCCAGCAGCACGCTGCGTTCAATGCGGATATTTTTGAGCTGCAAATGCCACGGCATGCCCTGGGAGCCATGGATGCACCGCACTGTCAGCACGGCGCTGACCACCTGGCTGGCCACCGTGGCAATGGCCGCGCCGGCCACCCCCAGCGGAATGACCGCCACCAGCACAATATCCAGCACAATGTTGACGATGGAAGCCACGATCAAAAAGTACAGCGGCCGTTTGGAATCGCCCACCGCGCGCAGGATGTTGGTGCCCATGTTGTAAATCATCTGCGGGATCATGCCCAGAAAGTAGATTTGCAAATACTCGGACGCCATCCCCACGATTTCATCCGGCGTCTGCATCAGGCGAAGCACCGGGCGGCTGATGAGCAGGCCGATCACCGTCAGCGCCGCGCCGCCCGCAATGGCAAGGGCCAGTGCCGTGTGCACCTGGCGGTTCACTTCATCGTGGTCCCCCGCGCCAAAGCTTTGGGCAATAATCACCCCCGCGCCGCTGCACAGGCCCACAAAAAGACCCCACCAGCAGCTGCACAAAAGAGCTGGTTGCCCCCACAGCCGCCAGCGCCTGGGTCCCCACAAAGTTGCCGACGATCAGGGTATCCACCGTATTGTACAGCTGCTGGAACATGGTGCCCAGCCAGATGGGAAAAAAGAATAACAGCAGCTGCCGCGGTATGCTGCCTGTAATAATCGCGTTGTTCTGCTCCGGCGTTCTTGCCATAAACATCCTCCACATAACGTAAGCGCACCGCCACAGGTATTGTCCGCCCTGTCACAGTGCGCAGTCCTTTGCGGGGCGCGGTTTCTTCCTCAATTCCCGCCGCGCCATGCTTTTTCTATTCCTTACCTATTCAATGTATGCTATAATGTGGGTATTGTCAAGCTTTTGTTTTGTTGTTGAAGGTGGTCATGGTTTGAACAGTTCACTTGGTATTTTGTGGCAGGCGTGCCCCGGCGGTGCGCGCATTCTGCGCGTGTTTGGGGACAGCCCCTGCCCCGCGCTGCCAGTGCAGATCGAAGGGTTCCCTGTTGTGGAGATTGGCCCCTACTGCTTTGCGCAGAACCAGCGCAGCCAGCCTGCTGATGCCCGATTTTGGAGCGTTGACGGCCGTGGCCCCGCTGCTTACCCCCACCCCATTGCGGGGATTTTGTGCAGGGCGTTACCCTGCCCGCCGGGGTGCGGGCGCTGCATAACGCTGCCTTTTATAACTGCCGCAAGCTGGAATGGCTGTGCGCCGGTTCCGCGCTGGAAAGTGTGGGCAGCGATCTGTTCACCAACTGCCGCGCGCTTGACCGCTTTATCTTAGATGCCGCCCCCGATGCCCCCACTGGGCTGAAAAAGCTGGTGGCCGCCGTCAGCGCGGATATCGGCGCGGTGTTTGCCCCCGGCGGGGCGGTGCAGGCCAAAGTGTTCTACCCGGAATACTTTGAATTTTTGGACGAAAACACCCCCGCCCATATTTTCAACCACAGCATTGAGGGCGAGGGCTACCGCTACCGCCAATGTTTTGACGGCAGCGTGCTCCGCTTTGCGGAGTATGACGCGGCTTTCCCCCACGGCGTGCGTGGGCGAAAGCGAAAAAACACTCTGCCGCATTGCGCTGGATCGGCTGTGTACTCCGTTTGCCCTGCTGCCGGAAGCACAGGGCATCTACAGCGCTTATCTGGCCGCCCATGCCGCCAGCGCCGCGGCCCCGCTGATTGCCCGGCGCGATACAGAATCTTTGCAGCTGGTGCTGAAGCTGGCGGACGAGGAAAACCGCCGCCAGATTGCATTGGCCTGTTCCCAGTCCGGCTGGAGCGAGGGCGCAGCCCTGACCCTTGGCGGCCAGCGCCCCCCGCAGGCAGAAAACCTATGATTTTGACGACCTTTGATGTGCCGTAGATTCCCCATACTTTGGTGGTGATGATCAATGCCCTCCCAACATGTTTTGACCCAGGAAGAATGGGTTGCCGCCATGGCCAAACGCGCCATGGACCGCATCCGCAGTGAGCTGTACCTGGACCTGCGCTACATGAACGCGGCCCTGGGTGCGCTGGTGCCCACCCCTGCCGCGGGGCTGCACAACCTTGCCACGGACGGCGCGGCTTTGTGCTATGACCCGGAATGGTTCATTGGGCTGTACCGCAGCAACCGGCGCTATCTGCCCCGCGCGGTGCTGCACAGCGTTCTGCACTGTGTGTTCCGCCACCCCTGGCTGCGCGGAGGCCGGGACGCCAGCCTGTGGGGGCTGGCCTGCGATATTGCCGTGGAGCAGACGATTGATGCCTTGCAGGTGCCATCCCTGACCCGTCCGGTGGGCTGGCTGCGGCAAAAAACCTACCAGGCACTGCGCAAAAACGGGGCCATGCCCGCCGCCGGGCCCATTTACCGCTGGCTTGCCGCTCAGGAGCCTGACGAACTGCAAAAGCTGCACCGGGAATTTGTGTGCGACAGCCACCGCCTTTGGCCCAAGGACCCCACCAGCCAGCAGGCTCAGGTGCAGGGCCGCCGCTGGGAACAGCTTGGGCGCGAAACCCGCATCAGCATGCAGCAGGCAGGCCAGCAGGCCGGGCAGGCTGCCGGGACCGAAACGATGCAGGCACAGATCGAAGCAGCCCACAGCCGCCGCCTGTACAAGGACTTTCTGCGCCGCTTTGCCGTGATGCGCGAAGAGCCCCGCCTGGACCCCGACGAGTTTGACCTGGGCTACTACTCTTACGGCCTGCGCACCTACGGCAACCTGCCCTTGATTGAGCCGCTGGAAAGCCGGGAGAGCAAAAAAATCCGGGATTTTGTCATTGTGATCGACACGAGCGAGTCCACCTCCGGCGAGCTGGTCAAGGCATTTTTGAAAGAAACGTTCGGCCTGCTTAAAACCGGCGAGAGCTTTTTTTGCCAAATGCAACATCGCCGTGATGCAGTGTGACGATGCAGTGCGTGACCTGACCTTTCTGCACAGCACCGACGAGCTGGACCGCTTTGCCGCCTGCCTGACCCTGACCGGCGGCGGAGGCACAGACTTCCGCCCCGCGTTTGCCAAAATTGAGGAACTGCGCCGGGACGGCACCCTGCGGGATTTGCAGGGCGTGCTTTACTTTACCGATGGCAAAGGCACCTACCCTACCAGGCGCCCGCCTTACGAGACAGCTTTTCTGTTTTTGGAAACCGGCACCCCGCCGCCCGATACCCCGCCCTGGGCCATGCGGCTGGTTTTAAGCCCGGAAGAATTTTTGCCTGACCCGGTGCCCAAAATGCCGGAAATTGACTGGCAGGAGAACGAAGCCGAGGACCTGCCCGAGTTGTAATTCATCTTATTTGTTCCTAATGTTTTGATGAAGGAGTCGTACCCCCCATGGACATCAAACGCGCCAAACAGGAAATTGAACACGCGGTCAAGGCATACCTTGCCGTGGACGATACCGGCACCCCGCTGATTCCGCCCATCCGCCAGCGGCCTATTCTGCTGATGGGCCCGCCGGGCGTTGGCAAAAACCCAGATCATGGAGCAGATCGCGCAGGAATGCGGCATTGCGCTGGTGGCATATACCATCACCCACCACACCCGCCAAAGCGCCGTGGGCCTGCCATTTATCCGCCACCGCAATTTTGCCGCTCTGGCCAATGACTGAGATACCGATCTCATTGACCTGCTTAAAGAATTCTTCCTGCGACAGTGAGGTGCGGGTGCCGGGGACGGACTCCATCTTATCAATGGTGCCGCCGGTATGGCCCAGGCCGCGGCCGCTCATTTTGGCAATTTTTACGCCGCAGGCTGCCACAATGGGGGCAATAACCAGGGTGGTTTTATCCCCTACGCCGCCGGTAGAGTGTTTATCTGCTTTGATGCCCTGAATGGCGGAAAGATCCACCATATCGCCGGAATGTGCCATCACATCAGTCAGTTCAGCCGTTTCGGCATCGGTCATGCCGCGCAGGTAAATTGCCATCAGCAGGGCGGACATCTGGTAATCCGGCACACTGCCATCCACATAACCGTTGACGGCAAAGGCAATCTCTGCCCGCGTCAGGGTTCCGCCATCGCGCTTTTTGGCGATGATATCATACATACGCATTTGGGGTTCTCCTATCTTTTTATGTGCACCTGAAAAATAAGGCGAAAGCAGCTGGCAGGGTTTTATCCTGTCGGCTGAATTGCTGATTCTTCTGGTACACTTTTGTTAAGGCAATACCGCATAATTCTAAGTGCCGATACGGCGAGCGAGGTGCGGCAGCTGCTAAGCCAAAAGCGCAGATAATACTTTGTGTATTATCGAGCATTTTGGCAACGCAGATGCCGTGCCGCAGCCGCCGGAGCGGTGCTTAAGCCGTAAGGCGGGAATTATGCGGTGTTGCCTAAAACGCAAAGCGCCCGCCCGGACCGGCTTGCACAAGCCTGCGGGGCGGGCACTATTGCTGGTTTTATCTGCGGGGCTTAACGGCTGCCCTTATCGTAAGGGATGCCTTCGGCCTTGGGGGCCTGGGAGTTCTTGCTGGTAAAGGCAAGAATAACCATGGAGGCAATGAACGGCATCATGTTATAAATGTTGCTGGACCAGCCAAGCTGTGCCAGAACGGTGGAATCCGCAATGTTGGCAAGGCTCTTGAAGACGGCAAAGAACATGGCCGCACCAAAAATGTTGAACGGCTTCCACTGGCCAAAGATCATAACGGCCAGTGCCAAAAAGCCGGTACCGGCAACGCCGACTTCAAAGTTCCAGGTCTGCACGCTGGGGATAACGTAAGCCAGGCCGCCAACACCGCCCAGGAAACCGGAGATCAGCACACCGGCATAGCGCATGCGGTAAACGTTGATACCAACGGAATCCGCTGCCTGGGGGTGCTCGCCGCAGGCGCGCAGGCGCAGGCCAAAGCGGGTCTTATACATAACAATGTAGCTGACAACCAGCAACACAATGCCCAGCGGGATAAAGATGCTGAGCTCCAGCCCGCCAATGGAGAACAGGAACGGCTTGTTGGTGTAGCTGATTTTGGCGGAGGTAGAACCGTTAAAGTTCTTGGCCAGAATCATGGCAATGGCGGTTGCCAGCATGTTTAGCGCCGTGCCGCCGATGGTCTGGTCGGCTTTTAAGTTGATGGAAGCAAACGCCAGCAGCAGCGAGTAAAGCATACCGCAGACCGCTGCTGCCACAACGGCAGCCAGAACGATGAGCGCCGGGGCCATGGTGGTGGGCAGCGATGCAGTAACCAGCACGCCTGCCAGGCCGCCGACAACCATGATGCCTTCCAGCGCGATGTTGATTACGCCGGAATGCTCGCTGAACATGCCGCCAAGGGCAACCAGCATCAGAACAATGCCATACAGCAGGGTGTATTTGATAAGCAGCAGCATATCACTTGCCCTCCTTTTCCGGTTTGGTCACTGCCTTGGCTGCCGGTTCGGCATTGGCGTTGGCAGTGTCCTTTTTGTGGATCAGCTTTTTCTCAAACAGCGTGCGGAACAGCATGGAGAATGCGCACAGGTAGATGATAATGCCGGAGATCAGGTCGGCAATTTCGCTGGGGAAATACTTGGTGGGCAGGTATGCGCCGCCAACGCTGATATGACTGATGAACAGCGAAGAAAAGATGGTGCCGATGGGGTTCGAGTTTGCCAGCAGTGCGGTTGCAATGCCGTTAAAGCCCATAGCAGGCAGGCTGGTGGAGTTCAGGGGGTTCCACTCACCACCGCCGGACAGATAGAACAAGCCGGCACCAAAGCCTGCCAATGCACCGGCAATCGTCATGGACAGAATAACGTTTTTCTTTTCATTGATACCGGCATAGCGGGCGGCGTTCTTGTTCAGGCCAACGGCTTTCAGCTCATAGCCAAAGGTCGTTTTTTCCAGCACGACCCACACCACAATGGCCACGATGATGGCCAGAAAGATGGCGATGGTGGTGTTGCTGGTGTGGAACAGTTCGCTCATCCCGCAGGAAGGGATCTGCGCCTGCGGGGCGTTGGTGGCCAGCTTCCAGGTGCGGGTGTTATGCGCATCATACATCACGCCAGAGCCGCGGCCATAGATGATCTCATTGACAAGGTACAGACCGATCCAGTTGAACATGATGGAGGTAATAACTTCGTGATGTCAGGTACGCCTTAAAGATGCCCGGGAATCGGCCCCCCACACCGCGCCGAACACAGCGGATACCAGCAGGCACACCCACCAGGGCATGCCCAGCACAATGGCAAAGTACAAAGCGCCGAAAGCGCCCAGCGTATACTGCCCTGCTGCGCCAATGTTGAACAGGCCGGTTTTGAACGCAAAGGCAACCGAAAGGCCGGTCATGATCAGCGGGGCGGTCTGGGTCAGCACCTTGCCGCAGCCATACGGGAAGTCATAAAAGCCGCCCTGCAAAATGCGCCAGAAGCCATCCACCAGGGCGTGCTCCGGGTTGATGATAAACAACGCAATCAGGCCGATGACCAGGCCGATGACAATGCACATGAGTGCAGCCAGAACGCCGCTGCTGTTTTGGCGGATGGTTGTGCCCAAAGAAGGCTTGTTTTGTTTTGCCATGGTTTACTTTGCCTCCTTCTTTTTTGCACCGGCCATATACAGGCCCAGTTCCTGCACGGTGGTGGTCTTGGGATCAAATTCGCCCACGATCTCGCCTTCGTACATCACCAGGATGCGGTCTGAAAGGTTCATAACCTCATCCAATTCCAGGCTGACCAGCAACACGGCCTTACCGGCATCGCGCTGGGCAACAATCTGCTTGTGGATATACTCAATGGCTCCAACATCCAGGCCGCGGGTAGGCTGCACAGCCACCAGCAGCTTGGGATCCTTATCGATTTCGCGCGCGATGATGGCTTTCTGCTGGTTGCCGCCGGACATGCTGCGGGCAATGGTCACACTGCCCTGGCCGGAACGCACATCGTACTGCTCAATCAGGTGGTCAGAATACTTGCGCACTTCATCCGCCTTGATAAAGCCATTATGCTGGAACTGCGGCTGCCAGTAGCGCTGCAGCACCATGTTCTTTTCCAGCGTGTAATCCAGCACCAGGCCGTACTTATGGCGATCCTCCGGGATATGGCTCATGCCGTCCTTGGAGCGCTGGCGGATGGAAGCGTGGGTGATGTCCTGTCCATCCAGCGTGATCGTACCGCCGGAGATTTTTTCCAAACCGGTCAGGCCGTACACCAGCTCGGTCTGACCGTTGCCCTCAATACCGGCAAGGCAGACGATCTCACCCGCGCGAACGTCAAAGCTGACATTGCGCACCGCATCTTTTTTATGGGTGCGGCTGGGCACCGTCATGCCCTGCACGCTCAGGATGGTTTTGCCGGGCTGGGCGGGCTTTTTGTCCACCACAAACTCAACATCGCGGCCAACCATCATGCGGGAAAGCTCTTCCTTGCTGCTGTTGGCAATATCCACGGTGCCAATACACTTGCCCTTGCGCAGAACCGTGCAGCGGTCCGCCACGGCCATGATCTCGTTCAGCTTGTGGGTAATAAACAGGATGCTCTTGCCCTCAGCCTTAAAACCGCGCATGATCTCCATCAGTTCGTCGATTTCCTGCGGAGTCAATACAGCGGTGGGTTCGTCAAAAATCAGAATTTCATTGTCACGGTACAGCATTTTCAGGATCTCAACGCGCTGCTGCATGCCAACCGAGATATCGCTGACCAATGCATCCGGGTCTACACGCAGGCCGTATTTTTCCGAAAGCTCCACAACCTTTTTGCGGGCGACCTCTTTTTGCAGAAATCCCGCTTTGCAGGGTTCCACACCCAGCATGATGTTATCCAGCACAGAGAAGCACTCCACCAGCTTAAAGTGCTGGTGGACCATGCCGATGCCAAGGTCGTTTGCATCGTTGGGGTTATTGATCTTGACTTCCTTGCCGTTTTTCTTGATGACGCCCTGTTCCGGCTGGTACAGGCCGAACAGAACGCTCATGAGGGTGGATTTGCCGGCGCCGTTTTCGCCCAGCAGGGCATGCACTTCGCCTTTGCGCAGCTGGAGGGTGATGTTGTCGTTTGCCTTGATACCGGGGAACTCCTTGGTAATATTCAGCATCTCAATGACAAAATCTTCAGCCAATCCGCTCACGCTCCTTTCACGAATCAAAGTATTGGGGCTGCCCTGCCGCCAAGATAGCTCTGGAACCCCGGCCCCACAGCAAAATTTGTGCAAAGCTGCCGCAGCGCACCGTGCAGCTTATGCACCGGCACAGTGCCCTTATTAGTTTTATTATACAGTTTTTTGCTGAAATCACAAGTAAAATCTTGCATTTTTGGCCCCGGGGCGGGGTTTATTTTGCAAATCGTTGCAAAAACGCCCCGGCTGCCGCAAAAAGCAGGGCCAGGGCGTTTGTTTTTCATAATATTACTTTAGGCAACATCGCACAATTCCCGCCTTGCGGCTTAAGCACCGCTCCGGCAGCTGCGGCACGGCATCTGCGTTGCCAAAATGCTCGATAAGACATCCAGTATTATCTGCGCTTTTGGCTTGGCATCTGCCGCACCTCGCTCGCCGTATCGGCACTTAGAATTATGCGGTATTGCCTTTATTCTATTTTGTTTTCCACACATCAATGTTCCATCCTCCAGAATGCGCAGGAGTACGGGGGCAGATCGCTGCCGCCGCCAAAGTCATGCGGCTGGCCGGTGATCAAATCCACCGCGGTGCCGCAGCCGGCGTTGAAATCCGCGTGGTAGGTCTCCCCTGCCGCGTTGATGGCCACCAGCACGCGCTCGCCATCCACACGGCGTTCAAAAATCAGCTGGCGGGGCTGCACCATCACATTGTGGTAGCTGCCCCAGCGCAGGGCGGGGCTTTCGGCGCGGGCTTTGGCCAAGGCAGAGATCCATTCGGTCAGTTCGTTTTCCTGCGGCTTTTCAATGGCGGGGCGCAGGGTGGCATCACCGTTTTTCTTATCGCCCTCCAGGCTCCACTCGCTGCCATAATAGACTGCCGGAACGCCGGGCATACCAAACAGCAGGCCGTAAGCCGGGCGCAGCATGGCTTTATCCGTCAGGACGGTGGCAATACGGCTGACATCATGGTTGTCCAAAAAGCTTAACAGGTGGCGGCCGGTGTACAGGCACCACTGCTCTGAGCCAAACTGGCGGTTCAGGCTATAGGCGATCTCGTGCATATTGGCGGAGTTAAAGCTGGAATACAGGCCCTTGTAACATTCATAGTTGGTCACAGCATGGCAGGCACGGTCGTTCATCCAGCGGTTATAATCGCCGTGCAGGGTCTCGCCCATCAGGGCAAATTCCGGCTTGATGCTGTTGGCCAGGCCGCGCAGCTCTGCCAGGAAATCCAGATCCAGGCAATAGGCAACGTCCAAACGCAGGCCGTCGATATCATAGTCCCGTACCCAGCCGCGCACCGCGTCAAACAGGTGTTCCTTCACCGCCGGGTTGCGCAGGTTCAGTTTCACCAGCTCATAGCAGCCTTCCCATGCTTCGTACCAGAAGCCGTCATTATAGCCGGTGTTGCCGTCAAAGCTGATATGGAACCAGTCTTTATAGGCGCTGTCCCACTTTTTCTCCTGCACATCGCGGAACGCCCAGAATCCGCGGCCCACATGGTTGAACACGCCGTCCAGCATAACGCGGATGCCGGCTTCATGCAGGGCTTTGCAGACAGCCTGGAAATCCTCTTTGGTCCCAAGGCGCGGATCAACGCGATTATAATCGCGGGTGTCATAGCCGTGGGCATCGCTGTCAAACAAAGGATTAAACAGCACACAGGTTGCGCCCAATTTTTTTATATGTTCCACCCAGTCCAGCACGCGCAGAATACGGTGTTCCCCGGTCTGGTCGCTACCATCGTTTTGCAGCGGAGCACCGCACAGGCCCAGGGGATAGATCTGGTAGATTGTTGCATCATCAAACCACATAACTTTTACTCCTCCATTTTGTTTTTTCTTTTGGCAATGCCACGCAATTCCACGTGCCAATACAACGAGTGAAGTGCATCGGCTGCCAAGCAAAAAGTACAGATCATACTTTGTGTATTATCGAGCATTTTGTAACGCAGACGGCGTGCCACAACCGCCAGGCAGGAATTGTGCGGTGTTGCCTTTTATTCATCTTTTCGCTTTCGCATCAGAACTTCTTTTTCAGCCTGGGGGCAATGCGCTGGCGGTACAGCGGGGTGATGGCCGTTAAGGCACGGTCACACAGCCAGAACGAAAGGTTGCCCAGCGCCAGCAACGCCAGCAGCATGGGGGTACCTTCGGCGGCAAACTCCTGCACCAGTTCCGGCGGGGCCAGCACCACGATCAGCAGCGCATACATGACGACCACCGCCGCATTGAAGCAGCCAAACTTGGCCATCCACCGCAGCACACCGCGGCGGATGTTGTTCAGCCGCACCCGCAGCACAGGGTAATACCCCAGCACCAGAACATAAAACAGTACCAGCTCTTTATCCGGCACCAGGAACAGCGAAAGCAACGACACAACCGCATACAACAACAGTGCATACTTTTTGCCGTAATCTTCCAGCACAGGAATGAGCAGAAAGCTGGCCAGCATGGGCGCGGCGTAAGTGCCGATCTGCAATACGTTGCCCACAAGCAGCACCACCACCGAGAGCGCACTAAGCACACCGCAAAGCGCAATTTTTTGAGATTCTGTTTTTCGCAAAGGTCAAAACCTCCTGTATTGCATTTGCCGCACAAGAAGTATTATACACTACGCGCATAAAATGTGCAACATGACGAAGGCATTTATTTTAATTCCTTCCCTGCCCGTTCGCCATAGTTGGCCGCACAGCGCTCTATTCTGCCATTTGCTGCACGGTAAAAAAGCGGTATCCCTTGGCCGCAAACCATTCAAGGATATCCGGCAATGCCTTGACTGTCTCGTGGGTGGCATTGGTATCGTGCATCAAAACAACACAAATCGGCTGGTCTTTGGCATCGTTCTGGACATTGCGCAGGATCTGGGCGGCGTTGGGGTGGCTGGCGGTGGCGTCCTCGGCGCACACGTTCCAGTCGATCCAGGCATAGCCTTTCTGCTCAGCCTGGGCTTTGAGCTGCTGCATGATCTGCCGTCCGCCGTATCGGTGGCTGACCGTGTTGGTGCTGCCGCCGGGGAACCGCAGCCAGTGGATAGCATCCACATCGATATAGTTTGCCAGCGTGGCGCGCAGAGCTTTGATATCCAGCCAGAAGTTTTCGGTGCTGCTGTAAATGCGGGAATAGGAATGGGACGCGCTGTGCAGGGCAATCTGGTGGCCCGCAGCCTCAATATCCGTTAGATACGACAGATAATCCTGGTTCGCGTCCTGTGCAGTGACAAAAAAGGTGGCTTTGGCATCACATTTTTCCAGCGCAGCCAGCACCTGCGGGGTATATTTGGAGGGGCCATCGTCAAAGGTCAGGCAGCAGATCTTCATGGCAGCGCCCTCCTCCCCCGGCAGCTGGGTGCCGCCCATAGCAAGGGTGGGCACAGAGAACGAAGCATCGGGGAATGGTGGTTTCGCAGGCAGAATCGGCCGGGAACCACAACGGGCCAAAGCAGCCCGATCAGCGCCCCCACCGCAGCCGAAATGAGCAGCCCGGTCACAAACAGGCGCTGCTGCCTGTCATTGTTCGGTTTCCTGCGCATACAACAAACCGCCCCTCGCCGCACTTGTTTTCGTTACCAAACATATGCAGCGAGGGGCGCAGATAGATATAATTTTGTAAGGCTCAGAACAGGTTGCGGGCGCGCAGGCGGCGGTCCAGATGGCCTTTGCTGCGCAGCCAGGTGCTGGGGGCAAACAATACCAGCATGGGGAAGATCTCCAAACGGCCCACCAGCATATCAAAGCTGAGCACCAGCTTGATCAGCGGCGAAAAATCCGCAAAGCTGACCATAGGGCCGACCAATTCCAGACCGGGGCCGATGTTGTTCAGGCAGGATGCTACCGCGGTAAAAGTAGTAACCAGGTCAAACTGGTTGATGGCCACCACCATGGTGGACAGCACAAAAATGATCAGGTAGAGGTTCATGTAGGTGCGCACGCCAAACACCGTTTTATCGTCCAGGGGCTTGCCCTCAAACCGGACGGTAGTGACAGCATGGGGGTGCAGCACCCGCATTAAATCCTGCTTGGCAGTTTTGCACATAATAATGATACGGCTGATTTTGATGCCGCCGCCGGTGGAACCCGCACAGGCACCAAAGAACATGAGCAGCACCAGCACCGCCTTGGAGAAGGTGGGCCACATGTTAAAATCTGTTGTGGCATAACCCGTGGTGGTAATGATGGAAGCCACCTGGAAGAAAGAATAGCGCAGGGACTGCCACACATTGCCATACAAGTGGAAGATATTGCCCGCAACGGCCAGGGTGGAAGCTGCAATCACGCCAAGGTAGACCCGCATTTCCTCGCAGGCAAACGCTTCCTTAAAATGGCGGATGAGCAGGAAGAAATACACATTGAAGTTGATGCCGAACAGCACCATAAAGACCGCGGTGATCATTTCCACCGCCGGGCTGCCGTAAGCACCAATGCTGGCCGCACGGTTGCTGAAACCGCCGGTGCCCGCCGCGCCAAAGGCGGTGATCAGGGCATCGTACCAGGGCAGACCGACCAGGCGCAGCAAAATTGTCTGCACCACGGTAAGCACCAGGTACATGGCATACAGGATCTTGGCAGTATCGCGGATCTTGCTGGAGATTTTGCCCACCGAAGGCCCCGGCGATTCGGCGCGCATCAGGTGCATGGCGCGGCCATCGCTGACCGGCAGAACCACCATGGTAAACACCAGTACGCCCATGCCGCCTACCCAGTGGGTAAAGCTGCGCCAGAACAGCATACTATAACTCATGGCTTCCACATCGCGCAGGATGCTGGAGCCGGTGGTGGTAAAGCCGGATACCGTTTCAAAAAAGGCATCCACAAAAAACGGGATATCGCCGCTGATGATAAACGGCAGCGCACCGAACACGGACATCAGTACCCAGGCCAGTGCCACGATCACAAGACCCTCGCGCGCATAGATCGCCGTGTTGGCGGGGCTGCGCAGCCCCAGAACAAGGCCCAGCACGGCCAGCCCCACCGCCGTTACCACAAAGGCAAACAGGCAGCTCCACTCGCCATGAATAACAGCCACAATAGACGGAGGCAGCAGCAGGGCGGCTTCAACCATAAAAATACGGCCCAGCACATACCCAAGCATGCGGTAGTTCATTCCGTTACCCCCTTCGCACTAATATCGCGCAGATCGGTCAGATCGGTGTTGGTTGGTAAC